>WNGQ01002030.1_pt1 | contig 21047 bp, 16 predicted proteins | sample 5407661 | NCBI WGS metagenome assembly WNGQ01 (sample SAMN13153382, study PRJNA577476) | soil metagenome | isolation source: 60 cm soil or saprolite under Garry oak tree replicate 2 | place: USA:California | collected 2016-06-15 | reverse complement strand
GACGATCGAGTCCCGCTCCTCCGCGATGGTGGAGCGCTCCTGTTCGAGGGAGCGACGGTCCCCCTCGATCTTGGACGATTGCTCCTGGAGCGAGGCGTCCCGCTCTCGGAACTCCTGGTCTTGGGACTTCAGGCTTTCTGCGAGTTTCTTCAGTGCGTCCAGCGCGTCTGGGATCGATGCTTCGGTCATCCACGGTGCCTCCGGAGTTGGTTCGTCGCGCCGAGCCTCTCAGGCGTCGGCGGGTGAATGGGAGTCATCAGGACCCTCCCGTCTCGAAGATCGGTCCTAGCACGGTGAGGCCGCCCTTGCGGACTTCGATCGCGTGCTTTTCCATCGAGTGATCCGCGGACACGGTGAGGCCGCCCTTGCGGACTTCGATCGCGTGCTTTTCCATCGAGTGATCCGCGGACCGCATTTTCTCGACCTGCAGGTACCGCACGAGCTTTCCGCGCGAGCGGTCGAGCCCGAGCAACACGATGCCATCGACGAGGAACCCCTCGTTCCCGAGCAGCTGGCTGTCCCCGTCCGCGTTCCGCTCCATGACCACGAGCGAGGTGAGATCCGCATCGCGCAGCATCTTGAAGAAGTAGAACATCCGCTTCCGCATGTTCGTGGTGTTCTCCATGAGGGAGTACAACGCCCCGAGGGAATCGAGCGCGAAGAGCTTGAACTTGTGACCGTGGACCTTGCGGTAGTGTCCGATCATGCGCTCGATGAACGCGAGGTAGTCCGTCTGGTCTTCCGGCCCGACGACCGCATCGATCTCCCGAAGATCCGTGAAGTCGCTGATCTGCATGTTCATCGACAGCTCGACGCCGAGCGACTCCATGTTGCGGAGATGCGACTGGACGGTTTCCTCGAGCGTCGTATACAGACCGAATTCGCCGGTGTCTTTGAGGTACCGCGACATGAGGGTGTAGCAGAACGAAGTCTTCATCGACCCGGGCGGTCCCGTCACGAGGATGACCTTCGGAGGAGTGATTTCGGACCGGAGTACCTTGTCCAGACCGTCGATTGATGTGCGAAAGCCCATGACCCCGCCGTCGATATTCCATCGCACGGGGAGAGGGCTCACTTAATCGTTTTGCGCTGATTATCCACCTTGAGCACTTATCATTCTCTAAACTGAGTCCGGAAAGTCTTAGTACGACGCTCAAGGATGGAAAACGCGTCGACGATTTCGAGGTGTCGGCTTACGCCACCGAAGGAAACGAAAGTCTGTCCCGTCTGTGATTCCCCGATCGACGCGGACGCGCGCGTATGTCCTTCGTGCCAGACCGACCTCGCGCTTTTCGACCTCGGCGGCGAGACGACCCACGAGACCGTCAACGTGGCGGAGAAGGACGGCCGGAGCATCGACGAAATCCTCGCCTCCATCATGGAAGGCAAGGAGGATCATCGGGAGATCTTCGAGACGCTGAAGAACGTGGCCCGGGAGAGCCCCGAGTCGGACGAGGTCGTGGCGGAGACGAAGGCTCACCCGGCCGCCGAGACAGCGAAGGATCTCGGAGAGCAATTCTTGTGCCCGGTGTGCGAGACGCTCGTCGCCGCGGATGCGACCGTGTGTCCGGGGTGCGGCGCGGAGTTCACGGAGGGAGAGGCCACGGAGTACGAGTGCCCCGTGTGCAAGACGAGCGTCCCCTCCGACGCGGACCATTGCCCGAATTGCGGGGTGCGTTTCGAGGAATCCGCGACGACGGCGGAGAGGCCCCGGCCCGAAGCGGAAATCGCTCGAGCTCCGCGGATGCCCGCGCAGCCCGTTCGGCCTCCTGCCGCGGCGCCGACGGCGGCGGGTCGGCCGGCGGGCCGCACGACGCGCATCCCACTGCAGAATCGAATCGATAAGTTGCGGAGGGCGCAGCAGGAAGCGGATCGGAGGGTCCCCTCCGGCGATCGCAAACTCCTGTACCGAGAGCTGCCGAAGCTCGTAAACGAAGTGAAGCCTCTGCTTGTCTCCGCCAAGCGGATCGGGCTCGAGATCGAGGAGGGGAAACGGATCATCAACGAGGCGATCCAGGCCGGGAAAGCCCGGGACATCGAGCGGGCCGTCGGCTTGATCTCGGAAGCTCGACGGGCGCTCGACATCGCCTTCGTCGAGTTCATCGGCGCCCGGATCGATACGTTCGTCCAGGAGATCCAGGCGGCGAAAGGAGACGCCGGGACGCAGCTTGCGATGCCGAAGCTCCAAGCGGCCGTCGGACGCCTCGAAGCGGGCGATTACGACGGCGCGTGGGACGAGTACCAAGCGTCGCTCGGGACCTTCCAAACCGATGCGAAGGATTATCACCAGGCGCGCACCGTCATCGAGGATGGCGACCGGCTCGCGCGAGATGCGCGCTCGATGGGCATGGAGGTCCGCGATGCCGAGCGATTGCTCCGCCAAGGGCGGCAGGCGATGGACCGGCGCGACATTGCCGGCGCGTCGCGCCTCGGGAAGGCCGCCCGTGACCGCTTGCAGCGGGACGTCCCCGCGTTCGTGCAGGAAGAGATGCGGAAGGCCCGCAACGCCCTCCTCGACCTCAAGATGAAAGGCGACGATCTCGGGCGGCCGATCAGCATCCTGAAGGAGGCGAGTACGCTCGTCAAGCAGGAGTCGTGGGGCGAGGCGCTCCGGTACATCCGGGACTTCTACAAGGAAATCGAGGCTCGCGGATAGCTTTCGATCACTCACGCGGCCTCGATGACTTCCATCTCGCGTTCGAGGGTCTTCAGCTCCTGATCCTTCAGGGTGGCGGAGCCGAGGGAGATCACGAAGGCGTAGTGGCTCTCGGACACCGCGTCGAGGAGTCGGCGGACGAACTTCAGGACGGCATCGAAGGAATTGTTCGAGACGAGATACTCGATTCCGTCGAGGAGGACGGCACCGCGAGGGTTCTTCGACATGAAGTCCTCGATCTCGTAGACGAGCCGTTCCAGTGCGGGCGCGATCGTCTCCTCCGTGGACCCCTCGCGGTCCGTGAGCCAGAGGACCCGCCCCACCGGCAGATCGAAGTTATCCCGAAGCCGCTTCGGATTCGTCCGGGTAATGACCAGGCCGCGGCTCCTGCCACCGAGGAACCGCGCGAACAGGCGGAACGCCGCCACGGGTCGATCCTCCTTTATCAGGTAGCTGCGGCCTGGCTGGAGATCGCGATCGGCTTCGGTGGAAATCGACACGGCCGGTGCGACGGGTGCGGCTTCCGCCGGCCCGCCCGAAAGGACTTCGCGGGCGAGCTCCTGCGTGATCGGTCGTTCCATGACCGATGAGAATGCGACGACCCGGTTGAACGCGCCTCCGAGTTCGCGGACGTTGTTCTCCACCATGCTCGCGACGACCCCGAGGACCTCTGGGTCGATCGTCACCTTGGCGTCGCGAGCCCGACGCTCGAGGATCGCAATCCGCGTGGGGAGTTCCGGTGGCTCGATGCCCGCGACGAGGCCCGACTCGAACCGCGACACGAGCCTCTCGTCGAGGTTGGGGATCGCCTTCGGAGGACGGTCGCTCGCCAACACGATCTGCTTCTCCCGCTCGTGGAGATCGTTGAACGTATGGAAGATCTCCTCGTGGATCTCCGGCATGCCGCTGAGGAACTGGATGTCGTCGATCATGAGGCAATCGAGGCCGCGCACGCGCTCCCGAAACGCGCCGACGTCCCCTTGCACACGGGCCTCTTCGAGGCTCGTCGCAAAGGCCTCGCACGTCAGGTAGAGGACCTTCGAATTCTCGGAATGGGACGTGATGTAGTTGCCGATCGCATGGAGGAGATGGGTCTTACCAAGCCCCGGGCCTGACGTGATAAGGAGCGGGTTGTACGCCTTCGCGGGATTCTTCGCGACCGCGACGGCGGCCCCGTGCGCGAAGCGGTTGCTCTCCCCTTCCACGAACGACTCGAACGTCGACGCGGGCACGAGGTTCGTGGCCTGGTCCCGGACCGGCGTGGGCTCCTCGAGGACGCGGGCGATATCCTCGGTCTTCGGCTTCGACTCCAGGGGCAGGGCCTCGGTCTGTCGCATCACGAGCTCGAGTACCTTCCGCGTGCGCTCCGCGGATTCCCGCTCCCGGGCGACTTCGAGCTCGCGGCGGGCTTCGATGCGGCGCATCCCGTCGATCGCATCCCGCAGGCCCTCGACTTCCGCATCGACGTCCGGATAGCGGATGGGACTCTGCAGCTTCTCTCGAAGCAGCACCGCGCGGGACTCGAAGCCGGTGACATCGAGCTGGTCCAGGATCTCCGAGACCGCTTCCGACTTCTTGACCGCCTCGCGCATCGCGATGACGGACGCCGTGAGGACGGCCGGATCCGATTCGAGGTTCGCTTCGACGGATGAGACGTCGTATCCTCTCTCCTGCCACGCGCGCATCTGCTTGTCGACCTCCGGGCGGCCCATGGCGTGGGGGACCTTCGTCCGCTTGACGACCTTCGAGGGCCGCTCGAGGACCGCATCCGCGTACTCGCGGACGAGGCCGTCCATGTCCACCCGCGCGTGCAGCTCGAGGACGCACGCGTCGTCGTAGGAGTCCTGCCAGACTTTCTTTAGGGCGGACCGTCCTCGATCTTGCCCGTCGCCGCGCTGATAGAGGGTCGCCTCCGGATTGCCGCCGCGGAGCAGGACGATCCCTTCCGAGCGACGCCCGCCGGCCGACCGGACCGTCCGCACGTACCCGGAGAAGGAGTATTTCTTCAGATCGAGGAGCAGCTGCTTCAGCGCGTTCGGGCCGCCCCGCGTCGTGCGGATGAGTTTTCCCTCTGGGAGGAGGAGGTCCTGGGGCGTAACGGTACCTCGGAAGGGTCATACCATCCTCTCGTCCCCTCTAAAAAGGTTCCAACCTAGTTTCCCTGTTTGAGAACGGACACGCGTGCGGTCGACCCGCGGCCCGTCCCCGCCGCGTGCAAAAAGACTATTATGCGCCGGGATGTAGCGCCGTCCGGATGGCCCGGGACTTCTTCACGATGGATGATTTCGACCTCTCCGGCCGTACGGTCCTGCTCCGGGTCGACATCAATTCCCCGATCAATCCGGCGACGGGTCAGTTGCTGAACGACGCGCGGATCCGGGAGCATCTGACGACGATCAGGGAGCTGCGTCGTTCGAAGGTCGCGCTCCTCGCCCATCAGTCCCGGCCCGGGAAGGACGACTTCACGAGCCTCGAGGTCCACGCGGAACGGATCGGTACCCTCCTCGGCCGGCCCGTCCGGTTCGTGCCGAGCCTGTTCGGACGGCCCGCGGTCGAGGCCATCCAGGGGATGCGCGTCGGGGACGTCGTCGTCCTGGAGAACACGCGCTTCTACTCGGAGGAGGAAGCCCTCGCGGACGCGAAGCTCGAGAAGATGGCGACGACGCACATCGTGCAGCGCCTCGCGCCGCTCGCGGAGTACTTCGTGCTCGACGCGTTCGCCGCGGCCCACCGAGCCCAGCCGAGCCTCGTCGGGTTCTGTGAGGTCCTGCCCTCCATGGCGGGTCGCGTCATGGAGCGGGAACTCACGATGCTCGCCCGGGCGGTCCAGGACCCCGCACGGCCCAAGGTCGCCCACCTCGGCGGCGTCAAGGCGGACGACTCGATCGCCGTCGCGAGGCACATGCTCGAGAAAGGGATCGTGGACAAGATCCTTACCTCGGGCGGCGTCGCGAACCTCTTCCTCGATGCGTCGGGGATCGATCCCGGCCCGCCGACCACGGCATTCATGCGGAAGGAGGTGGACGACTACGATCCCCTGATCGTCGAATGCAAGGCGTTGCTGTCGACGTTCCGCGGTCGGATCCTGATGCCGTCCGATGTCGTCCTGAACGACCACGGACAGGGGAAGCCCGTGTCGACGCGCGCCCTGCCAGCGAAGCTTCCGATTTACGACATCGGCCTCGACACGATCGCCCGGTACGTCGACGAGATCCGCCACGCCAAGACGATCTTCTACAACGGTCCCGCCGGGGTCTTCGAGCTCGAGCCGTTTTCCGTCGGGACGCGGGAACTCCTGACCGCCGTCGCCGAGGCGGATGGCTTCTCCGTCGTCGGCGGCGGGCACACGGTCGCTGCGGTCGAGCAGCTCGGCATCCAGAACGCGATCGACCACGTGAGCACCGGCGGCGGCGCCCTCATGAACTTCCTCGCCGGCAAGGAACTGCCGCTGGTCAGCGCGCTCCGGCATTCGCACGCGAAGTTCGGCAAGCCGGCAGGATGAACCGGATTACGGACTGCGACCCACCAACACGTTATATATCGCCCGCGGTTGAGCGCCCGATGGTCCGTCTCCGCCGTCCCCCGGAGTGGGGCGTCGAGCCGGTTCCGGAATCCCTCCGCGCCTTGCGGACGTCCGACCTGTTCGTCCTGTGGTCGAGCCTCGGGGTCGGCCTCCTCGTCCTCGCTGCTGGCGCGTTACTCGTGACCCTTTTCGGGCTCACCCTCTGGGAAACGATCCTCGTCTCGTTGATCGGGTCCATCGCCGGAAGCGCGCTGCTCGCGGGGGCGGGTCACCACGGGAGCCGGGCCGGGGTCCCGACGATGGTCAGCCTGCGACCCATCCTGGGCCGCGTCGGATCGTACGCGCCGACCGCGCTGAACGTCGTGCAGTTGCTCGGCTGGACCGCGTTCGAGCTCGTCATCATGGGAGAGGCGGCGGCCCTCCTGTCCCGGAACGCACTCGGTCCCTGGACGGCGGCGATTTTCGTGCCCGTCTGGGGCGCGATCACGGCCGCCCTCGCGCTCGGGGGTCCCCTCGCGGTCATCCGGGATTGGTTGGAGCGCTTCGCGATCTGGCTCGTCTACGCGTCGACCGCCGCGATCGCGGTCGCGCTCTTCCTGCACGGTCTGGATCTGGGTCTGCGACCCGCAGCGACCGCCTCGGGATTCTCCGGGACGGGTTCCCTCCTGATGGGAATTGACCTCGTCGTGGCGATGCCGATTTCCTGGTGGCCTCTCATCTCGGACTACAATCGATTCGCGCGGAACCCGCGGGCCTCGGCGGTGGGCACCGGCGTCGGGTACGCCGTTGCGAACACGCTCTTCTACGTGCTCGGCGCAGGACTCGTGTTCCTCGGGATCACGGCGTTCGGCCTCGATCCGGCGGATCCGGCCGCGTTCCTTGCGGCGATCGGGGTGCTCGGCCTCGGCGTCCTTCCCCTCCTCGTCATCCTCGTCGACGAGACGGATAACGCGTTCGCGGACGTCTATTCCGTCGCGGTGTCCGTCCAGAACCTCGCACCGAGGCGCCGTCAGGCGACCACGATCGTCGTCGCGACGGCCATCGGGACCGCTTCGGCCTGGTTCCTGCTCGCCACCGGCCAGGGACTCGGGGGTGCCTACGAGGGATTCCTCCTCCTGATCGGCGGGCTGTTCGTCCCGCTCCTCGGAGTCGTGATCGCCGATTCGTTCGTGGTGCGACGGGGCGCCTACGCCCCCGGAGAATTCTTCGATGCGGCGCCGCGATGGCGGTGGCCCGCGCTCGCGAGCTGGGGGCCCGGCGTGGTCCTGTATTTCGGGATCCTGCTCTTCGGCCCCCCGATCGGCGCGACGCTGCCGTCGTTCGCCCTCGCCGCCGCGCTTCACGTCGGCTTCTCGAGGCTCGAGGCGGGACGCACCGGGCGGCCCTCGGTCGTCGCCGGCGATCCTTAGCCGGCTCCGGAGGAAGCTCCCATATCTGATTATCACGAAGCGGGCTCGCGCGCTCTGTTATCACCTCGGATTATCGAGCCGGCAACGCTTTTTAAGCACAACCCGAGGCTCGTCATGTCGAGGCACGGTGACGTCTACACGGCCTCCCGGTCGGGGGGAGCGCGCCAGAGGTCCGAATCGCCTGCGAGCGGCAGTGATCCTCTGCCTCGCGATGTTTCTCCTCGCCGTCCCCTGGACCGCGCGACCGGTCGCGGCGGGGCCGGAAGTGCTCCGGGAAGCCTATGCGCCGACGCCGTGGGACAACTCCTTCGAGAATGTGTACGTGAACCAGGAGGTCGCGCAATCGTTCGTCGCGCGGACCGACTTCCTCCTCACCCACGTCGAACTCTTCGTGTTCGACCAGCCGAACTCGGGGTCGGACATCCTCCAGCTCTTCGTCGCGACCGATTCCGGGAATCACCCGGGGAGCGTGATTGGGAGCAGCGCGCAGCAGGGCGTCCGGAACTGGACTTGGGTGGCGTTCGGATTCTATCCCTGGGTCTCGCTGACGGCGGGTCAGCGGTACTGGATCGTCGCGGCCGACTCGGAGCCCCGTCCGAAGGGATACGAGTGGGCGACGAACCAGCCGGGCGGCTACACGAGTGGCGAGGCGCAATGGTACGACGCCAACACGGGCTCGTGGGTCAGCACCGGTGCGGATCTCTTCTTCCGGGTCTACGGTGTCTCCGGGCCTTCCCTTGCGCTCGTGATGGAGCCGAATCTCGCACCCGTCGATCCCGGCGCTTCGGTGCCGCTGGACGTGTACTTCAACAACAGCGGGAACGAGCCCGCCGCGACGGCCCGAATCGAGATGTCCCTCGACGCCGGTCTCATCTACCAGACCGACGACGCCGCGAGTGAAGGCGGCGTCCAGATCGCGCCTCTCACATGGGGCTTCAACGGAGTCGCGGTGGGCCCGCACCACATGACCGTCTGGACCGTCGTGGATTCCGGCCGCTCGTACTACGACGGGCAGACGTTGCATGGCCGCGCGTATCTTAATTACACGGACTCGGCGGGCCAGTTGCAGGCGAGCACGTTCGATTCCGCGACGGTGACCGTGGTCGTGCCGGTGATCCGCGCCGGAGCGACGGCCGTGCCGCTGCACGTCCTGCCTGGCGATGCGTTCAACTTCACCGTCTCCTTCTTCAACGTCGGCTCGGGCGTCGCGCGCGTGTTGTGGCTCAACGCCTCCGTCAGCGCGAACCTCGCGGTGGTCGGGGACGACGCCGCAATGTCCGGCGCCGTCGTGCTCGGTCCCCTCTCCTGGCGTTTCGACAACGTGAGCGGACTCGCGTACGTGTTCAACGTGACGGTCCGGGCGGATTCGGCCGCGCAACCCGGAGACCGCCTCGAGTTCCGGATGGACCTCGCCTACACGGATGGAGCCGGCCATCCGTTCGGGTCGCTCTCCGAGAGGTCCGAGGCTACGATCCACGGTCCGAGCATCCTCGTGGCGGCCGCCACCGACAAGGCGACTCCTCGGCCCGGCGATGTATTCCATGTCGTCTTGTATCTGAACAACACCGGAGACGACACCGCCTCCCGGCTTTGGTTGAACGCCACGCTGCCCGCGTGGGCGACCCTCGAGGATTCCCAGCCCATCGCCGGGACCTTGAGCGGCGGCTTCCTCCGGTACGTCGTGCAGAATGCCACCCCGGGCCCCTTCGCGATCACGTTGCGCCTCCGGGTCTTCGCGGACGCTCCGCCCTCCGTCCCCGTGGACGTCGGCGCGACGCTCGACGTCGCGAACGCGACCGGCGCGCGACTGCGCTCGTCCTCGGCGCTCGCGTCGGCACGCGTCCTGACTCCTCGGTTCGCGCTCGTCTTCGGGGCCTCCGCGACGACCGTGAGTCCGGGGCAGACCGTCGACCTCATATTGGGCTGGAACAACACCGGCAACGAGGCCGCGGCGCGCGTGTGGTTGAACTTCACGCTCCCTGCGAAGACGCTCCTCGTGAACTCGTCGGTGCCGTGGGCCACGACGAACGGGACGACGTACGCGTGGATCTTCGACGGGGTTTCCCCGGGAGTGAGACAGTTCGGCATTCGCATCGAGGGGACTGCGCGCCTCGTGGACGGGGACAGCCTCGTCGCGCGCCTCGACCTCGACTACGAGCGCTCCGATGGGCCCCTCTTCGCGGCCGGCTCAAGCGCCGCTTCCTTCACCGCGACTGTGTCGGGCGCATCCGGGGGCCTCGAGGTGCTGCTCCTGTGGATCGCGGTCCTCACGGCGCTCTTCCTCCTGTTCCTGCTCCTCGGCTACATGGACGTACTGCCGCACCGCCGGTCGTCGATCGACGACGTCTTCCTGCTCCACAACAGCGGCATCCTGATCTGCCACTACTCGACCACCCTACGCCCCGACGTGGATTCGGACATCGCGAGCGGAATGCTCATGGCCGTCCGGAATTTCGTCGCGGATGCGTTGCGGTCGAAGAACGGCTCGTTGCAGGAGTTGAAGTACGGCGACTACCGCATCCGGATGGTGCACGGGCAGCATTCGATCCTCGTCGTGTTCACCCGGGGCTCTCACACGAAGGGGCTCGAGGCGCGCATGAAGGATGTCCTCGGCAACATCGAGTCGGCGTTCGAATCCGTCCTCGAATCGTGGTCCGGCCGCACGGACGAATTCAAGGGCGTCGAGGAGCACCTCTTGCGGCTCGTCCAGATCTGAGCGACCCGAAAAGGGTAAGGGGTTCCACCTGGAACCGGTTCCGTTCACGACTCTTGTGCGACGATGACCTGCGGCAAAGGCGCGACGGTCCCGTCCGATCGAGTGTACGTTGTGAGGGTGTCGTCGACGAAGATCACCGCCGCCTTCCCGTTCTGCGGGTCGATCGCGACCTCGAACAAATCGAGGAGGTTTCGGGTGCCGCGAGCACAGCCCGTGCCGAAGGTGCAGATCACGCCGACATGGTTCGGATGGTCGGACACCTTGACTTGAGTGAACGATGCGCCATCGTCCGTCGTCTGGGCGAGGTACGTATCCCAGACCGCGCTCGTATCGTCCTTGCTCGAGGCGGTCGTGCCGTAGTACACGACGTCGACCTTGCCGTTGTACGCGGCCACCCATGGGAACACGGCCGTCACCGCGTCGCCGGAATTCACCGACACCGCCGTGCTCCACGTCGCTCCGTGATCCGAGGACACGGCGAAGGAGACCGTGTGCGCGTCCGACCACGACGCGTACAGCTTGCCGCTCGATGGATCGACCGCGAGAGCGGGGAAGACGTTGTTCAGGGCCGTGTTGACGGCAGCATGGAAGACGAGCGTCGGTTGCCACGTCAACCCGCCGTCGGTGCTCCGGGACACGACGATGTTGTTGAAGTTCGCGTTGGTCCCTTTTTGGAGACCGCCCTCGCCGGCCGCATAGATCGCGAACACGGAGTGGATCGTCGGATCCGCGACGATCGGACCCTGGTCGTTATTGAAGGTCGACATGCCCGTGAGGCCATCCTGGCCCGGAATCGGGCTCGTGACGGAACGCCATGTGAATCCGTCGTCATCGGAACGTTGGACGTGGATGAGGGTGCTCGAGCCGCTGTCGTGGTACGAGATGTACACGGTCGGGCCGTCGGACGTCACCCACTGGCGGTCCGCCTGGTTCGTGTCGATGAGCTGGGCCTTGCAGTTCGCGAAGTTGTTCGAGGTGTCGGCGTTGGGGCACGTGATTGCGGAGACTCCGAGTTTCGCGGCCGTCGACGGTGGGTTGAAGATCGCCATCAGCGTGCTGAAGTGCAACGTACCGGTGGAACCGAAATCGACGTCCGCATCCTCGCCGCCAACCGCGCCGTCGATGTGCGCATCGGGTGCGCCCTGGAAGACCGGCGCGCTGCCGAATGGGGCCTTCCATACGTTCGTCTGGAACAGCCTCCAGGAGAGAGCCGTGTAAACCACGGTCCCATCGGGGCCTATCGCGACGGCCGGCTCGCTGCTCCCGTTATCTTGGAGCAATACGTTCGTCGTGAAGGATATCGTCGCGGATCCGGCCGCAGTCGGTTTCCCCGCGCTCGCCGATGAAGCGAGTACGGAGAACGATATCGCCACTACCAACATTATCAACGTGTGACGCATGCGAAGCCTCCTCCGGGCCAATGGGCGGCGAAGGCCGAGTCCCGTAAAATACCTTTCGTGAACGTAGTATCATCGACTAAAATTCCGATTCCGTTCTCGGGATTGATACCGGTTCGATTCCGATTGGGATAGTAATTGCCCACCTCGCGCAAAACATGCAAAGGACGTCGACCAGATGCCGTCGTCAAATCAGGCGCGCGACGCGGAGGAAGCCGCCGGAGGGCTTCGATCCCCCGACCTGCAGTTTACGAAACTGCCGCTCTGCCGGGCTGAGCTACGGCGGCGCAAGCCGCGAGGAAAAGGTCCTACGCCATAAACATTCCGAGGTCTTCCCCCGACTCGGCCAACGTTTTAAGGAAGGTCGGCGCATCGCGCGGCCGTGGAGCGTGTCACCGGATCGTTCTACGATGGGCGCCGGTTCCGGGAGGGGACGATCGGCTGGGACGACGGCGTCATCGTGGAGGTTGGGCCCCGCCGCGCAGGACCCACGATCGCCCGCGGGCTGATCATCCCAGGTCTCTGGAACGCGCACACGCATCTGGGCGATGCCGTCGTCACGCAGGAACTCAAGGGGACGATCGAGGAACTCGTCGCGCCGCCGCACGGACTGAAGCACCGCGTCCTTGCGAAGGCGAAGGACACGGCCGTGATCGCGGCGATGCGACGCGCCATGACGACGATGCTCCGGACCGGGACGACCGGCTTCTCCGACTTCCGCGAGGGCGGGCTGAAAGGCTTGAAGCTCCTGTACGCCGCCGTCGCCGCCCTCCCGCTGCGCGGGGTTGCGCTGGGTCGGCCCGCCGGGCTCACCTACGAGCGCCGCGAGGTCGAGGCGATCTTGCGCGCCTCCGACGGAATCGCGCTGAGCTCGTTCGTGGACTGGCCAGTCGAAGCCATCGAGAAAATCGCCGCGGACGTGAGACGGGCGAAGAAGATCTTCGCCATTCACTGCTCGGAGCGAATCCGGGAGGACATCGACAAGGTCCTCGATCTGAAACCGGCATTCCTCGTCCACATGGTCCAGGCGATGGACGATGACCTCACACGATGCGCGGATGCCGACGTGCCGATCGTCGTATGCCCGCGGTCGAACGCGTTCTTCGGGATGACGCCGGATATCCCGCGGATGCAACGGGCCGGGGTCGACCTGCTTCTCGGAACGGACAATGCGATGATCAACGCGCCATCGATGCTGCGGGAGATCGAGTTCGCGTATCGGGTCGCGCGGATGAAGGGCGACGTGAGTGCCCGCGACATCGTGGAAATGGCCTTGCGCGGACGTCGTCTCGCGGACCCCGACGCCGCGTGCGCGGTCCGGGTGGGAGAGCGCGCCGATCTCGTCGTCCTCGACCTCCCGGGGGGGCCGAGCGGCTTCGCGTCGCTCGTTCGGGCCACCGCGAGCGATGTCCGGCTCGTCGTGTCCGGCGGACGCGTTTGGTCGGGGGGCGACGAACCCACGCCGAGGAAAGTCGGTCGATCCCGCCGCCGTCTCTGAGGGCCAACCCCAGGGAGAAATCCGGCGGCGCCACGAGGAATTACCCCATGCTTTATCCCGGGACCTCCCCTTCCGGCGGCGATGGCCTCGTACGACGACGTGATGTCGTTGTCGGTCCGTCGCGGTTTCCTCTGGCCCGCCGCCGAGTTGTACGGGGGCTTCGGCGGCTTCTACGACTACGGTCACAACGGCGTCCTCCTGCGGCGACGCTGGGAGGACCTCTGGACCGAGACGTTCCTCGGCCTGAGCGACAATTACTACCTGATCGACACGACGACGATCCTGCCGGAGGCCGCGCTGAAGGCGTCCGGCCATGTAGACCATTTCACCGACGTCCTCGTGACGTGCACGCGGTGCGGCGAATCGTACCGAGGCGACCATCTCCTCGAAGCCGCGACCCACGTGGAGCAGGAAGGCCTCACGCCCGCGGAGATCGACGCCCGCATCCGCGATCTGAAAATCCGCTGTCCGAATTGCAAGGGAGAACTCGGCCCGTCGCGGGAGTTCAACATGATGTTTCCGTTGGGAATCGGGCCGACCGCGAAGGACCGCGCGTATCTTCGGCCGGAGACCGCGCAGGGCGTGTATCTGAACTTCAAAAGAGAATTCGAAGCCCTCAGGCGCAAGCTCCCGATGGGGCTCGCGATCGTCGGCCGGGCGTACCGCAACGAGATCAGCCCCCGGCAAGGGACCTATCGGATGCGGGAATTCCTCCAGGCGGAATTGCAGATCTTCTTCGATCCCGCGACGTTCGCGGACCTCGCGCCCCTCGGCGCTTCCGCCGAGGAGCGCCTCCGCATCGCGTGGGCCACGGAGAAGGACGAACCGACCGCGCACGAGATCGCCGCCGGAGACGTCGTCGAGCGGGGCTTGCCGTCCTGGTACGTCTACCATCTTCTCGCCGTCCAGCGATTCTACCTCGCCGCCCTCCGGGTCCCGCGGGACGCGTTCCGTTTCGCGGAACTCGATGAAAAGGAGCGGGCCTTCTACAACAAGATCCATTTCGATATCCAGATCCGGCAGGAGAGCCTCGGAGGCTTCCGCGAAGTCGGCGGCGTCCACTACCGCACGGACCACGACCTGAAGGGGCACGAAGCGGGCTCCCACACCAAGCAGGCGGTGACGTTCGGCGCGTCGAAGCTCGTGCCGCACGTCCTCGAGCTGTCGTTCGGCGTCGACCGGAACGTGTGGGCCCTCCTGGATCTCGCAATGGCCAAGGGGGACCGACTCGTTCTCCGGCTCCCCCCGCGGCTCGCGCCGGTGACCGTGGCGGTCTTCCCTCTCGTGAACAAGGACGGTCTACCGGAGCGGGCCGAGGCGATCTTCGCGAGCCTTCGGAAACGATTCGTGGCGTTCTACGATGATTCCGGCTCCATCGGCCGACGATATGCGCGCATGGACGAGATCGGGACGCCGTTCTCGGTGACCGTGGACCACGAAAGCCTCGAAGGAAAGGGGGTCACGGTCCGCGAGCGAGATTCCCAGAGACAGATCCGCGTGCCCGAGGCCGAGCTCGCGGACACGATTGCGAAGCTCCTCTCGGGCGAGACGTCCGTCGTCCCGTGAGAGCATGGGATCGCCGCGCCGCATCGAGGCGTTCGTGCGGGAGGTCGAGAGGGCGGTCGACGTCGCGGTCGACGGTCAGTCGCGACCGGTCCTCGCCTTCTCGGGAGGGCTGGCGAGCTTGCTCCTGGCGATGGTCGCGCGAAAGCGCTCCGACCTCCGATGCCTCGTTGCGGGTGTCGAGGGATCCGCCGACCTCGCGGCCGCCAAGAGGGCGAAGGACTCCTTCGAGTATCGGGTCGAGGCGGTCCCCCTCGACGCCGCAGGAGTCCGGACAATCGCGGCGGGACTCGCGATGGACTTTCCGGGTCTGACGGTCGCCCAGAGGAGCGATCTCGTCCCGGTCCGCGCGGTCCTCTTACGCGCTTCGGAGACGAGTGTCCTCGCCGGGCTCCGAGGGGGACGCCATTCGGTCGAGGTCGGTCGGGCCGCGGAATCCGCGGGAGTTCGGCTCCCCCTCCTCCATGTCATGGGTGGCGGGATTTCGCGCGACACGGTCCGATCGGCGGCGCTGTATCTCGGCCTGCCAGCGGCATGGGCCCGGGTGCGCCACCGATCCCCATCCGAGGGAGCCGGCATCGCCCACCTCTTGCGTCCTCACGACTGCGGACGCCTTCGCCGACGATGATTTGCTTGGTGATAATCAGTAATTCGCGGGCTGTTCGGTCCGTGCAACGAACATCGGAACATTCAATAGACCATTGACGAATGATTGCCGCCGTACCAGTCACTCCGCCATGCGGACAACAGGTTGGGGGGGCGCCAACCGGTGCAATCGGGCCACACACACGTATCGCGAGTCATCCTCAGCGCGGCCTTGGTGCTCTTCGCATTTCTGATCGTCGCAGGCAGCGCGAACGCAGCGCTCCCGCGGTCGTTCTACCAGCTTGCCGTCATCATCGTCGATCGAGATGCGCCCCGAGTCGACTTCAGCTTCTGGCTCGACTCGCCCCCCTCCACGAGCAATCTGACGGTTGCGAAGACGATCGATATCACCGCCAGCTTCGACCCCGAACTGATATGCCAGGCTGCGATCGTGGGCTCGTGCCAGAGTTCCTCGCAGTACATCGGCCATCTCGATAACGCGAACGGGGACCAGTGGTTCAATGTGACTACAGCCACGACGCAGACATCGACGAGCCCGGTCTTCACCACGGTCAACGTGCACGTCGTGTACACGGATGCGGACGGCGCGCAAGCGCGGACGATCGACCGGTCGCTGACCTTCGCGCTCCACTACGCGACTCCTCCGCCCTCCCTGAACATCGCCGCGGCTGCGGCGGCCGGCCTCGGTGGTGCCGGCGTCCTCGGGATCGGGCTGTACGCGATGCGTCGGGCGCGGCTCGAGGAGTTGTACCTGATGCACGACAGCGGCATGTTGATCCGCCACTGGTCGCGCAAGCAAGGGATTGTGCACGACAGCGACATCATGAGCGGCATGTTGATCATCCTCCAGGAATTCGTGCGCGACTCGTTCGACGACCGCCGCGGGACGCTCGAGCAACTCCGCTTCGGGCAGCGGCAGGTCATCATGGTCCGAGGCGAGCATACGGTCCTTGCTGCGGTGATCGAAGGCCGCTACGTGAACGGGCTCCCCCGGAAACTGCAGCTCTCGGTGTGGGAGTTCGAGCGGTCGCACTCAGACACCCTCGCGAAGTGGGACGGCAACGTCGCCCTCCTGCCCCAGGCCGACGCAATCGCGCAGCGGTTCATCCGTCCGCGCCTCCGCTTGCACCCGAGCTGATCCGTGTATTCGCAACGCTGACATTGAGCCAGCAAGCGTTATAAGCGCGGCCCTCGCATGGGAAGGCGTCGCCTATGGTTGATGACCACGTCAAGCGTAAGGTTCTCCTCCTCGGCGACGGCGCCGTCGGCAAGACGAGCATGATCCGACGCTTCGTCGTCGACAAGTTTTCGGACGACTACATCACGACGATCGGCACGAAGGTCACGAAGAAGGACCTCCGGCTCGAGTCCCCGAGCGGCGCGACGGACCTGACCTTCATGATCTGGGACGTCCTCGGGCAGAAGGGGTACAAGGGCATCCAGGACAGCTCCTTCCAGGGAGCGAAAGGCGCCCTCCTCATCTACGACGTCTCTCGACCGGAAACGGCGGAGAGCCTCCAAGACTACTGGATCCCCCATCTCCTCGATATCACGGACGCGATCCCGATCATCGTCGTCGGAAACAAGGTGGACCTCGTCGCCTCCCGCCGGGCCGCGCAGGAGGAACTCGACGAGCTGAAGGACGCGCTCGAGGTGAAAGGCTTCTTGAGCTCCGCGAAGACCGGGGAGAACCTCGAAGCGGGATTCCTCGCGCTCGCGAAGTCGGTCATCTCGGACTCGGGCGGGAAGAGGGCGAAAGGCATCGCGGTCGACGGGGTCACGAACGAATACATCACCGTGGCCGACGCGATCATCATGGACTTCTGCGACGTCATGGGCGGCCAAGAGGCGGCGATGCCCATCGTCCGGCAACAGATCACGCGAGCCGGAGTCGACGTCAAGGCGCCGACGCGCGAAGGACTGCGCCTCGCGGTCGACTGCCTCGCCGAGGCGGAGTCGGCGTTCCGCAATGCGGACGACGTCGAGGCGAGCAAACTGAAGCGCCTCGGCTGGATCAAGGAAGTGTCCTGATCAGAGGACCCGGACCATGTACGCGCCGTCGCGATCGTAGCCGATCGACCGATAGTATCCCCGCACCCCGACCCCCGCGGTCACGCGGACGGTCCGGACGCGAAACTCCTCGCGGGCGATCCGCTCGGCCTCCGCCATGAGGCGCTTGCCGAACCCGCGGTGTTGCCAGCGCCCCTTTGCCTCCGAGTGGATGGGCACGACGCGACCGAACACCTTCAGTTCGCGCACGGTGGCTCCTGCGCGGTCCACCCGCATCCGCGCGTATGCGACGAGCACATCGAGCTTCGGATCCTCGATGCTCAGGAACACCTCCGTGCCACCCGACGACTCGTACTCGTCGCGGAGGAGGGAGAGGTCCTCGGGTCGCGGGATGATCCCTCGAAGTCCGACTTCGCGGCAGCGGATGCACCGACATCGGAGGCCGACGCGCCGGAGTCGCTCGTTCGCGAGGACGCGCAGGTCGCCCCTCTTCGCACCGTCCTCGATGTCGGCCGCGCCGATCTCTCGCTGCACGCGCTGGATGCGGCACCACCGAGGCACGATCGCCTTGATCCGGGCGACCAGCTCGACCGCCTCCGCCGTTCGCAGCGGCGTGTAGCGACCGGATTTCCAGAGGCCGTACAGCGCCGTGCCCGGGAGGACGAGGGTCGGATAGATCTTCAGGAAGTCCGGCCGGTAGGCCGGATCGTCGAACAGGACGCGGAACGACTCGAAGTCGCGGTCCACGTCGGACCCGGGAAGACCGGGCATCATATGCGCGCCGATCTTGAGGCCCGCGTCTTTCGCACGCGCCATCGCCGCACGGCTGTCCGCATCCGTGTGGCCGCGGTGGACGCGCTCGAGGACGTCGTCGTGGGTCGACTGGATCCCCAGCTCGACGCGGGTCGCCCCGAGGCGCACGGACGCCTCTACCTCCGCGCCGAGGAAGCAGTCCGGTTTCGTCTCGATCGTGAGGCCGATGCACCGCACGCCGGCGTTCTCGTTCGCGGTCTGCGCCTCCTCGAGGGAGCCCGCCACGGATCCGTTCATCCCGTCGAGGCATCCCTTCACGAACCACTCCTGATATGCGGTCTCGAGGGCGGTGAACGTGCCGCCGATCACGATCAGGTCCACCTTGTCCGTCTCGTGCCCGTTCGCCCGGAGGGCCCGGAGGCGCGCGACGGTCTGTGCGCACGGATCGTAGCGGTACTCGGCCGCGCGCATCGCCGCCGGTTCCGTGCCCAGGTACGATTGAGGGGTCCCGAATCGCGGGCCGCCGGGACAGAACGTGCAGACGCCGTGGGGGCACGCATGCGGCGCCGTCATGACGGTGACCACCGCCACGCCGCTCGCGGTCCGAGCCGGCTTCACCCGCAGGACGTCCCCGAGCTCTTCGCGCATCTCTCGCGGGATCGCCGCGAGGATCGAGGCGTCGTCGGGCAGGCCCGCGAGGCCGTGCGTTCGCGCGAGACGAAGCTTGAGCCGCTGCATCTCGTCCTTCGAGGACGGCGTCCGCCCGCGGAGTTCGCCGATCAATGCGTCGAGGAACGCGGCGTCCGGCGGCGCGAGCATCGAGCGGTCCGTCCTCTCCTGTGAATCAGGACATCTTCTCCGGCGTTCGCGGTGCCGCCTCGTCCTCCCGGCGGCCGAACAGCCCGACCGCCTGGGAGAGGCCGACGCCCAGGAACGCGATCCCACCGAGGCCGAGCGCGACCCCCATGATGCTGCCGACCGCGTATACGTCGGCGAGGGCGGCGATCGGGCCCGTCACGAGGCCGAACCACGCGAGGAGCAGCACGACCTCGAAGAGGACCAGGACGCCGACGCCCGCCGACGCGATTACCAGGCCGCTCACGCCCGACGAGGAGAGGCCCGCGGCGAGGTTCGCACGCCAGAGTGCCGCCCCGACGCCGGCGAGGAAGAGGATCTGCCCGAGGTTCGAAGTCAGGCGGAGCGCATCCACTGCTTCGGGCACCGAGACTCCCGCGGCAGTCGCGAAGGCCTCCCGGTAGAGCTGCGAAAGCTGGGAGAGGAAGTACAGCCACACGCCGAGGAACGCGAGCCCGAGCCAAGCTCGCGGGGCCCGGACGCCTCCGAGGCCCACCCGTGCGGAACCCACGGCCGGCGTATCCCGAAACGGGGGATGAACCTTGTCCTCTCGCCTAAATCAGCCGTACATCGTGCCGGGCTTGTCGCCCTTGGGCGCCTCGCCGGGAACCTGCTCCATCACGTCCACCGCAAGGATGACGTGCAGCGGGATCAGCCGCAGTTTCCCCTTCATCTCCTGGTGGCTCTCGTCCAGCTCGACCACGATCGCATCGTCCGTGCCGATCGTCGCGTACCCGCGGAAGATGCCTTTCGTGACCTTCGTCCGCTCCCGCGTCTCCATCGACTCGATGCGGTAGCGCGATCCTTTCGTCAGTGCAATGACATCTTGCGGCATCGTCTACCTCCGTTGCTCCGCGAGCTTCTCGAGATGATCGACGGTCTTGCGGTAATTCTCCATCGCGATCTCGACGTTCGACTCGACAAAGTTCCATGCCTTCGAGAGGTTCCCGTACCGCACGCGATAGCCCTTCCGGACCGCCCCCCGCTCGTTCACGTTCACCTCATCGAGGAGGTCCATCTCCTTCAACTTGTTGATGTGTCGGTAGATCGTCGCCTTCGTCGTCTTCAGCTTCGCCGCGAGCTGCTCCACGGTCCACCCCTTGTCCATCCGGCCCAGGAGGCATTCGACGAACAGCCGGTACGGCACGGACTCGCGGACGCTCGTCGCGTCCGTCTTCGGATCGTACCCTTTCGGGATGTATCCGATCTGCGTGAGGAACAGCAGGGCGACGTCGTCGATGTCCTTGAGCGGAGTGAGGGGCGTGTTGCTCACCACGGCGATCTCAAACGGCAAGGGGGAACCCTTCGGCCCGGAACTGGCGGAGGCTAGTTAAGGTTTACCATTGAATTTTATCGGCGTACCTAATAATAATAGCGCCTAGACATCAACAATTCCGCTGTAGGTATCGACGCGCAGACCTCGCGCGCGCATTTCGCGGACGAGCGCGTTGATGCCGATGCTGTCCGAGGCGACGTGGCCCGTGACCACGAGGTTCTTCGACCCCTCGCGACCGTACCGCTCCCACAACCGCTGGAGGGCCCCGGCATTGATGTGGATGTAGAAAACCGTGTCGATTCGGTTGTCATACGCCGCGCGGGCGACGGGGACGCCACCGTTCGTGCCCGCTCCGTGGTGGACCGCCCATGCCCCGAGCGGATTCTCGAGTTTCCCCATGCGCACGACGATCCGCGTGTGCGCGGACTGGAACTCCGGGATCGCCGAGAGGACGTCAATCGCGTCGCGCACCCGGGGATTCGGCGGGAGTTGCGCGCGCAGCGTCTCGTCCATCACGCGCCGACCGATCTCGTCGCACGGATTGTGGATGCACATGAGCCCGATGCCGATCATCCGCGCGATCGACGGAAGTCGGTCGTAGTTCTCCGCGTGGACCTGCGGCTCGCGCTCCTCCTGCATCTCGCGGACCGCCGCGTCCGCGGCGGCCTTCGGCACCCCGTGCCGCACGAGGATGTCGCCGTGTTTCGAAAGGACCTTCGGGAACTCGAGGATCGCGGAACCGCCCGTCGGATGGTGCGCGATCACGAGGTCATACCCTTTCTCCT
>WNGQ01001963.1_pt1 | contig 21047 bp, 15 predicted proteins | sample 5407661 | NCBI WGS metagenome assembly WNGQ01 (sample SAMN13153382, study PRJNA577476) | soil metagenome | isolation source: 60 cm soil or saprolite under Garry oak tree replicate 2 | place: USA:California | collected 2016-06-15 | reverse complement strand
ATGGCTACACGGTCACCGTCGACGGGAACGCGAGCAGGTCGATCGGCACCAACGGCAGCGTCACGTTCACCGACCTCTCGGCGGGGAACCACACCGTGGCCCTGTCCGGCGTCGCGGCGAACTGCACCGTGAGCGGCGGGACGTCCCGGACGGTGAGCGTGCAGGCGGGCGGCACCACCTCGACGGAGTTCTGGGTGAGCTGCGCGGCGCCGCCGCAGACGGGCAACCTCACGGTCAGCACCAGCACGAGCGGGTCGAACCTCGACCCGGACGGCTATATGGTCACGGTCGATGGTGGCGCGAGCCAGGCGATCGGCACCAATGGTAGCGTGACGTATACGGGGCTCGCGGCGGGCAGTCACTCGGTAGCGCTGTCGGGCGTCGCCGCGAACTGTTCCGTGAGTGGGGCCAACCCGCAGACCGTCACCGTGCCCTCGGGCGGGACCGCGACGGCGAGCTTCACCGTGACCTGCGCCCCGACCGGTGGTGGCACCGGCAGCCTGACCGTGACGACCAGCACCACGGGCTCGGACCTGGATCCTGATGGCTACACCGTCACCTTAGACGGGGGCGCGACGAGCCAGCCGATTGCGACCAACGGCAGCGTCTCGTTCACCGGCCCGGCGGGTGATCACAGCGTGGCGCTGTCCGGCGTGGCGGCGAACTGCACCGTGAGCGGGGCAAATCCGCGCACCGTCACGGTACCGTCCGGTGGGACCGTGTCCACCACGTTCAGCGTGTCGTGCGCGCCGACCGGTGGCGGCACCGGCAGCCTCACGGTCACCACGAGCACCACGGGGTCCAATCTCGATGCCGACGGCTACACGATCACGATCGACGGCTCCTTCAGCCAGCCGATCCCGACCAACGGCAGCGTCACCTTCACCGGGCCCTCGGGCGATCACACGCTCGCGCTGTCCGGCGTGGCCTCCAACTGCACGGTGGGCGGAGCGAATCCCCGCACCGTCACCGTGCCGTCGGGTGGCACCGCGACGACCACTTTCTCCGTGAGCTGCGCGTCAACCGGCGGTGGCGGCGGTGTCGAAGTCGTCGGCCAAGGCCAGATCGGCAACGGCTCGCCCACACCCGGCAGCGACGCGACGACGTTCAACTTCGACGTCCGCGCCGACTTGACGGGGCGGTTCACCGGCACGGACTGGACCGACCTGCACGCGCCCAACCAGCCGGCCACACTGACCACCGATCCGGTGGCGGATCCTGCCACATCGTTCACGGCGTACCGCAACAGCTCGAGCGCCTGCAGCGACCCGACTCGCGGCGTGGAAGTCGACGCCGTCGGCCGCGAGGACACCGGCAACCTGGTCGCCTACACCCTGACGGTGTGCGACAACGGGCCGGCGGGGAGCGGCAGTGACTTCTTCCAGATCTTCATTCCGTCGGAGGGCTTCGGCGTCTCCGGCGCCGTGACCAGCGGGGACATCTCCAAGCGGTAACCCCCCTTCCCGGGGTCCTCCACCCGCGACGCGCCTCGGCGGTGTCCCGTCGAGGCGCGTCGCGCGTCCGCCGCGAAACTCTCCATGGGAACCTCTCGTCGTCCAACCGGGTCTTGTGGCGCAGAAGACGGGAGGACGTGTGGAGCTCAGACTGCTGGAGACGAAGCGCAGGACGGAGAAGAAAAAGCTGTTTGGCAGCGGAGCCACGTCGCTCGCGCTCCACGCCGTCCTGATCGGCGGCGCGGTGTACGCGACTCTGTCCGCCCGGCCGGCGGACATCGCCGTACGGATGGACACGACCGTCGTGCTGCTCACGCCGGCGCAACGCCAGCCGGCGGTGCCTCCCCCTGCTGAGCTGGCGGAGCCGCTGCGCGGGTTTCAGACGGTCACCATCCCGACTCAGCTGCCCACCGCGATGCCTAAGCTCGACTTACAGGAGCGCTTCGACCCGAAGGACTACTCCGGGGTCGGGGTGGAAGGCGGCCGCGCCAACGGGGTCGTGCCGTCGGGGAACGAGGTGTACTCGGAGTCGCTGGTGGAAGAGCGGCCATCGTTGCTGTCCGCGCCACCGGCGCGCTATCCCGATCTCTTGAAACGGGCTCGGATCCAGGGCCGGGTGCTGCTACGGGCCATCGTCGACACCACGGGTCGAGTGGAGCCCGGCTCGGTCGTGATCGCCACGAGCCCCAACCCCGGCTTCGATCTGCCGGCCCGCGAGTGGATCCTCAAGGCGCTGTTCCGGCCGGCCCGGATGCACGGGAAGGCCGTACGTGTTCACATCACCCAGCCGCTGGACTACTCGGTCACGGTCGGCTAACGCGCAGGGAAGGAGCCCCTCATGTCCAAACCGTTGCTGCAGCTCGCCGCACTCGGTGTGCTCAGCTTTTCATTGTGGAAGCTCGGGTCGTTCTTCTTCATCCCACTGCTGTTTCTGGCGCTGAAGATCGCGCTCGTCGTGGGCGTCGTGCTGTTCGCGGTGTGGCTATTCAAGCGGAACGATCGCAAAGGGGCCTCGGACTCCGAAACCGGCACCTCGTAGCCGTCACGCGCCCCCAGGTCGGCGCAGCAACAGCCACACGAACGCCGCGAGACCGATCGCGACGATCGCGTGCCGCACCCCCTGCTGGCCCACACGCTGCGCCAGGCGGGAGCCCGCGTAGCCGCCCAGCATCCCGCCCACGGCCATCGTCAGGGCGATCGGCCAGTGCACGATCCCTCCGGCCGCGAACATCACCACCGCGACGGCGTTGATGCACAGCGCGCCCCAGTTCTTGAGGCCGTTCATGCGGTGGATGTTCGTGAGGCCCATGAACCCCAGCACGGCGAGCATGAGGATCCCGATGCCCGCACCGAAGTAGCCCCCGTATACGGCGACCAGGAACTGGGCCGCGAGGAAGCTCCACCGCGGGGACGCCTCCGGCGCGTCTGGGCGCAGCCCACGCAGCAGCGGTCCCTGGACGAGAAACAGGACCGTCGCCCCGAGCACGAGGAACGGCACGATCCGGTCGAAGGCTGCGGGCGGCGTGTGCAACAGCAGCCACGCGCCGACGGCCCCGCCCGCGAGGCTCGGCGCCGTGAAGCTGATCACCCAGCGGCGTGCGCCCGTGAGCTCGTGCCGGTAGCCCCACATGCTGCCGAGCGAGCCGGGCCACAGCGCCACGGTGCTGGTGGCGTTGGCGACGAGGGGAGTGACGCCGAGTCCGACGATGGCGGGAAAAGTGAGCAGCGTGCCGCCGCCCGCGATAGCATTCACGGCGCCCGCCGCGGCGGCGGCGATGAACGCGAGCACGAGGCGCGCGGCGGTCACGCCACTAGTGTAGCCGGCTGCGGGCCTTGCGGCCACGGGCTCCCATCGTCCATCGTTGCCGCCAGGACGCACTCCAAATAGGGGAGGAATTCGGATGGCACCGGTCACGGTTCAACGCTTCGTCAAGGAGCTGGAAAAGTTGAAGCAGCAGGTGGACGCGGGAACCCTCAACTCCCAGGATTACGATGCCCGCCTGGCACGCGTCATTCGCGAGCTGCGCGAGCAGGGCCTGGACGCCGACCGGGCAGCGATCACGGCCGCGCTGGCGGACGCCGCCAAACGGGGGGTCATCACCGCCGAGGTCCAGGAGCACCTCCGCCACCGACTCGGCCTGACGTGAGGGGACGCAGGGCAGGTGCGTTCGCCCTGCTGATCGCGGCCCTGTGTCCGGTGGACGCCCGGGCACAGGACGTGGGCGAAGCCGGTCAGTGGACCATGCCCGCCCGCGACTACGCGGCGACGCGCTACAGCCCTCTGGCGCAGATCACCGTGGCCAACGCGGGCCGGCTGCGGCCCGTGTGGACATTCTCGACGGGCGTCCTGGGCGGTCATGAGGGCCAACCGCTCGTCGTGGGTCACACGCTGTATGTCGTGACCCCGTACCCAAACGTGCTGTACGCGTTCGACCTCACCCGGTCGGACTATCCGCTCAAATGGAAGTACCGCCCCGACGTGGATCCCAACGCCGTAGGGATCGCGTGTTGCGATGCGATCAACCGCGGCGCGTCCTACGCCGAGGGGAAGGTCGTCTACAATCTGTTGGACGGCCGCACCGTCGCGATCGACACCGCCACCGGCAGAGAGCTGTGGCAGACGAAGATCGCCGATCTGTCGCAGGGCGAGACCACGCCCGTTGCCCCGTTCATCGTGAAGCGTCGCGTGATCGTCGGCGCGTCGGGGGGCGAGTTCGGCATCCACGGCTGGGTGAAGGGGCGCGATCTCCGCACCGGCCGGCTTGCGTGGACCGCTTACAACATGGGTCCGGACAGCGAGATGCTGGCGTGGCCGGGGACGATGCGCTCGTTCTACGAAAAGCGTATGGACGTGGGCGTCACCACCTGGCCCAAAGACGCGTGGACGCACGGCGGCGGACCGGTGTGGGGATGGATGTCGTACGACCCGCGCCTCGACCTGGTGTACTACGGCGTCGGCAATCCCGGCCCCTACAATCCGGAGCAGCGTCCGGGCGATAACAAATGGACCGCCAGCGTGCTCGCCCGGCGGCCCGACGACGGCGCCCTGGTGTGGGCCTATCAGTTCACGCCGCACGACAACTGGGACTACGACGCCAACGCCGAGATGATCCTCGCCGACCTGACCGTGGGGGGTGAGCAGCGCAACGTGTTGGTCCACTTCGACAAGAACGGCTTTGCGTACACGCTCGATCGCGCTACGGGCGAGGTGCTCGTCGCCGAGCCGTTCGTGCACGTGAACTGGGCGACCCGCGTGGACCACGCGAGCGGCCGGCCCCTAGTCGACTCGACTAAGCTCACGGGCGCCTCGCGCGGCAACGTGAAGGACATCTGCCCGAGCCTCGAGGGCGGCAAGACGCCCGCGGCACCGGCGGCGTACTCGGCGCGGACGGGACTGTTCTACGTACCGACCAACAATCTCTGTATGGACTACGAGGCGGTGACGGCGACCCGCATCGCCGGTACGCCGTTCATCGGCGCGAACACGCCGTACCACGCCGGGCCGGGCGGCCACCTGGGTGCGTTCATCGCCTGGGACGCGAGCCGCGGCCGCACGGTGTGGGAGATCGAGGAGCCGTACCCCGTCTGGAGTGGTGTGCTCGCCACGGCGGGGAACGTCGTCTTCTATGGCACGCTCGACGGCTGGTTCAAGGCCGCGGACGCGACGAACGGGCGGCTGCTCTGGAAGTTCAAGGTCGGGTCGGGCGTCGTGGGGAATCCCATCGCCTACACCGGCCCCGACGGCAAGCAGTACGTGGCCGTGTACGCCGGGATCGGCGGTGATTGGTTCCTGCTTGCCGGGGACGTGCGCTCCGACGACCCCGCGGACGTGCGGGCGCCCGCCGACTTCATCCGCGACATCGCCCGACATACGAGTCAGGGCGGGATGGTGTGGCTGTTCGGGCTGGGCCCGTGACGCAGACCCTCGCCGTGCTCCTGCTCGGTCTGTGCCTGGTCGCCGGGCTGCTGCTCGTCCCGCTCGGACTTCCGGGCCTGTGGGTGATGGTGGGCGGCGTGCTGGCCTACGGCGCGCTCACCGGGTTCCGCACCGTGGGGATCGCGACGATGGCGATCGTGCTGGGCCTCGCGTTTCTCGGCGAGATCGTCGAATGGTGGGTGGGGTTCGGGCTGACCGAGCGGTACGGCGGATCGCGCCGCTCGGGGTGGGGCGCGCTGGTCGGCGGGATCGTGGGCGCCATGGTCGGCGTGCCGGTCCCGCTCGTCGGGAGCGTGATCGGCGCGTTCTTGGGCGCGTTCGCCGGGGCGGCGCTGTTCGAGTACACGGTGTCGCGCACGACGACCGTGGCGGTGCGGGCGGGCTGGGGCGCGGTGCTGGGCCGCGCGGCCGGTGGCGCCGCGAAGATCGCGCTGGGCGTGGTGATCGCCGTCATCGGCACCTTCGCGGCGGTCAAGGGGTGAGGGTCTTCCCGATCTTCCTCCTGGCGCTGCTCGGGTGCGGGCGTGGCGGGACGCCGGGCGACGACCGCGCCGGGCTGCCCGCCGTGCGCCATGACGAGCACGTGTTCGCGGGCGGAGCGGCCCCCAAGGCGGTACGCTGGCAGAATCCCTACCGGCGAGACAAGCGGGCGGCGGATGAGGGGGCGAAGATCTTCACCGCGATGAACTGCGACGGGTGTCATGGCGGCGCGGGCAGCGGCTGGGTGGGGCCGAGTCTGGCGGACGGCCGGTGGCGGTTCGGCGGTGCGGACGGCGCGGTCTTCCAATCCATCTATTACGGGCGTCCGCACGGCATGCCCGCCTACGGCGGGCTGTTGCTCGCGCCCGAGGCGGTGTGGAAGCTCGTCACCTATATCCAGTCGCTCGAGCCCCCGGCGGACCTGCCGACGGAGGCGTGGAAGTAGACAGCGCGACGGTGGGACCGTTTCAGCCCCGGTCTGGCGTCGCCGCAGGGGTCGGCCGGCCCAAGGACGTCCACAACGCCACCCCCGTCACGAGCACGTTGGCGACGATCACCGGCCAGGCATGAATCACCACCCCGTAGGCCGCCCACGCGAGGGCGGCGACTCCCTGCACGCGCCGCAGCGTGACGGGATCCCTGCAGAAGTACGAGCTCATGAACAGCGCCGTCGCAAGCCACCCGATCCAGTCGAACGTCATCTTCCCCCCCGCTCCCTCAAGCGACCAGCGGCGGCGCCCCGTCCGTCTCGCGGATCGTCAGGAGATCCGTCTGCACTTTGTCCCACTCCTGGAGCACGAGTCCGTGGGACTCGAACAGCCCGTGAATGCCGCCCGCGTCCATACCGACGATCTCTTCCAGGATCGGCACCAGCACGCTCACCGCGTCGTCGGACAGCACGGTGCGTTTGGCGATCTGCGCCAGGTACTTGTTCTCGGAGACGGCAATCGTCATGCCGTTCAGGCGGTTGACGTGCAGCATCACGTGAATGTCGGAGCTGCCGTCGCCCACGTAGATCACCCGGTCGTGGCTCACCGGGAGCTGCGCCCGCAGCTCTTCGAGCAGGGCCACCTTGCCGTACCCGGCGGTGACCCGCTCGATCGCCTGGATTTCACCGGAAGCGGGGGCGTAGCGGAACCGCGTCCCGTAGATGTGGTCCGACGGGACGATGCCTTCGAGCGCCGACTGGATCACTTCCTGCGGAGCCGCCGAAATCACGTAGAACGCCACGTCGTACCCCTCCAACTGGCCGAGCAAGCGTGGCAAGAGGTGGAGGTTCTGCTTGAGGCGAACCCGTTTGCCGACCTCGATCAAGTGCTCTTTGCGCACCCGGCGGTACTCGGGATCGTGCAGCAGCAGGTACGCGAGCTCGGCCCCCTGCTGCACCAGGTGGATGCGTGACAGCCCCGCGCTCTTTTCGCGGAACCCCGAGATGCCGAGCAGCTCGCTCAGGACGATCCCGGAGTCGTTGAAGCTCAGGGTCTGGTCGAAGTCACTTGCCAACAGGTATCGCTTCATCGGACGCACCTCATGGTCGGTCAGCGACAGAAAATTCAACGCCCCCCGCCGGGACAGCCGGAGGGGGGCGTTGGCACGTCATCGTGCCACCCAGCGGGCCGGCTCGCTCAGGGACTCGTGCCGCGGCAATTAGGATTCAACACCAAGCGATGCATACCGGGTTCCAGCCCTCGTGGGTTCTGATACGCACTTTAGACAGAACGATAACGTGTGTCAACCCGCATCGAACCGAGAACAGTGTGACGCGGGACACGATGGCGGGGTGTGAGCGTCGCGCTCAGGGTCCCGTGGGCCGCGCCGCACCCACGTCCATGCCGCCGGCGACGATGTCTCTCAGCGCCGTTTTGTGCAGCTCGGTGCCGAACGCGGGCAGGTCCCGCTCCATGAAACCGGCGAACCGGACGGACGCGTCGCCCAGTCGCTGCGTGAACAGGTCGAACACCGCCTGCTGTTGGGTCGTAGGCGCGAAGTCGGCGCTGCTCTCGGACACGTCGGACTGCAGCGCCCCTAGCCGGCCGTACAGCTGCATCGGGTTGCGGAACGCATCCTCGCGCGCGCCCGTCAAATGCACGTCGAACAGCGTGCCCTCGACCGCCCCGGCGCGGCGGTCGAGCGAGTCGGCGAGACGCGCGAGCCGCTGCGCGCTCGAGTCGCCCGTGAGCGCGGTATCGCCCCGCAGCTGACCGCTCAGGTCCGCGAGCTGCTTCCGCACCCATTCCAGCCGGTTGATCATCCGCGCCACGCTGTCCTGCGCGCTGCGGATCGCGAGCGCCAGCCGGGTCTGCGCCGCGACGTCCGCGTCACTCGCGGCGGTGTTGGGGTCCTTGAGCACCGTGAGCGACTGGGTGACCGTCGCGGCGGTCGCACCGCTGTCGCCGACCGTGAGCCGCACCTGGTAGCTCCCCGGCGGCACGAGTGGTCCGCGCAACGAGAGATCGAGGTCCCAGGTCACGAGCGGCCGCGTCCCGTCCGGCCCGGTACGCACGAACGGCTTGCCCGGTGGAGGCGTCCGCAGCTTCGGCACGGTGGGCCGCGTGTAACGCAGGTCCCACCACAGACGATTCAGCCCCGGCTTGCGCTCGCCCTCGAGCACGCGCACCGTGTCGCCGCTCGCGCCCAGTATGACGAGCTTCGCGGGGCGGCGCCGGTGCGCGCTGTCGGGCACCGCGGCGGTGTCGGCGAGGGCCGCCGGCAGGTAATACGTGAGGTCTGCGCCCTCGGGCACGCTGTCGACGCGCACGGCGCTGTTCGGCGCGCTGGCGATGCCCTGCTGGGACCGGAACCGAAAGGCAGGACGCGGCGCGAAGAGCATAGCCCGGCCCGTAAGGGCCGGCGCGCCCGTCAGGGCGGGGTCCTCCAAGGGCGAGATATCATCCAAGATCCAGATCCCCCGCCCGTACGTCGCCACCACCAGGTCGTGGAAGCGCGGCTGCAGCGTGATCCAGGAGATGGGGGCGTGTGGCAGGTTGGCCTGTAGCGGCGCCCAGTGGCCGCCGTCGTCGAGCGTTACGTACACGCCGCTCTCGGTGCCCGCGAACAGCATCCCTCGCCGCTCCGGGTCCTCGCGCACCACGTGCACGAACCCCAGCGACGAGCGGGGCAAGCCCTCCGAGATCCGTTTCCAGCTCCTGCCGAAGTCCGTGGTCTTGAAGATGTACGGATCGAGGTCGTCCAGCTCGTGCAGGTCGACCGAGATGTAAGCCGTGCCGGCGTCGAAGCGGGATGGCTCGATGTTGGAGATCTTCCCCCAGGGCGCGAGCTTCGGGAGGTTGCCGGTCACGTCCGTCCAGGTCGTCGTGCCGTCGCGCGTGACGTGCACCAGGCCGTCGTTCGACCCCGCCCAGATCACGCCGGCCTGCACGGGCGACTCGGCCAGCGCGAACAGCGTCGCGCCGTCGAACGTCATCAGGTTGTCCGTCGTGACGCCGCCGGAGCTCTGCTGGTGGCTGGTGTCGTTGCGAGTCAGGTCGGGGCTCACCACCTTCCAGCTCGCGCCGCCGTCGCTCGTGACGTGCACGTACTGGCTCCCCACGTACACGCGCCGGTGGTCGTGCGGCGAGATCATGATCGGGAAGGTCCAGTTCCAGCGGTACTTCAGGTCGGCCGGCCGCCACCCGTACCCGGCTTCGGGCCAGACGCGCACGTTGCGCGCGTGGCCCGTGCGCACGTCGTAGACCTCGAGCCCCCCGTCGTAGCATCCGGACCAGACGGTCGCGTTGTCCACGGTGTCCGGGATGCCGAATCCGCTCTCGCAGCCCCCCACGTGCTGCCACGCCCCTTCCGAGATGCCCTCCCCCAGGCCACGGCTCGGCATGCGATACGAGGAGCCGTCCTGGCGGTTGCCGTACACGAAGTACGGCGCGCGGGTGTCGACGTGCACGTGGTACATCTGGGCGATCGGCAGCACGATGCGCATGAACGTCCTGCCGCGGTTGAGCGTGATGCTCGCCCCGCCGTCGTGCGCGACCATGAAGCGGTCGGGATTGAGCGGATCGATCCAGATGTCGTGGTTGTCGCCGCCGCCTTCGTAGCCCGAGCGGGCCAGCGTGCGGCCGCCGTCGCGCGACATGCTGAAGCGCACCGAGACGAAGTACAGCCGCTCCTCGTCGTCGGGCGCGACGGCGAAGCGCACGTAGTACGGCGCGCGTTCCGCCATGCTGTGATCGTGGCTCACCACGTGCCAGGTCGTGCCCCGGTCATCGCTGCGGTACAGCGTCGGGTCCTGGTCCTCGATCAGCGCGTACACCGTGTTCGGGTTCGACGGCGCCACGGCCACGGCCACCTTGCCCACGGCGTGCTGCGCGTCCGGCAGGCCGTGCCCCACGATTCGCTTCCACGTCGCGCCGCCGTCGCGCGATACCCACAGCCCGCTCCCCGGCCCGCCGCTCTGGAGGTGCCACGTCTTGACCTCGAATTGCCACATACCGGCGAACAGCGTGTTCGGGTCGCCTGGATCGAGTGCGAGGTCCGAGCAGCCCGTGTTGGGATCGACGAACAACACCCGGGTCCACGTCTTGCCGCCGTCGGTGGTGCGGTAGACCCCGCGGTCCTGGGCCGGCCCGTACGCCCGTCCCAGCGCGCATACCAGCACCACATCGGGGTTCGCGGGATGGATCACGATGCGCGCGATCCGTCCCGTGGCGTCGAGCCCCTGGTGCTGCCAGCTGCGGCCGCCGTCGGTTGAGCGGTAGACGCCGTTGCCGAGCGCGGTGGTGGAGCGGATGAAGAACGTCTCACCGGTGCCCGCCCACAGCACGTTGTGCGCCGACGGCGCCAGCGCGATCGCGCCGATCGCCTGCGCCGGCTGGCTGTCGAACACCGCGCGCCAGTGCACCCCGCCGTCTTCCGTCTTCCAGATGCCGCCCGACGCGGCTCCGACGTAGGCCACCTGGGGATTGCCGGGCTCTCCTGCCACGGCCACCGCGCGGTTGCCCTCGGGACCGACGAAGCGGTACCGCAGGCGCGCCCCCAGGGTCGAGTCGATCTGCTGGGTTCTGGCGGTGGGGACGAGCAGGAGGACGGGCGCGATTACGGCCAGGATGCGGGCCATGCGTGACGGAAGCCTCGAGCGCGGGGGACGGATAGCATGGCGCCGAAGGCCCGCCGGCGCCAGCCGGGGCACGCCGTTTCAGCCCGGGTAGTGGCTCCAGCGCCACGCCGGGCGTGGGAGAAACGGGGTAGCTTTCGCGCGGAACCGGGCCGGGGAGCGGTGTGTTCTTGGCGGTTGGTCTGTCGTTCGCCGATCAGCCCCGAAGGAGCGTCGCATGTGGATCGTCCGGTTGGCCCTGCGCCGACCTTACACCATTGCCGTCATGGCGCTGCTCATTCTCGTCCTGGGCACGTTGTCGCTCACGCGCATGATCGTGGACATTTTCCCCGCCATCGACATCCCGGTAGTCGCCGTCGTGTGGAACTATCCGGGGCTCGCGGCCGAGGAGATGGAGCGGCGCGTCGTGATCATCAGCGAGCGCGGCTTCTCGACCACGGTCAACGGGATCGAGCGCATCGAATCCCAGTCGATCCCCGGGATCGGGCTGCTCAAGATCTACTTCCAGCCCGGCACGGACATCGGGGGTGCCATCGCGCAGATCGGCGCGCTCACGAGCACCATCCTGCGCATCGCGCCGCCGGGGATGCAGCCCCCCACGCTGGTCCAGTTCAACGCGTCCAACGTTCCGGTGGCGCAGCTCACAGCGTCGAGCGCGACGCTGCCTGAAGACCGGATCTTCGACTATGGGCTGAACTTCATCCGGGTTCGCCTGTTCACCATCCCGGGGCTCTCGACGCCGGCACCGTTCGGCGGCCGGCAGCGTCAGATCTCGATCGACATCGACCCGCAGGCCCTGGCGGCGAAGGGGCTGTCGCCGGCCGACGTGGTCACCGCCCTGCAGGTGTCGAACGTCATCGTGCCCGCGGGCACGGCGCGTGTGGGCTCTACCGAGTACAACGTGGCATTGAATTCGAGCCCGACCGCGGTGGCGGAATTCGAGCGCATTCCCCTTAAAGTCGTGAACGGGGCGCCCGTGCTGCTGGGAGACGTGGCTCGTGTGGCCGACAGCTACGCCCAGCAGTCGAACATCGTGCGCGTGAACGGCAAGCGCGCGACCTATCTCGCCATCTTGAAACACGCCGACGCCTCGACGCTCGCCGTGGTCGAGGCCACCCGCCGGGCGATCCCCGGGATTCAGGCCGTGGCCCCGGAGGGGCTCGACCTGAAGATCGACTTCGACCAATCGCTGTTCGTGCGGGCCGCGATCTCGGGCGTGGTGCGGGAGGCGATCCTCGCGTCGGTGCTCGTTTCGCTGATGATCTTCGCGTTCCTCGGCAGCTGGCGCAGCGTGGTGATCGTATCGACCTCGATCCCGCTCGCCATCTTCACGGCGTTCCTGGGGCTCAAGTTCACGAACCAGACGATCAACATCATGACGCTGGGGGGCCTGGCGCTCGCGATCGGCATGCTGGTGGACGACGCCACGGTCGCGATCGAGAACATCCATCGTAACCGCGCCCTGGGGAAGCCGCTCACGGTCGCCGTGCTGGACGGCGCGCGCCAGGTGGCGGTGCCGGCGATCGTGGCCACCCTGGCGATCTGCATCGTGTTCTTCCCGGTGGCGCTCTTGTACGGGCCGGCCAAATACCTGTTCACGCCGCTCGCCCTCGCGGTCGTGTTCGCGATGCTCGCATCCTACGTGCTGTCGCGGACGCTGGTGCCCCTGCTGGCCCGGCTGTTGATGCCGGGCGAGGAGCACGCGGCGGCCACGCCCTCGACACTGCAGCGCAAGCGCGACGAGATGTGGGACCGGTTTCAGGCCGCGTACGGCCGGGCGCTCGAGACGGTGCTCGCGCACCGCCGCTTCACCCTGGTGCTGGCGCTGGTGCTGTCGCTCGGCGGCGTCGCGCTGCTCACGGTCGTGGGCACCGACTTCTTCCCCGCGGTCGACGCGGGCTTGATGAAGCTGCATTTCCGGGCGCCCGCGGGCACGCGCATCGAGGAGACCGAGCGGCTGGTGGAGCAGGTGGAGCGCCGCGTCCGCGAGACGATTCCCGCGGACGAGCTCGAGACCGTGAACGACATGATCGGGGTCCCGCTGTTCTACAACCTGGCGTTCGTCCCCACCGACAACATCGGTGCGATGGACGCCGAGATCCTGATCGCCTTGAAGCCGGGCCATCGCCCGACGGCGCGCTACATGCGCGCGTTGCGGGCGTCGCTGCCGCCGGACTTTCCGGGCTCGAGCTTCTACTTCCAGCCGGCCGACATCGTGAGCCAGGTGCTCAACTTCGGCGTGGCGGCGCCGGTGGACGTGCAGATCGAAGGGGCCAACCTGACGCGGTCCTACGAGGTGGCACGGCGGCTGCGAGACGCCATCCGCACCGTGCCGGGCGCCGTGGATGTGCATATCGCGCAGGTGCTCGACTATCCGGCGCTCAAGGTCCAGGTCGATCGGGTGCGCGCGGCCCAGCTGGGGCTGTCGCAGCGGGATGTGGCGAACAGCATGCTCATCTCCCTCTCGTCGAGCGGGCTGATCGCGCCGTCGTTCTTCCTGAACCCGGCGAACAACGTGAACTACGCCGTCGCGGTGCAGACGCCGATCGCCCGGCTGGCCTCGGTGCCGAGCCTGCTCGCTACTCCGCTCACGCCCGCCGCCGGCGTCCGGCCGGCCGACGGGAGCGGCACGCCCGCGCTCGCCGAGCCGCCGGAAGCGCCCGCCGTGATGCTCGGCAACGTGGCCAGCGTGTCTCCCGGCGCGGCGCCCGGCGTGGTGAGTCACTACACAGTGCAACGGGTGATCGACGTCGAAGCAGGCGTGGAGGGCCGGGACCTGGGCGGTGTGGTGGGCGACATCCGTTCACGTATCGCCGCGCTGGGGACGCTGCCGACCGGCATGCGCATCACGGTGCGGGGGCAAGGCGAAGTGATGAGCGCGTCGTTCCGCAGCTTGGGATTGGGCCTGATCCTCGCGATCGTGCTTGTGTACTGTCTGATGGTGGTGCTGTTTCAGTCCTGGGTCGATCCGTTCATCATCATGGCCGCCGTGCCCGGTGCGTTGGTGGGCATCCTCTGGATGCTCGCCCTCACCGGCACGACGGTGAACGTCGAATCGCTGATGGGCTCCATCATGGCCGTGGGCATCGCGGTGTCGAACTCGATTCTGCTCGTGAGCTTCGCCAACGACCGGCGGGTCGAAATGGGCGGCGACGCCCTGGGCGCCGCGCTCGAAGCCGGCAAGACCCGGCTGCGCCCCGTGCTGATGACGGCCCTGGCGATGATCATCGGGATGGTGCCCATGGCAGTGGGGCTGGGCGAGGGCGGCGAGCAGAACGCGCCGCTCGGCCGCGCCGTGATCGGGGGGCTGCTGCTCGCGACGGCGGCCACGCTGTTCGTGGTCCCCGTCGTGTATTCCTTGATCCGGACCGAGCCGCCGACCAGCCATCTGCTGGACGAGCGGTTCCTCGCGGAAGAGAGAGGGGAAATGTGATGACCGAATTGCGTCAGTCGCGGTCCGGGCGCCGGCTGTTCGTCGGGGGCGTGGTGTCGATGGCGGCGTCGGCCGCCGTCGTCGCCGGGCTGCTCGCGCGCAAGGTGAGCCTGGTGCGGGCGGAGGGGCGGGCGCGCGCCGCCGACGTGGCGGCGGGGCCGCATGTACGCGTGGCACGCGTCACGACGCCGCAAGGCGTCCAGACTCTCACACTGCTGGGCGAGGCGCGCCCCTACGCGGCGGTCACGCTGTACGCCAAGGTGAGCGGCTACCTGCGCCAGATCCTGGTCGACAAGGGCGATGCAGTGGCGGCGGGCCAGGTGCTCGCCGTGATCGAGTCGCCGGAGTTGGACCAGCAGTACGAGGCGGCGCTCGCCGATGCGCGCAACAAGCGCGTCAACGCCGACCGGTTCCGCGCCCTCGCCAAATCGAACGCCAGCTCCGCCCAGGAGGCCGAACGCTACGAGACAGACGCGGCCGTGGCCGAAGCCAACCTCAAGGCGATCGAGACGCTCAAGTCGTACGAGGTCATCCGGGCGCCGTTCACCGGGCGCGTGACGGCCCGCTACGCCGATCCCGGCGCCTTAGTGCAGAACGCCACCAACGCGCAGACGGGGGCGCTCCCCGTCCTCACGGTGTCGGAGACGGGCCGCCTGCGGGTGTATGCCTATGTGGACCAGCAGGATGCCCCCTTCGTGGGCGTGGGCACGCCGGCGGAGGTCACGGTTCCCGACCGGCCCGAGGTGCGACTCGCCTCGCGCGTGACGCGGGTGAGCGGGCTGCTCGACCCGCGGACGCGCACGCTGCTGGCCGAGGTCGATCTCGAGAACCGCGGCGGCGGGATCTTCCCCGGGAGCTACGTGACGGTCAAGCTCGCCGCCAAGGGGCGGGACTACCCGGAGCTGCCCGCGGGCGCGCTGATCATGCGGGGCGACACGACGCTCGTCGCGGTCGTGGACTCGGCGGACCGCGTCGCCTTCCGGCGCGTGGTCGTGGCCCGCGACGACGGTCAGAGCGCCCAGATCGCCGGGGGCGTCGTGCCGGGCGAGCGCGTCGCCCTGAACCTGGGGGAGAGCGTCGCCGAGGGCGCGCGGGTACAGCCCGTGGAGCAGCACTGATGCTGGGCGTGCTGGCGATCGCCCTGCCGCTGGCGCTCGACACGCTGCCCAGCGTCTCGCTGGGCGAGGCGATCGCGCGCGCCGCCCGGCTCGATCCCGCGTACGTGAGCGCGCTGGGACAGGCGGACAACGCCGCCTGGGCGCGGCGCGCGGCACGGCTCGCCTTCATCGTGCCGTCCCTCGAGGTGGGCGTGGACGCCACGAAGTATTCGTCCCCGTTCTTCAACCCGGGCACGGGTCAGCAGGGGACGAGCGCCGTGACCACGCACGTGGCGGCGAGCTACGAGGTCCTTTCCGTGCGGAAGATCGCCGATCTCGCGGCGACCGATGCGGGGCATGAGGCCGCGGCGGCGGGTGAGCTGGCGCAGCGCTTCCAGACCGCCATGGCGACCGAGGCGGACTATTACGACGTGTTGGCAAACCAGGAGCTGTTGCGCGTCGCCACGGAGCGGCTGAACCGGGCGCGCGAGCAGTTGTCCGTGGCGCGCGCCCGTGTCACCCAAGGCGTGGCCGTCCAGACGGACTCGCTCCAGGTGTCGTTGGAGGAGACGCGGGCCGAGATCGACTCCGCCCGCCAGGCCGTGTCCCTCGCCGTGGCCCGGCTGCAGCTGGGCCGGCGGGTGGGCGCGTCGGGACCGGTGGCCGCTCAACCGCTCGACACGCTTCCGGCGCCGGCGCTGCCGATATCGCTCGAGGAAGGCGTGCGCTTGGCGCTGCACGAGGGGCCCCAGTTCCGCATCGCCCGCGCCAACGAGCGCGCCGCCTCGGCGCTGCTGGCCGGCGCCCGCGGCACCTACCTCCCCGAGCTCACGCTCGCGGGAGAAAACGAGCACTTCGACACCCATTTCTTCCCCGAGGCGCGGAACCTGTCGTTCGTCACGTTCCGCGTGAGCCTCCCGATCTGGACCGGCGGAGTGCGGGAGCTCGCGATCAGCGAGGCGCGCGTGAACCGCGACGTGGCGCGCGCCGCCCGGGAGGATGTCGAGCGCGCCGCCCGGCGTGATGTCACCGAGGCCTACGAGACATACACCACGGCCCGCGACAATTACGCCCTCTCGATCCGGGCCCTCGCCACCGCTGCCGAGAATTTCCGCGTGCAGGACCAGCGCTACCGCGCGGGCGCGGCGACAATCCTCGAGCTGGTGGATGCGCAGGTGCAGCTGACGCAGGCGGGATCGGACGTCGTCCAGACGCGCTACGCCACGCGCCTCGCCCTCGCGGGCCTGGAAGCGATCCTGGGACGCCGGCTGTTCGGCTGAGCCTAGCTGCCGGCCGCGGTGCTGGGCGCGCCGTCGCTCCAATTGCGCGGCAGACGCATGCGGGCGAGGTCCGCGACGGGCGCCGTCGCTTCCCCGCGACGCGGCGCCTCATCGCGATGCACGTACACGCTCAGCGTGCGCCGGGCCGGCCAGCCCAGGTGATGCCGGGTGATGGTGCCATAGCGCCGCCACCCGGCGCCCTCCGCCCAGGTCCGCGCCACGCGGTGGCTCTCGTGGATGTGCGTGATGAGCGTCTGCAGCCCCGCCCGGCGCGCTTCGTCGTACAGCGCGTACGCGAACTCGGTGCTGACGCTGGCAAGGCGCGCCGCCGAAAAGGCGAACAGGTGGTCGACCTGCCCCGTGCCCCGCGGCAGGGGGGGATACATCCCGGACCAGTCGCTCAGCCGCCGCAGCTGACGATTGTCCTCCGGTAAGAGGAGCCACTGGATGCACAGCGGCCCGTCCGCGCCGAGCCAGATGTAGGCGCGCCGCAGGCCCTCATCCCAGAAGCGCAATCCGGCCTTGAGGTTGGTTTCCGCGCGATCGGGACGCTGCCGCAGCTCGCCGATGATCGGGTCGGTCACGCGCGTCAGCCGCACGTGGGGGGGCGGCGGCGGCGTGTCGGCCAGGTCGATCTCGTAGCGGATCCACCGCTGCCGCAGCACGTGACGCGGGAAGGCCGCACGCGCGAGCCGCAGCACGGCCGTCGCCCCCACCCGTAACGGGAGTCGCGCCCGGCAACAGGCCCGGCCGAGGCAAAGCCACTCTCTGAGGTCTTGGGTCATGGATCGTGGCGACGCCGCTGCAATTCCCGCGCACCTCTGGACCACGTTGGCAACCCACTGTCCGGCCAGCAGATAACTGACAGGTTCAGGATGAGACGTAGCGACCACGCTGCAGCTAGTAGGCTAACTGCTGCTTCGACGCATCACAAGGGTCGCCCGTCTGCTTACTGCCGGCAGGGCGTGTTCGGATCGGGCTTGGGGTGATCCACCATCACACGGTGATCCAGATCGGCGACGTGCAGCGCGATGTCCTCGACCAGGCTGGCGACTCGCGCCATGTGCGCATAGTCGATGTATTCCGGCTGGTCGGTCACCTGGTGGTAGTCGGAATGCAGGCCGGTGGTGAAGAACGTGATCGGGATGCCGTAGCGGGCGTACTCGTAGTGGTCCGAGCGGCAGTAGATGTTCGCCGGATGCCCGTCGGCGTCGATCGAGTAGTCGAACACGAGGTCGTGGCGACCTGCCGTATTCACGCGCTCCACCAGATCGCCCAGCTCGGTGGAGAGGCGGCGCGAGCCGACCAGCTGCAGGTAACGAGGGCCGCCGTGCAGCGGCGCGCCGTCCCTGGTGCGCCCCGTCTCGTCATTGGCGGCGCCCCTGCCGACCATATCCATGTTCAGCTGCACGACGATCGAGTCGCGCGGCACGGTCGGGTGGTCCGTGAAGTAGCGCGAGCCCAGCAGCCCTTTCTCCTCGCCGGTGTGCCACACGAATAGGATCGATCGCTTCGGCTTGCGCTTGAGCGACGCGATCCGCTCGGCGATCTCGAGCGCCGCGACGGAGCCGGAGCCGTCGTCGTCGGCGCCGTTGGCGATCGAGTCGGCGCGAATCTCGCCCCGATGCCCCGATCTGAGCCGGGCGAGCAGGGAATCGACGCGCGCCTGCTGCTCGGGCGTGGCCTGCTTGCCGGCATCGTCGGCGCCTTCCGGGCGCACCACGTGATTCCAGATACGGATCGAGTCGTGGTCGACGGCCGTACGGCTGAACCCGATGTGATCGTTATGGGCCCCAATGGCGACGTACTCACCCTTGAGCTTCGGATCACTGCCGGGCACGATACCGACCACGTTGCGTGCGGGGTGTGCGACCGGCACGACGTCGAACCGCACGGCGACGGCCGCGGTCGTGCCGGTCGCCCCGGGCGTGAGCTGCTCCAGCGGCGTCGTGAACATCTTCGCCGCGGTGGCGGCGGTGATCAGGAATGCGGGTGCCTGGGCCGCCGGGCCCGCCGGGTTGTCGTCGAGCACGGTGCGCGGACGGCGCAGGAAAGCGACGACCTGCGGGGCAAGGCTGTCCAGCGCGACGAGCGCGACCGCCGCCGCACCCGGCACGCTCGGCGCGTTCCGCAGCGCGCGCAGCCCCAGCACGCCTCCCGGTACCCGCAATACCACCAGCTTCCCGCTCGCCTGCTCGGCCGTGATCCGCGCGGCCGAGTCGCCGACTTCGCCGCCGAACACGATCGAGATCGACTGGCTCTCGAGCGGCCGAGGCCCGAGCGGCAGGTAGTCGGTGAACGCCGTCAGGGGGGCTCCCGCGAGCGCGAACGTGGACGTTGTGTCGAACGTGCGGGTCCTGAGCGGGATCGTCTGGAAGTACGTGCCGTCGTCTCCCGCCGGCACCAGGCCCGCCCGCTTGATCTCGGCCGCGATGTAGGCGGTGCCCTTGACGTTGCCGGGCGTCCCCGCCTCGCGCCCCTGCATCGAATCGTCGGCGAGGATGTAGAGCCGAGTCATCAAGTCGCCCGGTGTGATCGCCGGAGCCGTCGGGCCTGGGCGGTGTGTGCGGGGCAGCTCGGCCTGGGCGGCGGCGGTCGCCGGCGGAAACAGCGCGAGGAGGAAGGCGAGATGGCGTCGCATGGGTCGTTCAGTGACGTGGGCGATGGTGGTCGATGTGGCGGGCCATGATGCGCATCAGCTCCGCGTTGGTCCAAGGCTGCCACCCGTGCGGCTTCAACGGGCGCCCGTATGCGAACTCGGCCTCGGCGGCGGGACGCGCCCGCTGGAGGAACTCCTCGAGGTGATAGACCGCGAGGTTCAGATAGAACGTGTCCATGTCCCCCACGAACAGGTGCAGCTGCCCCCTGAGCTTGGGGCCGAGCGTCGACCAGTTGCGCTCCAGATAGTCGCGCAAGTCGTAGTCGTGAGCCTTGAAGTACTCGGCCACGGCGTGGTCGATCGTGCCCGTCGCGAGATTCCACAACTCCGCGGGATAGCCGCCGGGGCCGACCGGACCGTAGGTCGCCTCCCAGATCGCGAACTGCTCGCCCGAGCGGGCGCGACTGCCGAGCACCGCCTCGAACTGGCTCTCCTGCCGCACGCTGATGCGTGGCTGCCCGGTGACCTCCTGCTCGGCCGGCACGTCGTAGCTCATCCACCCGGCCACGGGGTGCACGAACGCGTTCGTGTCGGCGTAGATGTCGGGGATCTCGTAGTTCCGGAAATCGACCGGGTCCGGGTAGAGGACCCACGTGCCCCCGAAGAAGTCCGGATGGTACACCTGCAGGGCGAGAGCTTCCCAGCCGCCGGTGGAGCCCCCGGTGAGCAGGCGGGCCCAGGGCGCGCGGATCATGCGGAAGTGCTCTTCCAGGTGAGGAATGAGCTCCCGCAGGATCGCGTCGCCGTAGGGTCCATTGTTCGCCGAGTTCACGGCGTAGGAGTCGTCGAAGTAGGGCGTCGGGTGCTGGAACGTGACGGCAATGAGGCGCGGGAAGGCGGCGGAGCGCCACGCCTGGTAGAACTCGAAGCCGGGCTCGCGGGCCGAGCGCGCCAGCCGGGCCTCCCGCTGCTGCGGCGTTTCGGCGCTCGAATCGGTCGAGAATCCGAACGGCGGCCGGAGATTGAAATGTCCCTGCTCGTACACCGTGGGGTAGCGGCGCGCCGTGTCGGTCTCGTAGCCCCGGGGCAGCAGCACCGTCGCGCCGAGGTACATCGGGCGGCCCCACCAGGCGGTGAGCATCGCGCTCTGAATCTTGATGTGCTTCACCCACTTCGTGTCCGGCGGCAGCTCGACCGGCGGCAGCGCGCGCGTGAGCTCGAGCCGCACCGTATCCGGCGCGGCCGGATCGAGGTGCACCTTGCGCACCTCGCTCACCAGGTTGCCGGGAGACTTGTTGAACTGCTGCCCCTCCCACTGGTCGTCGTGCAGCCAGAGGGTGTGCCCGTCGGTGCGGTGGAACTCCGAGTAGACGTTGAGCAGCCCCTGCACGTAATAGTCGCCGGCGGGAATCTCCTTGAGGCTCACGACCGGATAGCCGAGCGTGGTGCCGTCGATCACGCCGGGCGTACCGGCCGGGAGCGCCGTGACGTCCACCCCAAAGAACGGCGTGCAGTCGCTCTCATGCCGGACCTGGAGGCGGGGCTCGGCGTCGTCGCCGCGGCTCACGAAGACGTACATGCGGCCCGTGACCGGTGTGGCCCGGAGGGCCGGTGAGACCCGGATCTCCACGCGTTGCGCCGCTGCCGGGGAAGCGAGGGCGACGGTGACGAGGGACGCGAGCCCAGCGAGCCGCAACGGACC
>WNGQ01002404.1_pt1 | contig 21051 bp, 17 predicted proteins | sample 5407661 | NCBI WGS metagenome assembly WNGQ01 (sample SAMN13153382, study PRJNA577476) | soil metagenome | isolation source: 60 cm soil or saprolite under Garry oak tree replicate 2 | place: USA:California | collected 2016-06-15 | reverse complement strand
ACCTCGAGACGGAGAATGTGGGCAAAGAGGCCTGCGCGCCAGCGGCCTTCCTACAACCCGCCCGCGCCGCTCAGCTGCTCATCCATGTGCGGGCCCTGATTTGGTTGTTGCTAACATCGCGGATCGTGGCCATGTCGTTAAGCAACCCGGCCCCAACGAGAGCGAGAGGAGATTGCGACGCCGACTCACCCGCACCGTTTCTTGTTGCGTCCGAGTGGCGGATTTTGCACGACTTGCCAGAAGGGGTAGTGTTCAGAATGTGTTCAATTAGTGCCGATAGTGCCGCACAATGCCGCCTAAGAGCGGCCTTAAATACTTGATTTGTCGAAGGCCGATGGTCTTTAGACAGCCTCCGGAGCTGTAGGTCGGGAGTTCGAATCTCTCCGGGCGCGCCATCTGCTACCAATCTCTAAGCAGCGGTTTCCCCATTCTGTAATTTGAAAGAAAGGAAGGAAGTTTGGAACCTTGACATCCTTAAATGTGCCGTTGATGTAGATGAATCTGTGGTCAAAGTTGTCGGACGGGCGATAGGTGCCGACGAAGGTTAATGCGGTAATGTTCCGCCGTCTATCCCACTAGAGAGCCAAGGCGTAGCTCATCGGTGCCATTAACGTGATTGAGCGAATTGTCTGCTGCAGCGTTTGACACTGTCCCACCACAAAGAATAGGCTTCAGGACGTCACCTCTGCTCATCCCCCCGAGCGAAGTACCGGCCCCGTTTCCCACGGTCGAGGAGGACAAAATGAACACTATTAAATCGTCCATGGTTTTCGCATTCCTGTGTCTGACCCTGCTCGTAGAATCTGCATTCGCGGCAATTCCGCCCACCGAACTCCTCTACGTCCAACAAGGCCAAAACATAGTCACGTACAGTGTCAATACTAAGACTGCCGTCACCAAGAAGCTGAGCACTCCGAGAACTGCTTACAGCGTTGCGACCAAGATCACAATAAATAGATCTGGCTCGTTCCTGTATCTGCTTGGCTTTTCCCCGGCAATCGAATACTTCACGGTGTACTCGTTGACAGCTGCCGGAAAACCCGAACCGTAACGAATCATAACGCTCCACGCGATGTGGCGGGAGGTCAACATGAAACCGAATCAATTCTGGACCGCCGTAAGCAAAGTCTTGGCGGTCATGACAGCAACGCTCATCATAGCTTTGATCCTCGCACCCGGCGCCCGGGCAGCGGGCAAGTACAAAATTCTACATGAGTTCACAGGCGCGGACGGCCAATCGCCGATGGATGCCCTCATCTTCGACGGATCCGGCAATCTATACGGCACGACAATCTATGGCGGCGGCGGCTACGCTTACGGCACGGTTTTCAAGTTGACGCCGAACTCGGACGGAAGCTGGACTCAAAGTGTGCTGTACAGTTTCAGCGGCGGCGACGGAGCCTTCCCTTTTGCCGGAGTGATCTTCGACGCCAGAGGCAATCTATACGGCACCACGTGGTGGGGCGGGTACTTCTTCTGTGGCGCAGTCTACAAGCTGACGCCTAACTTGGACGGAAGCTGGACCGAAAGTGTGCTCCATAGCTTCAACTGTAGCGACGGAGAAGGACCCGTCGGCGGGCTGGTTTTCGATGCGACCGGCAATCTCTACGGCACAGCAACGCTGGGTGGCGCTTATGGACATGGCGTCGTCTTCAAGCTGGCACCCAACCCGGACGGGAGCTGGACCGACAGCACGATCCATGACTTCAAGGGTGGCAAGGACGGACGCTACCCGACTCACAGCGACCTGATCTTCGACGCGGCTGGCAATCTGTATGGGGTGACGGCGGGTTTGGGGTGGGGGGACAGTAACGGCACGGTTTTCGAGCTGACCCCGAACTCGGACGGAACCTGGACTCAGAGTGTGCTTTATAACTTCAGGGGAGGCACGGACGGAACTTTCCCCCTAGGCACCCTGACATTCGACCGAGCAGGGAGTCTCTACGGCGCCACGTTGAAAGGCGGCGCATATGGACATGGCACCATCTTCAAACTGACACTTGGCTCAGACGGCAAATGGACGAAGTATGTGCTCCATCAGTTCAGGGGTGGTAAGGACGGATCCAAGCCCTTTGCTGGCGTCGTCTTTGATACGGCAGGGAATCTCTATGGCACGACAGATACCGGCGGTGGCGTTGGGTCATGCAGCGATGGCTTTAAGGGTTGCGGCACGGTCTTCAAGCTGATCCCTAACTCGAAGGGGGGATGGACCGAGCAGATGCTTCATCGCTTCCTGGGCGCCCCGGGCAGGGAACCGATTGGCGGGGTGGTGCTCGATGCAGCCGGCAATTTGTATGGGACGACCAGCAACGAAGGCTTTAACTACCTCGGTGTGGTGTATGAAATCACGCCGTGACTCCGTGCTGAATATTTCAAGGGGAGCAACTCATTCAAAGGCTTTTAGGGCAACAGAGCACGCTCGAGAGCATCATTCTCGGGCGGAAGTTTAGGTTATTCTGCTTTACAGCGATGCTCTGGGAGTTTCGGCAAAATTGGAAGTCTTTTTCGATGAAAGCGGACAGCTTGGTGCTCCCAGCGCCGGCGCGGATGGGCTTGCTGTGGTCGTGGGCGTGATCATTCCAGAAAATTATTCAGAGGAGTTGAGGCGCGATTTTTCATCGTTCGTCACAGCTCTGCCGGGCAGCTGTTTGATCAACGGCGAACCCAAAGGACATTTGCTTTCGGCTGACCATCACCAGATGCTAGCGATGATCTTGAATGCACATCCGGGAGTCATGTTTGTACCTGTCACCATTAACAACAGCTCGTTGGAAAGATCCGCTATTGAAACTTGGCCCAGCGAGCTGCGGCAAATCCTCGCGATGCAGGGGGCGAAGTGCCTCTACGACACTATGCGGAGCGGAGTGGAGGAACTGGCGAAACGCTGTGGTAACTTGAGTGCGGATCAACTTAACAGGTTATTTGTCTATACGATCGCGGTTCGAGAAGCGATCAACGGGATCGCGCTCTTCTACCACTGCAAGAACTACCACCAATTGTACTCACCCATCAGATTGTTCTTCGACAGAACCGTCAGAGCGAACAGTCGCGAAGAGTTGGTTTTCAAGGAGATGGTGTTCATATGGGTGACGAGCAATTTGAAGGTCACTACAGTCAAACAAATTCACACACGGGAACATCCGTTCATTCAGCTGTACGGAGCAACGCTCGATGGGCAACCAGCGCTCGATGTTTCCAAGATGATCAGAGGCAACATCGAATTTGAGGACTCCCGAACACGTTGGCAGATTCAGCTTGCCGACATGCTCGCGGCCGGCTGGATAAATATCCTCCGCGATTGTCGCAACGCTCGTGGCTACCTTCCAGTATTCCGCGTCCTTCAAAGGAATAGCACCCGTCCAAAGGATCAGCCGCTTGGAATGATCGTACTGACAAAAAGGAGCTCTTCAATGCCATCCGCTGCGCCGGCTCGGTTCGAGGTTTTTCGGCGAATCTCGACAGACGAAGGCAAAATTCTGCCGTGCGGCTGGGATGAGAACTAAGCACTTTTCGTGACGAAACCGCGTGCTAATCTGATGGCTTCCACTCCCGGGGTTTTCCTCGAATGCTCGATTCGCTGACGTCACTCGCCTTTGCTGTGCAGAACGGAAGAGGTGTTTACGCTCTATTGCTTGGCTCCGGCCTGTCTACCGCGGCAGGAATACCGACCGGCTGGGATATCACTCTCGATCTCATCAGAAAGAGTGCGGCTGCGAACAATGAAGACTGCGGCGCGGAGCCCGCAAGCTGGTTCAAAACAAAGACGGGCCATGATGCCGACTACTCGGACTTACTAGATATTCTTGCGAAAACGCCTGCAGATCGGGCAAATCTCCTGTCGAGCTACTTTGAGCCAACCCCCGAAGACCTCGCAAATGGACTGAAGGCGCCGACTTCCGCTCACAAAGCGATTGCGCGCCTGGTAGCGAAGGGGTACGTGCGAGTGATTGTCACGACCAACTTCGATAGGTTACTCGAGCGCGCGCTGGAGGCTGAGGGTGTCAGTCCCGCATTGATTAGCACAGCCGACGCAGTGCGCGGCGCTTTGCCTCTGGCGCACGAGCGATGCACGGTCATAAAAGTTCACGGCGACTATCGTGACACTAGAATCAAGAACACAGTCACTGAACTTGGCAACTATGAAGCGGAAATGGACGCTCTACTCGACCGAATCGTTGATGAGTATGGCCTGATCGTTTGCGGTTGGTCTGCCACCTGGGACAAGGCACTTTGTCGTGCGGTATTGCGTTGTCCCAACCGCCGCTTCACCACGTATTGGACACGGAGAGCCACTCTGAGCAAGCAAGCGCGCGCATTGGTGACTCACCGTCGCGCGCTGGAAGTAGAGATAGTGTCAGCCGACGCATTTTTCGTAGAACTCGATAGAAAAATTGATGCCATCGAGCGTTATTCCGAGCCTCATCCAGCATCTGCCAAACTGGCAGTGGTGTCCTTGAAGAGATTCATTACAAAAGATCAAAGCAGAATCGAGCTACGTGATCTTGTGTCGTCTGAAACGGAGCGAGCCTTTGAACAAATGTCGCGAATATCTGTTGCAGGCGGCGTTGTCACGATTGATCTGATCTTCGAACGCATGAAGATTTACGAGAACGCTTCTGCCATCCTGATTGCCCTGTTTGCTCATGGAGGCTATTGGAGTCAGTCGCAGCATCATCGTATCTGGAGCAGCTCCATCTCCAGGATCGCAGGACTGCCACGAAGTTCGGCAGTGAATACAGCGTTGTTTGAACTACGACACTACTCTGTTTCCTTGCTGTTCTACAGTGTCGGTCTGGGCGCCATTGTGGCCGAAAATTACGACTTGCTGAAGCATCTCGTTCGTGATTCAACTCTAAAGCGTGACGGTGAAGAGCGACCTCTAAACCGAGCAGCGCTGCCCAGCTACGCCCTCGACTACAACATAGCGCGTCAACTACCTGGCTACGAAAGGCACCACACTGCAATGAACGATAGGGTAATCGAGGTTTTGCGTGAGCCGTTGCGAGAATACCTGCCAGCGGACTCGGATTACGACGATGCATTTGATCGATTCGAATACCTGGTTTCTTTGGTCCACCTTGATATGCGTTCGGACGACAAGATTCCGTGGGCGCCGGTCGGCAGATTCGGGTGGCGAACTAGGCTGGAAAAACGCATCGAACAGGTAGTTTCGGCAGAAGCTCAAAGAGAAGGCACGAATTGGGACATCATTCGTTCGGGTTTGTTTCCGTCAATTGAGCGTTTCGGAGAAGTGGAAAAGATTTATTCCGAAAGCATTCTGACGCCCGTGCGCAGACAGTGGCTTTTTTGAAGTGGACCCAAGGACTTACATCATTGGGCTAGATTCGGTCAACCGGTCAACCAGTACTCAAAGAGCCCGATGATTGGCTCTGAAAACAGCACGCGCGAGATACTCAGTCTCGCGCGGGACGCGAACCCGCAGTTCATTTTTGCGGCACGTCGACGGACTCGCGCAACCGTCCCTTGTGACCGCGAGGTCACTCCTCGTCGTGGACGACCTCCGGCTGGACTTCGATAACGCAGGCACCTTCCCGAAACGGCTCGCAGTCTCCGATTTCTAATTCGGCAGTCTACGTGCGAGGGCTGTCTCACAATACGTCAAAAGGCGTCAATATACCAAGAAGGTTCCCGTCGTTCGGTGAGAGAACCAATGTAGGAAGCCCATCGGCTCCCTGCAAGGCCACTTCAAGGCGATCCTCGGGGCCGCACGTTTGCACCGGAAGCAGGTGTAATCGTTTCGAATCCAGTGCTGCAGATAATTTCTGGACCAGAAGGTCTCTCGATACGTCTCCATCCACTCGCAGGTATCTAGCGAGTCTGGAATCCGAAATGACTTGCCAAACCAGTTGCCCTTCGTCGCCCGTCGCAACCGGAAGGTACGAGAATGAGTTTGCGAGCATGACTTGCCGTATGAAACTGAGCGGCTGCCACAGATAGGCGCAAACCGGATTCCGAACCATGAAATCACCTACTTGGTACGAGTCATGCATAAGTGCCTCCTCGAGTACGAGAGCAAGTTCCACCGCGTTCGTTGTGAGGTGACGGGCAAAAGCGCCTTCATGAACCGCAGTGTTTCTTGCTTTGCGGATAATCTGATACTTTTTTGCGAATATTGTGTGAAGTTCAGGCAGGGAGGAAGGCACGACGGTTGCAATCGGGGAACATTCCGCCAGTCTTGCGATGACATCCTGATACTTGCCGAGGTTTGCTATGCGTCCAAGCAAATATGCCCCCAAACGCTCAACGGTTAATATGATTTTTTGCTGAGCTTCTGCGTCGCGGAGTGCGGCCGCCCTTGCCTCTCTCAATTGGTCTCTAAAATGTAATGCGGCTTCTCTGTTCATCATGTCGTAGGCCCCGGAGGATGCCAGCGCAGAAGCGTACCAGCGGCGATCAGGTGTTCAAAATGCTCCCGCAACTTTATAGGCATCTCGCCACCCATAAACAAGACACCTAGCTCAAGATTGCGGAGGAAGGCATCGTCCGTAAGATTAGCGCTTGAAAGCAGGGCCTGTTTGTCTATAACCGCCGCCTTAGCGTGAAGCTTCCCGGGCTTTCCGAACAGATTGAGTTCTCGTTTTTCGATCGGCCAATAGAAGATTTCTGCCTTCTCTTGCAGGTCAACTGGAAATGCTTTACGAGCATCATGTGATAACTGAAACTGAGACTGAACACCAAATTCCAGTACTAGCCGCACTCGCACGCCGCGAACTGACGCCGAGCATCGCGTTGATCAGAACACTGTAAGAAATCGCGTTAGATACCGTGAGGCAAACTCCATGAAACGGACTCCACTCTGCCAGCTTCCAGTCGCGATGACGGTGACCGGTCGATCATCGAGCCTGACAAACGCGTTCATCAACGCCATCATCCCAGTTATCGAACCCACGGCAGACGAGGAACTGTCGGCACTTCGAATCCTGAGCATCGACCCATCCGACATCCGATGTGCTTACTGTGGGGATAAGTCAACGGAGTGGGACCATCTCCGGCCCATCATCACGAACCAAGAACCGACAGGCTACATAACCGAGATCACCAATCTTGTCCCGAGTTGCAGTAAGTGCAATCAGTCGAAGGGGAAATCGAACTGGCGTGAATGGATGATGGGTGGCGCCCGTTTGTCACCTGCGACGAGGGGCATCTCTGATCTGAACGACCGTATTGCACGCCTAGAGGAATACGAACGATGGCGACAACCCAGGCGCATCGACTTTGCCGCCGTCGCTGGGCCGGAGCTGTGGCGCCGCCACCGGCAAAACTGGCGCGAGGTTCTGGCTCTTCTTCGAAAAAGCCAAGAACTCGCCACTGAGATTCGTGAAATCGTGACGAAGGCCACGAGCAGTGCCTAACCAGAGCATCTGGCACATTCGGACAGAAGTGATGTCGACAAGACGACACTCGGTCGAGAGACTCTGAACTCAGGCGAATTGGGACGCTTCAACATCTCGCATCGGAGTTTCCGACATGGCGGCCCTGTTTTTTCGCGGTGGCATGCCTTTGCAAGCATCTGGGCTTCACTTCTGTCATGCCGCATTCCGTGTCCACTTAGTGGACAGGGGATCGTGGCTTGAATGATGGCTCGCCAGGCTTTTTTGAACACGACGTTGATCGATGGTAAAAACAAGCTACTCCACGAAGAGATGACGATCGGAGAAACGTCGTAACGGAATGATCGACACCCGGAGATCGGAAGTTTGGGAAGTGCCAGATCACTGTTAAAGTTCAGGAACGGGCGAGGAGGCGGCGAGTGCGAATGCGATCGCGGCTGCTCACAGGCACTGGGGACCTAGCGAAGGTCTTCCAGAAATGGTGCGCGAAGGCGAACGACATCCGCATTGTGGTGACATGGGCGACGACGGACTGCGCCGTCTAGCGCGCGTGCTCGATCCGATCCGAGTCCAGCTAGGACTCGGGAAGCTAAATTTTCAGATTCTTCGCAGAACGTTCGCAACGCTGGCAGTCGGCGATCGCAAAGGCACGCTCAAGGACGTTCAAACCCAACTCAGGCACACAAGGCCGGACATCACGCTTCAAAACTACGTTAAAGAGATCCCTGACTCGGTGTACACAATGGTCGATGCAATGTACGAAGGCATCAGCGCTGCGGGCGAGGAACAGACTTTGGTGACCGCTCCGGTCATAGGCGGAATACAGTGATCTTCAGCAATTGCACACATTCTGAACACGGTACGGAAAGCGTGGCCGACAACTTATTGAGGAATGGCGCGCCCGGAGAGATTCGAACTCCCGACCTACAGCTCCGGAGGCTGCCGCTCTATCCAGCTGAGCTACGGGCGCGTAGCTAAAGTGTACATCGGTGCTTCCGACGGCATCAATTTCGAAGCGAAGCGTCTACGCGCGAAAGAAATCGAATAGCATGTTGTCAGGCAGAGATCAGCGTAAAGACGACAAGCGCAAGGTCGAAGAAACTCTACCTGCGTCCTCCTCGATCGCCTCGATCTCCGCGCCCGCCGCCCGCGCGCTCGGCCTTGGGACGAGCTTCATTCACGTTGATAGTGCGCCCACCGACTTGGCTGCCGTTAAGCCCAGCAATGGCCTTCTCTCCCTCTTCCGAGTTCGACATTTCCACAAAGCCGAAGCCGCGCGAACGTCCGGTATCGCGATCAGTCAAAATGCTCACGCGCTCCTCCTGGCCATACGCTTCGAATAGCTGGCGCAACTCGTCTTCCGAAGTGTTAAAGCTGAGGTTGCCAACAAAAATGTTTTTCAAGGTGCCCCTCTTTCTGTCTTTGCGAACCGGGGCGAACACTGCAGCAGACAGAAAGCTGTTTTACCGGGATTCGCAAACGCGCCGAGAGTATAGCAAATCCTGAGACTTGGGCAAGCACGGAATGCGTCGGGCGTCAGAAGCGGTCTGGGGCCGGCCACATCTGTTTGTTGGCATACAATATCGATTCGGCGTAAGACCGTATCCTACTTAGCGGCTGCTAGTGATTCCAAAGGCGCAGTAAGCGCACACACGCCCGCTACGACATTCCTAGCAATTGTCCACTTTCCAGTAGCCGTCTGCGTGATATCCGAGTTCGAGCAAGCGGTTCTTAGGATCGTGCCGTTTGCCGCAACTCGGACAGATCAAGTACCGGCTCCAGTTCGTCCCGCTGCGGTCGTATTCTTCTGATACCGGGAAGCTGGCTCCACAACTGCAAGGCACCAGAAACATTCTCAGGGACCGTTTAGTGGATAGCTTGCGCGCGCTGCGGACTTGCATGTCTGATTTTGCCGCACGAAGTGCTCGAAGTCCACGCGAATAAACTGGAGGCGAGCTAGAAACTCCCCGCGTTATAAACCACCCGGCCGCCGACCATGGTCAGCAGCACCTTTGTTTCCCCGATCTTCATTGGATCAACCTTGAACAGATCTTGCGAGATCACGATCAGATCAGCGAGCTTGCCAGGTTCGAGTGAACCTTCGGTCTTCTCCCGATGTCCTGCAAATGCCGCATTCAGCGTGTAACCCTTAATTGCGTCGGCAAGGCTGATGCGCTCGGAAGGAATCCATCCGCCTTTAGGCTCGCCCTCGGTGGTCTGCCGCGTGACTGCATTCTGAAGTCCTTTCCACGGGCTTAGAGTGACCACTGGCCAGTCACTACCAAAGGCAAGCACTCCGCCGGCAGCCTGAATGCTGTGCCACGCCCACGCACGCTGAGCGCGCTCCGGGCCTACATTCGGCGCCCATGCCTTTAGCGTGTCATCGTCCGGATACGCGTGCAGAGGCTGCATACTTGCAATCACACCAAGTTTCCCAAATCGTGGAATATCGTCCGCCGAAACATCTTCAATATGCTCAATCCGGTGACGCGCATCCTTCGTTCCATTGACCTGCGCGGCATGCTCGTACCCATCAAGCGCTGTGCGGATCGCCCGATCGCCAATTGCATGCGTGAAGACCTGAATTCCACGGCGATCGAGCTCGGCAACACCCTTCTTGTACCTTTCAATGTCCCAAAACAGCTGTCCTGACAGCGAGGAATCATCGGAGTACGGAGCCAGCATCGCCGCAGTGTGGGTTTCGATCACTCCGTCCATGAAGAACTTGACCGCTCCGGCAGCAATCCAATCGTCATGATAATGATCGCGCGCTTCAACGATTTCCCGCAGCTGTTGCTTGCTGACTTCCGGCGGATCGATTCTGTACGCGAGATAAAAGCGAAGGGTGAGCTTGCCGTCCCGCTGTAATTCTTGAATTAGATCAACATTGTGGAGGTCATCGCGCAGCGCATCAATTTCGGTCAACCCATGCACCCGCGTTACTCCGAGCCGGTTCGCCAGCTCTATCCCAGCCAGCAATGTCTTCAGCTTCTGCTCATGGTTAGGCTCGGGAATGGCGCGGCGAATGATGGCATCGGCCGCATCCTCTTTTATGGCCCCGGTTGGTTCGCCGGTCTTGGGGTCCCGCACGAACGACCCGCCCGGTGGCTCGGGAGTGTCCTTGGTTATGTGCGCGATCTCGAGCGCCTTGCTGTTTGCCCACCAGCTATGCCCGTCAAATCCATCCAGATACACCGGGCGATCAGGAACGATCTCGTCGAGGTACTTCTTGTCCGGCATGCCGGAGGGAGCAAACACCGGATAATTCCATCCGCGCCCTAAGAGCCACGATTCATCCGGATGCGTCGCCGCATAGGCCTTCACTCGGCTCTGTATCTCCGGAATACTTTTAACCCCATTCAGAAAGATCTGCTGAAGCAACAGGGAACCTTCCATGAAGTGAACGTGACAATCCGTAAAGCCGGGGAGAACCAGACGGCCTTTGGCATCGATAACCTTCGTCGACGTGCCACGAAGGCGACTGATCTCGCGATCGCTGCCTACAGCCAGTATCTTTCCATTGCGAATTGCCAAAGCTTCCGCCCAGGGATGCTTGATATCCAAGGTGTAAATTCGGCCATGAAGCAGGACGGAATCGGCGGTGCTTTGGGGAGATTGCGCTTGAAGGGAATGGGCGAGAAAAGTGAAAAGGAGTAGCCAAGGCAGCTTGAAAAAGCGTTTGGTCTTGTTCAATCTTTGTCTCCCCTTAGAAAGTTGGCGGAGTATTCACCCACAACACCACCGTTTCAGCCCGGCCCGGATTCGACCATGTGTGCGGCACCGCGCTCTCGAAGTAAAAACTGTCGCCGGACTTGAGCCGATATTCTTCGCCACGTAGAAAAATCTGCAGCTCGCCTTTCAGAACAAAAAGAAACTCTTCGCCGACGTGGGTGTAAGACTCTCCACTGCCCGAGCTCGGCGCGATGCGGAACAGGTGCGGTTCCATGACGGTATTGCCCCAGGCCAGCAACTCCATGCGGACACCGGGCCCCGCTTCCAGAACCTTGCGCGCGCCTGGCCGCACCAGATGCTTGGTCGGTTCCGTAGTGTCGTAAAAATCGAGGATGTTGCTCTTGTAATAGCGGGCGAGTTTCCGCAAAGTCCCTACCGATGCGCTCATCTGAGAACGTTCGAGCGCGCTGAGAAATCCTGCCGAAACACCGACGGCTTTCGCGACCGTCGCAAGCGATGCGCCCTTCTTCAGGCGCAATTGCCGCAGGCGTGAACCAATTGCCCCGGCGGTGCCGTCGCGCGCCGGCTGCACCAGTCCTTCTCGCTTCAAAGTCTGGACAATGGCCGGCGCATTCATCCCTCGAACTTTGCGTAGGAAGCTGGCACGCTTTAGCAGCCGAACATCGTCCTGCGCATACAAACGGTACTTGCTGGCAGTGCGCCGTGGACGCGCAATTCCCAAGCTCTCCCACATGCGAATCACAGTAGGAGAGATGCCGACCAGCCGCGCCACATCACCGATTTTTAGATAATCGTTGTTGCTGTCGGTGGCCATGTTCTTGTGTAAAGGCGGCCGTCCACGCCCGCCTTACCCTGGCGCGAATGGAGCTTTTTTGCTTGACAGTTCTGTTTACCAGCCACTAACCTTACCGGATTATAGCAAGGTTTGTTTCTGTCGCAACTTCTGTCTAAGTAAACAAATCGTTCTGGTCAAAAAACCTGGAGGCGTTGCATGTCTTCCCCCACATCGCGTCGCACAGTTTTCTGTTGCAGTGTCATTCTTGCACTCCTCGCCCTCTTCTTATCCGCCTCAGCCCAGAGCACAGGCGGTCGCATCCTCGGTCGGGTCGCGGACTCCACAGGCGCGGTAGTCACCAGTGTCCAGGTGACGTTAATCAATGAGGCCACCGGCGTCAGCCGCGATACCAAAACTGACCAGAGCGGCGACTACACTTTCGTGGAAGTGGTTCCCGGCAATTACCGGGTCGAATACACGCTGCAAGGTTTTAAGAAGTACGTCCGCGCGAATGTGACGTTGGAGATCAACCAGGTCCTCACCCTGAATGCCACGCTCCAGCCAGGCGCCACTCAAGAAACGGTGGAGGTCTCGTCCGAGGCGCCGCTGGTCGACACCACTAGCACCCAATTGGGCGCTGTCGTAAACGATCGCGCTATCAGCCAGCTCCCGCTAAATGCCCGCGATACGTATCAATTTCTGCAATTGCAACCCGGCGTGATGTCGACGACGGGATCAGGAAACCAGATTGTTTACGGCAGTGACAAGTCGGGGTCAGTCTCCGTAAATGGCGGTCGCGGACGCGCAAACAACTTCAGCGTGAACGGTGGCGACGCCAACGATCAGTTCGTAAACCTGCCGACGGTGCAGCCCTCGCCGGACAGCATTCAGGAGTTCCGAGTCCTGACGAACACGTTCGACGCGGAGTACGGGCGCAACTCCGGTTCGGTCGTGAACGTGATCACCAAGTCGGGTACGAACGCCATCCATGGCAACGCGTACGAGTTCTTCCGCAACACGGTGCTCAATGCTAATCCGTATTGCTTCTCACCTGATGGATGTGACAAGCCCCAATTCAACCAGAATCAGTTTGGTGGCACCTTCGGCGGACCCATCAAAAAGGACCACACTTTTTTCTTCACGTCCTACGAAGGGCGCCGCATTCGTCAGGGAATACCCTCACCTGCCGTCACTGTGCCGACGACGGCCGAACGCCCCAGCGCAGGCCACCCCTTCGCTGACTTTTCTTCAGACCCCGACATTTTCTCGGGAAGCTTGAGCAGTGCCGTTCCGCTGAATCAACGTCCAAACTGCGTGACTGCGCTGGGGGCAGCGCCTAACATACCGGACGTCGGCGAAGACTATTCGGCTCTCTTTCCCGGAAATATTATTCCGTTAGGTTGCATGGATCCGACTGCCGTCGATTTGCTCCAGTTTGTTCCCACATCGGCTTCTGGCAACATAATTCAGACCGTGCCCGTGCAGCCCGAACGTGGCGATCAGTTCACGGTGAAAGTCGACCACCGGCTTAACGATCAGCAGAATCTGAGTTTTTACTATTATTTCGACGATCATCACGTCGTTCTGCCTTTTGCCGTATTCGAGGCCGCCGGAGCTAACGTTCCCGGCTTCGCATCCATCGTGAATGAGCGCTTCCAGCAATGGAACCTCAGCCACACCTGGACCATCAGCAACACGACCGTCAACGAATTCCGCTTTAACTACAATCGCGAGGCCCAGCGCACATTTCAGCACCCAGTGCGCACCAGCCTGGTGCAAGACTCTTGTCCTCCCGCGCCATCGTGGCTTCTTGCCGCGTTTCCTTCCGGGGTACCTTGCTTTACCGATCCCGCGAATCCTCGCGCTGCCATCACGCCGGGGCTCGGGCCTCAGCGTGAAGGCCTGCCCTTTATTCAGGTAAGTGGCGGATTCACGATTGGCAACAACGGCGAAGGCGAGTTACCTCAAGTCGGTAACTCCTTCCAGTGGTCCGACAGTATCAGCAAAATTGTTGGCAATCACTCCTTCAAGTTCGGTACGGATGTTCGCCGCCAGCGGTTTGACCAACTTCTCTATTTTGACGTTAACGGGGAATTCTTTGTTGATGGAACCTCAAGTAACACAGTTGGCGGGGACAGTGTGTTCCCCGACTACTTGCTCGGTTTTCCTGGTGCTTACGGACAGGGAGCTGCGCAGATTGAGAATGTACGCAGCACCGGGCTGTATCTATTTGCGCAGGACAGTTGGAAGATCAGGCCCAACTTGACTCTAAACTATGGACTGCGTTGGGAACTCAACACTCCCATCGCCGACATCGGCAAGCACGTGCAGACGTTTCGCCCAGGGCAAAAAAGCACTGTCTTTCCCTGTGTAGATACCGTGAACACAGATTGCAGCTCGATGACTCCGGTGGGCCTGGTTGTTCCCGGAGATAAGGGCGTCCCTGGCGGCCTGACGCAGACTTATTACAAGGCTTTTGCGCCCCGCATTGGTCTTGCGTGGAGTCCCGGAACATCTGGCAAGACGAGCATCCGCGCAGGCTGGGGACTCTTCTACAACCCGATCGAGCAGCTCGTACTTGAGCAATTCAGTGCGGAGCCGCCTTTCGGTGGCAGCACTTTCCCCTTCGATACTCTATTGAATACACCATTTCTAAGCACCGATGAGAGCATTCAGTACCCTAACCCGTTTGGCGGTATCCTCAATCCCACGCGTGGCCAGGCGCCGGATTGGGGCCTATTTCGTCCCAATACGCTGTTTGGACAATTTCAGCCGCACATGCGCAGCCAGTATTCGACCCAATACAACCTCACCATCCAGCGCCAGTTGACGAACGATTTGAAACTCGAGGTTGGTTATGTCGGGTCGCAAGGGCACCGCCTTTTGGCGACACACGACGTCAACTACGGAAATCCTCAGACTTGCTTGGACCTGGAAGCTCTCGCGACGGCCTATCCGGGAGACGGCAGTTCCGGCCCGTCGGGCGTCCCGATAGGCACGGATTGCGGTCAGTATTTCGCTGACGCGGCGTTCTCAATTCCAACTACGGCGAACGACTCGAACGGCGCTTCAGTTAGCGTGGTGGCTCCTCCGGGAGGCCTACATCTACCGTACGGTGTGAACGGCCCGTCGGTCATTCCGGCTGGGACCGCAATCAGTAGCGTGGCTCCGAACGGAATTACACTAGTAGGTCTGCGGCGTTATTCCTCGCCTCAATGTGATCCTTTGAGCGGAACCGGCTGCCCCGGAGACGGCATTCCAGTGTTTAGCAGTATCTTCACTCAGGACACGATTGCCAACTCGGCCTATAACTCGTTGCAGGCGTCGCTCGATAAACGTTTTGGCCACGGCCTGCAGTTTACTGCCGCCTACACTTTCAGCAAGTCATTTGACGAAGCGTCGAGCTTTGAGGGCATTCTCAATCCAATTGATCCGCGTATCAGTCGCTCGCTGTCGGCGTTCGATGCCAGGCACCGCATTGTTTTCAGCTACTACTGGGAGCTGCCCTCCCACAAATACAGCGGGGCGACTGGCAAGTTGCTGAATGGCTGGGCCCTCTCTGGCATCACTACTTTTCAGACTGGGTTCCCCATCCGCATCACCTCCTTGGCAGACAATGAGCTCATGTATAGCTTCGATTTCGAACTCCCGGGCGAACCCAATCAAATCGCTCCATTTCGCAAACTAAAACCACAGACAAGTGGGGGCTACTTCTTCGATCCGAACAGCTTTACTGAAAACGCCAGCACCCCGATCCTCGATCAGAGTGGCAACGTAGTCACCTGCGCGCAGCAACCCGGGTACGGTTGCTATGACCCTTCGCTGTTTGGGTCACTCGGAAACGCTAAACGTACCATCTGCTGCGGGCCACGCATCAGCGACACTGATTTCGCCATTCTAAAAACGATCCCGATATCCGAAGCCATGCACGTTGATTTCCGGGCTGAGTTCTTCAACATCTTCAACCACACACAGTTCTTCAACCCAGATGGAAATACTTCGGATGGTTCCCAATTTGGCCAAGTCACTCAGGCCCGGGATCCGCGGCTTGTACAATTTGCATTGAAGCTTTTCTTCTAGCTGAAACCGGGCGGCACCCCCGCCCGGCCCACAATCTAACGGCCTAAAGGCCTGAGTAAATCCGAGGACCACGATGTACCCCGACCTACAGAAAGAACTCGATACCTTTGTGCGGCGCACGCCCAAGTCGGCGGAGGCGCACAAAAAAAACTTGAAGCGCATTCCGCTTGGCGTGGCCAGCAACTATCGCGCCTACGATCCCTATCCGATTTTTGTGAAAGAAGGACAGGGCTCGCACTTTCGCGATCTCGATGGCAACGACTACCTCGACCACAACCTCTGCTTTGGCGCGCTAATGGCAGGTCATTGCCATGCGGCGGTCATGAAAGCGGTAGAAGGTCGTCTGACAACCGGAACCATGTTCGGAATGCCGCATGACATGGAGTGGGAACTGGCCGAGGAAATCTGCACCCGCTTTCCCGTGGAGATGGTGCGTTTCGGCAACAGCGGCACGGAAGTGACTATGCATGGTGTCCGCCTGGCGCGCGCTGCCACTGGCCGCGACAAGATCGTAAAGTTCGAGGGCGCATACCATGGTCTGCACGATTCCGCGCTGGTCAGCGTGAAGCCGCACGCGCCAGAGTTCGGAGACATCAATGCTCCAATATCCGCACCCGCCGGACTGGGCGTCCCCAAGTCAGCACTCGAAAACGTGTTGATTGCCACGTTCAACGATCTCGCAACCGTCGAACGCCGCTTCCGCGAAAATCCAGGCCAGATCGCCGCGATCATTCTCGAGCCCATCCTGATGAACGTCGGCCTCTGCATGCCGCAGCCTGGATTCCTGGAAGGCCTGCGCGAGATCGCCACGAAAAACGGCGCGTTGCTGATCTTCGACGAAGTCAAGACGGGCGCAAAGCTGGGCTGGGGTGGAGCCTCGGAGTACTTCGGCGTCATCCCAGACATGATTTGTCTGGCGAAGTCGATCGGTGGCGGATTGCCGCTGGCTGTGTTTGGAACGCACAAATCCGTGATGGACCTGATCTCGCAACACAAGGTTTTTCATGGTGGGACGTACAACACGAATCCGGTTTCGATGGCCGCAGGCCTGGCGACGTTCCGCAGCGTGCTCACGCGCGAGAATTACACGCATGTTGAGAAGCTCAGCAAGAAGCTGACTGACGGCTACCGGCAGATCGTTGCGAAGTCCGGATTGCAAGCCTACATCATCAGCGCGGGCGCGAACGGCGCGCTCATGCTTTATCCGAATGAGATTCGTAATTACCGCGACTGGCTTGCTGTCGACGTCGACTTGTGGCGGCACTACTGGTTTGCCATGGTCAACCGCGGGGTGATGGCGCAACCCTATTGGTGGGATGAGCAGTGGACAATTTCCGTTCAGCACACCGAGGCCGACATCGAGAAGCACATTGCCGCGTTTGCAGATGTCGCGCCAGCGCTTGCGAAAGCGCAGCAGGAGCGCTCGGCAGCCGTGGTCGCCCACTAGAAGCCTGTGTAGCGGCGGGCGTCCACGCCCGCCGTTCTTCTGAGACGGCCTCGGTCAAGGCAGGGAGCGACTTGTCCGCAAAAACAGAAATTACGAACCAACCGCACTTAAAGCGTGTCCTCGGTCGCTGGGACTTGGTTCTGTTGTTTGTAGTGGCCGTTTTCAATCTGAATGTGGTTCCGTCGATCGCAGCCAACGGCGGGGTCACGATCTGGTTGTGGATCATTTCAGTGCTGCTGTTTTTCTGGCCGCAGGGCATTGCCGTCATCGAGTTGTCGCACCGCTATCCCGGTGAAGGCGGAGTTTATCTTTGGGCCAAGGAGGAATTCGGCGACTTTCACGGGTTCCTCTCCGGCTGGTGTTATTGGACCAACCAAATGCTCTACGTGCCAACGGTCATGCTTTATTTCGTCGGAGTCTCGGTGTACGTGCTCGGCCCCGGCCACGAGTCTTTGGCCGACAACAAGTGGTTCGCGCTGCTGACTTCACTGGGATTGTTGGCGCTACTTACGGCGATGAACATCGCCGGGTTGGGAGTAGGAAAGTGGATCAACAACGTCGGCGCAATCGGTACAGGAGTGGCCGCTGCAGTGCTGATTGGTTTGGGTATCGTGATCGGATTACGCTTCGGCGTCCACCTGAGCGCGGCCGATTTTCGTATTCCCGCGGACTATCGTTCGGTGCTGAATTCTTTTGGCGTGATCTGCTTCGGATTGGTCGGCCTCGAACTCGCCTCCGTAATGGGAGACGAAATACGTGACCCGGTTCGGACCATGCCCGGAGCCGTGGCCTGGGGCGGAATCATTTCCGGCGTGCTGTACATCGGCACCACGCTGACGTTGCTGATTGCGATTGGCAAGAACGACATCAGTATTTTGCAAGGTATCGTGCAGGCCGTGGGCCATATGGCTCAGCGAGTCGGAATTACGTGGATTGCAATTCCGTTTGCACTAATGTTGAGCTTCGCAATCGCTGGAATCGGTTCAGCATGGACGGGCGGCGCGGCGCGGATCCCATTCGTCGCAGGCCTCGATTCTTACATGCCCAGCTGGATGGGGAAGATTCATCCCAAATATGCAACTCCTCATGCGGCGCTGATCGTACAGTTTGTGGTGTCTGCGATTCTGGTCGTCATTAATTTCGCAGGCGGGATCCACGTCCAGGAGACCTTTCAGCGGCTGCTGTCGTTGGCGGTAGTCCTGCAACTGGTGCCATTCTTATATATGTTCGGTGCGTTGGTGAAGTTCGGATGGAATTCAGATGCGACCGGCCATTACGGACGAGCAACACTACTGTTTGCCGGAATCTGTGGATTTGTCACTACGTTTCTTGGTATCGCGTTGGTGTTTTTCCCGGCGCAACAAATCACGTCAATTGTTTCTTACGAAATTTGGATGTTTGGTGGAACGCTGTTTTTTGTCGCGCTAGCAGCGTTTTTCTTCTTTGTCTACGGACGCAGAAAGTTGCGCCACGAAATCCATGTAGGGGCGGGCGTCCACGCCCGTCCAGTCGAGCGAAGCTCGGCAAGTTAGCAGGAGGTTGCCATGCCGGCAGGAGTGTCTACAGATGTAAAAACGTACCAACTGTTTGTTCACGGTGAATGGGTCGAGAGCAGCTCGAACAAAACGTTCCCGGTTTACGACCCTGCGAGCGAAGAAATAATCGCGCAGGTTCCCGATGCCAATTCCGAAGACGTAAATCGCGCCCGCGGACGCGTCCTCTTCCGATTGGCGGAAAAGATCCGCCAGAACCTATCGTCACTCGCCGAACTCGAGTGCCGCAACACCGGAAAGCCGATCGTCGAAGCCGAATTTGACATCAACGATGTCGCCACCTGTTTCGAATATTACGGTGGCCTGGCCACGAAGATCCTCGGCTACGTAAATCCCGTTCCCGACAACGCGGTCAGCCTCACTCTGAAGGAACCAGTTGGAGTCGCCGGCCAGATTATTCCCTGGAATTATCCCTTGTTGATGGCGGCCTGGAAGCTGGCGCCGGCGCTGGCCGCGGGCTGCACCTGCGTGCTGAAGCCGGCAGAGCAAACGCCTCTCACTGCTTTGGAGATGGCCAATTGGTTCGCAGAAGTCGGGTTGCCGCCCGGAGTTGTGAACATCGTCACCGGATTCGGCGAGACCTGTGGCGCGCCGCTGGTGAAGCATCCTGACGTGAGTAAGATCGCCTTCACCGGGAGCGCTGAAGTCGGCAAGATCATCGTCAAACAGGCGGCGGATACCGTGAAGCGTGTAACGCTCGAACTCGGCGGCAAGTCGCCAAACATTTTCTTTGCAGACGCAGATTTCGAAGCTGCTATAGACGGCGCGCTGTTTGGCGTGTTCATCAATCAAGGTGAAGTCTGCTCAGCGGGCAGCCGGATTCTGGTTCACAAGCCGATCTATAAGAAGTTTGTGGAAGCGATGACTGAGAAAGCTCGCAGCATAAAACTGGGGCCGCCGCTCAATCGTGAAACGAAAATGGGACCGCTGGTGAGCAAAGACCAATACGCGCGGGTGCGTTCCTATCAGGAGCTCGGGAAAAAAGAGGGGAAGGTAGCAATCGGCGGAGGACGCGCGGAGAAGTTTGCGAAGGGATATTACGTTGAGCCGACTATTTTCTACGATGTCGATAACAGCGCCCGCATTGCACGCGAGGAAATCTTTGGCCCGGTCGCGGCCGTGATTCCGTTCGATGATGAAAAGGACGCGCTGAAGATCGCCAACGACTCACCTTATGGACTGGCCGCAGCAGTCTGGACTCGCGACATCTTCAAAGCCTTTCGCGTGGTGAAATCGCTGCGTGCCGGAATCGTGTGGGTCAATCACATGCAGCCAACTTACGTCGAAGCTCCCTGGGGAGGATACAAACAATCGGGCTTTGGCCGCGAACTGGGGCCTTGGGGAATCGAGGAATATTTGGAAACCAAGCAGGTGCATATTAATCTGAACGAACAGCCGATCGGTTGGTACTGAGAGACCCGCGGCCGATAGGCAGTTACAGCCGGCAATTGGGTAATAAAAGTTAAACAGCCCCGAAGGGGCGAAATTCGTTAGCCCAGGACGTAAGTCCAGGGTAACCATAAACCTTGATCGAGTCCCGAAGGGACGGCACTAGTCAGCAGAAATGAGCACAATTCAATTACGAACCAAGATCCCAGGTGCGAAGTCCCGCGCTCTAGCCGCGCGCAGGGAAACGGCCGTCCCGCGCGGTTTATCTCATGCCACGCCGGTGTACGTTGCCCGCGCCCAGGACGCCTGGCTCGAAGACGTGGACGGCAATCGCTTCATCGATTTCGCCGGCGGAATAGGCTGCATCAACACTGGACATCGCAATCAGACTGTCATCTCTGCCCTGGAATCGCAACTCCAGGCTTTTCTGCACACCTGTTCTCAAGTCACTCCTTACGAGAACTACATCCGCCTCGCAGAACGGATGAACCGCATCACCCCCGGCAAGTTCCCTAAGAAAACTTTGCTACTGAACAGCGGCGCGGAAGCGGTCGAGAACGCCGTCAAAATCGCGCGTGCACACACCGGGCGTCCAGCCGTCATCGCCTTCGAAGATGCATTTCACGGGCGCACCATGATGACGCTGGCGCTGACCAGCAAAACGCATCCATACAAGGCCGGATTCGCTCCGTTTCCCTCCGACGTTTACCGCATTCCCTACGCCTACTGCTATCGCTGTTCGTATTCGCTGCATTATCCCTC
>WNGQ01001960.1_pt1 | contig 21070 bp, 13 predicted proteins | sample 5407661 | NCBI WGS metagenome assembly WNGQ01 (sample SAMN13153382, study PRJNA577476) | soil metagenome | isolation source: 60 cm soil or saprolite under Garry oak tree replicate 2 | place: USA:California | collected 2016-06-15 | reverse complement strand
TCAGCAGTCCCGTTGCCAGAGGCGCCACCAGCAGAAAGACTCCTGCGTTCAGCAGCGTAGCAATCAACCCCATTTTTTATCTTCCTCCCCAGATGAGCCAGGCGGTCAGCAATCCCACCAGGGTGATGATCGTGTAGGCCACATATACCCGCGCCCGGCCGTTTTGAATCCGAAGAGTAGACCAGGTCGCAAAGCGCTGCAATGCCGTGAGGCCGCTATCATACCACTTCTGGAAGAATTCGATAACCTGATACTGATCGGAGATATACAGCCCTTCCGGAATAATCTCAGCAGAATGCACTGACGACGCTTTGGTCCGACGACGGCGCAAAGGCAAGTCTACCTGGTAGCCAAAATAGGCCCCGGTTGCCTGCATATGTGTACTGTCGTAATGAATACCCGAGGTCCAGACCAGCACGGGCATCTTCAGGAGGGCTTCTCGCTTCATGCGCCGCTGCAGCGCGATACCAACGACAAGCACAGCGAACGCCGCTGCCAGCAGCCAGAGCCAGCCATTGCCGAGCATGCCCGTATAAGCGGCACCTCCCATGCCTGCCGGGCTGTTGACCAGGACAGCATCTCCGCGTCCTCCCAGCGCAAGCGCCGGCAACCCAAGCCCCTGGGTCACCTGAGCGAGTAGGGCAAGGATAGGCCAGGGAAATATCCCGAGCAACAGGCACATGCCACCCAACACTGTAAAGATGAAACGTACGAACCACGGCATCTCTTGCTGCTCTGTGACTAATTTCCTACGCGGCGCCCCCAGGATCGCTGTCCCAGCTATCTTCACAAAGGCGAAGGCCGTCAGCCCGAAGGTGAGCGCTAGAAGCCCAATGGTAACCACAACGGCACAGGCGGCCAATACCAGCCTGGTGCTGGTAAAAACACTCAGGGCAGCAAACAGGCCCTGCAAGGTCAACCATTCGCTGATGAAGCCGTTGAACGGGGGGAAGCCGGCAAGTGCGATTGTGCCGATCAGAAAAGCCCATCCAGTCCAGGGAAAGCGCTTGATGAGTCCACCTAGCCACTGATACTCGACTGTGCCTGCCAGTTTCTCGATAGCCCCGGTAGCTAGATAGAGTAACCCTTTGAACAGCGCATGATTGACTGCCTGAAATAGCCCCGCAATTAATGCCAGGCCGGCCAGGCCGAGCATACCCGGCGTAGCGCGCAAATCAGCACTTGCCAGCGTCAGCGCCAGGCCAACGCCCACGAGAATGATGCCCACGTTCTCCACGCTGCTGTACGAGAGGGCCGTCTTGAGATCGCGGCTGACCATCGCGTAGAAGATGCCCACTACCGCTGTCAGCCCGGCAAAAAGCAGCACCACGAGCCCCCACCAGATAGGGATTGGTCCCAGGAGTTCGAAGAAGACACGGATCATCAAATAGATGGGGATCTTGATGGCAACACCCAGGGAGAGCGCATGTGTGTTGGTGGGAGAGGAAGGGTGCGCCAGGGGGACCCAGATATGGAAAGGCACAACGCTGGCACGAATGGCCAGGCCCACAAAGGCTAGCCCAAAGGTCAGCGGGTCCGCTGTCGTCCCGAGGTGGCGCAACGCATCAAAGCTGAAATCACCGGTCTGCCCGGCCCGGAGCAGCAACGCCGCGCTGAAGAGCACCAGGCTGACGTGACTGGAAATCAGGTAGGCCTGGATCGCGAGCTTGCGAGCGCGCCGGTCTGCCGGTAACCAGTGCACTCCAGCCATATCGCGGCCCTTGTTGTGTCGATAGAGCACCAGGTAGCCAAAGGCGAGCGACATCACTTCTAAACAGATCAGTAGAGGGAAGACATTGTTGGCAGCAATGACCAGCAGCATGGCACCAACGAACAGGTTGTACGCCCCAGCAATTCCATGAGCATCTCGCTCGAGCTTTCCCGCGCTGATGGGCACCAGGCCAAGATAGGCAAAGGAATACAGAGAGACTACCAGTGAACCGCCCCCGACGAGCAGCAGGAAGAGGCTCGCCAGGCGATCGATGGAGAGTTCCCAGTTCAGAGCAGGCAGTCCACCGCCCAGTTGAGGACTACCGGAGATAATTGCTCCCGTGCTTGATGGATGAAACCAGAAGAATAAAGCCCACCCAATGGCGGCCAGGCTACCGGTGATCGCCAGGAGCAGCGAGGGCCAGGCCAGGAGTCGCCGGTCTCCTATGGGCAAGAAGACGACAAGGAAGCCCAATACAAATGGCACGCTTATTGACCAGAAGAATAACATAAGTATTTTTATACCTTTCTTATCAAAGATTTCTTCATTGTTGCTAGTTTACCTCTCCTCCAACTCCAGCAGTCCTTAGAACTTGATCATACTCCGTTCATGTGGTTATAGGTTGGGTCAACTCAGATTTATCTACAAGATAGCATGAAAAGGGATTTTTAACTTGACGAATATCTTTCAATTTCCTACAAATTCCTTACAAATGCAGGGTAGCTCTATGCACTGTTGATAAGTTCTGCTTGAACTATTATAAGGGTCTGTAAGCCTTGTCAACGTGATGTGCTCATACAGCAGGCTCGGTGTTCATGGCCCTGTTCCCTCAGACGGAACTGTTCAGAGATAGTCTTAACTGGTATACTTATGTATGTCAACGGAAGAAGTACACGTAGTCAAACACAGAAGTGGGTAAGCATGAACAGATGGCGCCCCCCCTCGATCCACCAGATCAGTATTGCTTTGTCTTCTCTTGGTTATATCCTGCTGGCTGCTGGTCTTATCATTGGCTGGATCGCCCCTTGGGTAACCGAGAACGCAAGTTTTTTGCGCATCTCTGGCACACTCCTCGCTGCCTTTTCCCAAATTTCCCTTATACCCTTCTCTGTGCTTAGTAATAAGATAGATGTCAATGCGTTCTTAGGAGCGGATATTACCGCCCTTGCCGTCATTATTGCAGTTCTGATCGGTTACAACGCCGCAGCGCTGCAAATTGCGGGACAACTTCACTCACTTGCACTCGTCCAGACTATTTTGTGGTCTCTGCTTCCGTTCCTGCTCTGTTGGATTTTCACTGCTGCTGTGGCGCTGGTGTATTTTTTGATACCTCCTACACTCGTTGCGCAGCTTTTGCAAGTGTTGCTTTGGTTTGGAGCAGTGATCCTGCTAATGATCGCTTACTTGTGGGATCTGCCATGGCTATTGTCTGGCCAGCATGCAGCAGATTTAGCAATTAAGGATTTGAGAAGGAGGCCAATGAAGCAATGGGAAGGCAGTGATGGATATTCTGTCCTGCAGACTGCTATCGCATCAGCAACTGCACGCGGTGATTTAGGGACTGTTCGTAGCATGACCACGATGCTGGGTAAGTTTCTAGCCAACACTTACAGAGAGACAGCTGACCAATTTGATCGGGAGCGCTATCGTGCAGTCAAGAACTTACTCTCAGGCTGCATGCAGAATGCGGCTTCTGCTCCAAACTCGGTATCCTACTACCTTGGTTTTGTTGCGGCGGCTGTGCTTCTACAAGGAGTGGCCGTTGGTACCGCATACGACGGTGAACGTGAACTCTTTTCTGGTGTCTTCCGTGCCCTGCGAAGTGAGCCAGACCGTTTAGATGCCCTCTGGACCGGAATGCGTCATAGTCTCTGCCGCAAAGAGATTCAAGGTACCCCCTATCTCCTCCAGTATTGGTGCGCTCATCACTCATGGAAGGCCGGTGATTCACGTCGTATGCAATTTATTGCCGAGCTGCTGGTACGTTTTCACACACAAGCCTGGCGTGAATCAGGTTCATCCTTTAAGAGATATGCAGTTACTGATCGTGATAATACTAGAATGACTTCCTCTCTGCATCCCGCTGTGTGGGGTTCAGAGGAGGCAGGTAGTCAAGCAACAGGCATGCTCAGCGATCTCTACCGTGATATCGCCACATACCTGCTACCAGCCATTGATCAGAGGAACGTTGACTCTGATTATCTTGAGCTGCGTGATCTCCCCCAACAGTTAATAGATACTGTCCATACCCTGGTTCTACAACAGTGGCCTGCCGATAAATCAGAGGAGTGTCGCCGCAAACTCATCGAGATCTATGAGTATAGGATTGCTGAGATTAAGGCGATGGGGGTAGAGGCGAAGAGTCAGCATTAAGAATATGCCCTTGAAGAAGTTGAATACCTCCTCCATGATAAGTGATTAAGTAGCGGGGTTTTTGAGCACTCTCCCCCAGTGCTTTACGCAAGCGGCTTAAAAGAGCATCAAGGCGCTGATCATCCTTATAATATGGTTCACCATAAAGTGCAGGTACCAACTCTCTCTTCTTACAGACAGCCCCATTGTGGCGCGCCAAATATTCGAGTAGCCCAAACTCCAAAGGACTCAAAGGTTCTTGGAGGAGTTGACCATCAAGCCACACCTGTCGTAGACGAGGGTCAACGACAACACCTGAGACATTGCTCTGTGTCTCTTGTAGAACATAGGTAGCAAAGAGAGGAGAGAAAAGCGCCGGGGGATCACTAGATATGATCCCTTTGAGGCGCAAGTCGTTCAGCGCCTCAGCATTGGGATGACGCAGTGGTAACTGCTGTGCAATGATCTGAACAACATTTTGTTCAGCAGGTGAGAGATCATTCCAGACCTTCTCACATTCTTTAACAACTGAAGGATTTTTCAGCAGGTTATCGACTCGAAGTGACTCCCGTGGAGAATTGCAGAACGCCCAGAAAACTGCACGCAGTATTGCGGGATGTCCGCCACTAAGAGTTACCACTTCACGCGGAATTTCACTTACAGGAACACCCGCCCGGGAGGCCAATCGCTCTGCCATGGTAGCAGCATCGCTCTCATTATATGGACCCAGGCCATAGGTATGGGTTGAGAAAAGCTCCCAAAAAGATTCAACCGCTTGCGCGTTCGGAGGCATACGCTCTAATTGGTTGCGCGTCATCACCAGGTAGACAACATGATATTTAAACTGGTCGCGCAAGTTGCGAAGATTGAGAAAAAACCGTGCCGCGAGCGTTTGCCAGAGATCGTCGAACTGATCAAAAACGAAGATGAGTTGAAGGCCATGCTGCTCACACAAACGCTTGCAGATATCTGGAAGAGTACGCATTGCAGAGGGAAAGCTCGAATTTGCAAGAAGGCGATTGTAGGCCTCGTTGGCCCATGTCAAAAACTCCGGAGAGAATTTGCGACTTTCCGCCTCCTCTATCAAACGAAGCATCATCATCTCGCTGACGGTATATTCGACTTTTTGTTCATCATCAAAGATGAGGCTATGTGAGTCTATCAAGATAACCCAGCTGCGATCATCGTTCCAGTAAGCCCTCTGCACATCATGCCGTTGTAGAAAGCGAGCCACATTCGATTTACCTGTACCGCTAGTTCCAACCAGCGAACAGCACTCTCCCGCGCGCAGATCTGCTAATACACGCTTCAATAGGTCAGCGCGAAAGGAAAGTGGCAGGGGTAGATTGTTCTTCTCTGGCATACTCTCAATCCTCCTCATCAAGATCGCGGCTCTGTCCCTTTTTCTCAGTTCAAATGCTGGAAAATATCCCTGCAAACTTATTCCATCCATAATAACATAAATTCAAGTTTTTGCATCCCCTAAATCTCGCATCCTCTGAAACTTATCAGATTTTATTAGACACTTGTCAAGATGTTGTCAGTTCATGATAAAGCTTTATAAACCAATTCATGTTACACTCTAAATAGCTCACTACCGCTATATTTGGAGAGAATAAGGACTTCTCCTTTTATCTCTAATGACATCAAAAATTTTACAGATAAAGCCTAATAACGCTCTTTAATTTATCTTTTTTTCATGATAAGATGGAAGAGTTCTGAGTACAGTAGTTTTTCACGACTATGATTGCCAAGCTAGCAGATTCGATTTTCGATTTTTTTGTCCGTTGTACTGTAATATACTACATTAGCACAAAGAGCTTACATATGAAATGAATCTAATTGAAAGCGAGGCTACGGGTATGATGATCTCTGTGCAGGAAGCTAAGGAGTTGCGCGCAGTTGATATTTACATTTACTTGGAGTAACAGAGATGAGTGACAGATTCGGTATTAATGAAGCAAACTATCAAGCATTCATGAAGCGGTTTGAAGAAGACTTCATCATTACGATGCGGGAGAATATTGATAGTGGCTATTCCGGCGCTCGAACTTCCTTAGTGCAAATAAGGCCGCGTCACCCCGGTGCTGACATAGAGGAAGGAAAGTATATCCTCAAAGTGGGTCATGCAGAGAGTGCTATGCGGGAAATGGAGAACCACAAGGCGGCGAAAAGAAGTTCTCTTCTTGGTGATTATGTTCCCAATCTTATTGAACCTCCTATTCAATAGGATATACCGTATGAGGGTAGACCACTTATCGGGATTCTTTATCAGATTGCGGGAGAGAGCGTCCTCACAAGAACAACACTACGGAAGGCAATGGATCCACGTAATGCGCAACTAGGTCCGCTTATTGAAGAGCTAGCAACTGTTATGCTACGATGGAATTTGGAAGCAAACCCTATCGGGGGCAAGAATGATTTGCATATCTCCATTCTACAAGGCGTAGGAGAAAAACACCTGCAAGAGCTTGAAAAAACTTTGAAAGTCATCGTCCAGTATGTTGATCAACCGCTTCTTGCTTTTATTCCACTTGAAAATGCAACCTATTATAATCCCCTTCATTTTCTCCACAATCGGGAGGCATATACAGTGCTCTGCCATATGCCCTGTGTTATTCCAGAAGGAATGTTGCACGACGATTTGCATCCAGGCAATGTGATGGTCCGCCAAGGAACTCAAGCGAAAGGGGACCAAGTGAAAGCGTTCCATGTCATCGACTTTGCCTTGTCTCGTTCTGGCAATGCTCTTTTTGACCTAGCCTATCTTGAGGTCTCTATTCTTCTCAACTCGCGTGGTGGTTTTCATCGGATGCTTGACTTGCAAGATTGGTGGGAGTTAGAAAAGCATCTTGTCTCTAAGTCGCTTCCATCTGAAAAAAGATTTCCACGTGCAAGCAATGAAGACTTGCAACGTGTTTTGCCGATAAGACGAGCTCTGGATGCACAAATAAAACAGAATACGAATGGAGCACCTAGAGAGGATTATTGGATAGCTTTTCTCGCGGCATCCGTTGAGGCTGGATTTGACCTCGCTAGGAAAGTCTATAGTGATCGCTCTTTACAACGTATGGCATTCCTCACAGCTGTTTCTCGTTTCAACCGTCTTCTAAAACTACTGAACGTCGATGGGTTACCCCTCACGGGAATAGCCACAATCCACTGGCCTGGGGATGAGCGAGTACTTGGTCAAGTAACAGATGAAGGAAGGGTAGCAGTTTCAAGTGAAGCGCGTACACCATTGGATGTGCGAAAGCCACTCGAACTTGTTTGGCCCGGAGAGGTTACTCAGCTTGCTGCACTGTATGATCCATGGGAGATGGTAGTGGGCATATGGAGCGACTTAACTGGAGGCAACGATCAAGGAGTATTACTAGTTGGAGAGCGAAAATCTGGCAAATCTTCCTTTCTTAACTGTATACAGAGTCTTTTTGTGAAGAATGAGGAAACTTTCAGAGTAGTGCGCCTTCATATGTTGAGCATTCCTCAATCTGCACAATCGTTTGCCATTACACTGTTACAGCAGATGTGTGAAAGTGTAGGTTTGCATAACATTCCTGAAGCATATAATGTCACAAACCAAGATTTTAATAGCGAGGCTGTCTTCAGGGCATGCCAATCTATAGTAAACGTTCACAAAGATTCATGTTTTGTGGTTTTTATTGATGAGTTTGATGCCATTCTCGATAAAGCACTTTCCAAGCAGGATGCTGAAATAATCTTGCACCTACTGTCTAGATTGCTTACACATCCCCACTTACCAGTCCGGCTTCTACTTACCGCTACTAAGCCAGAAGTTCTGGAGCACTACCTAGGAGGAACAGACTTTCTGATTAACCTGGGAAGCTGGAATATTCCATTATGCTCGGAAGGAGAAGTAGAAGATTTGGTAAAGCGCTTGGAGTCGGGTTTATTAGCGCATTCCAGGATATCTTTCACCTACTCAGAAGATGCTCTCGGGCGTATCCTCCATTATTCAGGTGGACATATCTACTTTGTGAAGATGGCAGTGAAGGCAGTAAGTGTCAGCGGAGCTCAGGGTGGAAAAGGAATTGTTACTGCACAGGTGATAGATAGGCTCATGAGAGAGGTGAGTGCATCGACAGAAGCTACACCTTTCAGAATCAGAAATATACACAATGGAGTGTTTCTGACAATGAAGAATATTTATCTCCAATTTTTCTCCGGGGAGGAACAACAGTTTATGCAGTTATTAGCCAAAGCCGGTGGAACGCTTCAGGCTTCTAGTTTAGCTGTGAGTAAGCAACAATTAGCCAATGCGGCAAATAATTTGTACGAACGTGGTTACATCCTGAAAACTGTGACTGAGGAAGGAGAGAAGTACCAATGGCGAATCGGTTTCTGGCAATTGTTCTTGGAGAATCACTATCAACTCAAATACCAAGAGCGTCAGGGAAAGCAGTGATCTTATCAAGTCTGCAAAAAGCAGCAAGGAAATTTCTCGGTAGTCACTATGTACAGAGGTGATAAAGATGTGCCAAATGGCCGATCCACCCTCTAGAGTGGCTTCTTGAGATCACTATCCGTATACTTTGAGGTGGCTCTAGAAGCGCATCACCTCTGTATAGGGTGACTACCAATTTCTCAACCCTTTGGTCAGAGCAAGCATCTAGAGTGAGGTATGAAGCCATGTTTGAGGAGAAATATCTCGCGGCAGTCAGAAGAGTAGAAGAACCATTACTGCAAAAAGTTCGAGAGGATAGTGCATTTGACCTTGCCGACTTAGTGGCAGTTTTCACACGAAGAGACAAAAGACCCCGGCTGATGGTTTTAAACACGGAAAAATCAGTTGCTTTGTCAGCTTCCTTCGAGGTTTTGTCACTCAATCAACTGCTGGAAGATGAGCGAAATTTATCGGCAGAGTATGATGGAATGGTGATTACCTTTGAGGCTTTGGGGTTGGTTCGATCTGATATTGTTACAAGAGGTTCGCGATTCTATCCAATAGAGCAGTTATATCGAAGGTTAAATCAGGAAGCACAGCTTCCCCAAACACAGTTAAAACTCGCTAGAACACTCTTCTCAACTTTACTTGCTAGAGGAGAGCTAGGAGAGAAGGCTCCAGAGTATGCTATAGCTATTTGGCTTAAAAAAGTAGCCAAACTCTTCATGCTCTCCTTGCCTGTACTGCTGGAACGCTATCAGGTCGAAGGGCTGCTGGCAGTTATGCCAGATCAGAACTTCAAACTCTATCTTGATCAGCAGCAATGCTCCCTGCTTTATGTGACTACTCCTACGGATAATGATGTTTCCATCAATACTACTGTCCTTGATCTAGAACATTTCGCAGACAGAAATATCAAGACAGAGGCGCAACTGTGTGCTGCGTTCGAAGAAGTGGAACTCTTCAATCAAGGAATCAATCCAAAAACTGCAGGCTTTGTGGATTTGCGGAAAGAGCTTCGTCAAAGCCCATATTCAACAGGGACCAGAAATACTATCAGGCAATTGGCCCGGTTATGCGAACAGCGCTCTCTAACAGAGAGTCGATTTGCTCAGCCAGCACGTTCGCTGATTATTGAGTACGAACTGGCAGACCAGGAATTGGACGACATGATAGGAATCGAATTTTCAACAGACTTGAGGACGTTCCCCAACTCTTCATTGGTACGTAGCTATTACCTTACACTACCTGAAAGAGAAAGTGCTTCAAGAGGTGTTGCCTCTCTCGATGACTTGCTCACTGGGAGAATCAGCACAGAACCTGGTAACTATATTGCATCGCTCCGCTCTCTACGAGAGCTATTCTCTACCAGAGAAGATAGCTGGTACCCGTTCAGTACTGCTTTGCTCCGACTCGATAGACCTCAGATACTCGCCCGCTCCGCCTATTTAACTTCGCGTCTACTGGGCAAGAGGAATATTGACACAGAAAAAATCACTGATGAAGCTGCTGTTGGCTGTTATGTGTCTAGTTTGGCCGAACCATATTACTATTACTGGCCACGTGGCGATCACCATCATCAACTACTGCGGAGCTACGAAAACTTTCATGAGCAGCTTGACAGGCTTACAAATAAAGTAGATGACAATAAACGTAAGAGCTATTACCGTGCATTGAGAATCTGGTGGAATTATCAAGAGCATGACTTCAAGCAGCGGAAAAAGCTACTCGAAGAAGCAGTGAAGGAGCTAGAATCTATGAAAGGAGGCGAAGATACTCAGTATTATCCTGCGGCTCCCCAACTCAACGAGCTGTTTTCGGCACTTCTGAGAATGTTTTCCAATACGTGGCAGGTAGTAGATATTCGTGAGAGGTTGTTAAAGGTTGGCTATGATCACATAGTTAGAGATAGCTTAGTCATCCCTTGGGATATTCTTGATCTCTCACTTGATCCAAAACAACCTTCACCGCTTTTTTTTGAGAGCCTGCGCGAGTTTCTCAACCTCAGTGAAGTGTCTTATTCGATTCGCATCAAGGAGCATGATCCAAGTAAGGCTGAGAAACTGATTGACATTGGCACCAGATTAGGGGAGCAGATAGGTATTAACTTCCATGAGTACATGAGAAAGTATAGTGAGTCACGCATGGGATTGCGAGTCGACGGAGAAGACGAACGAGGTTACTGGACGGGAGAGAAAATTTACAAGAAGGAGACTCATGTTGACGAGGAGCTTGATGACTCGCTCTTTTTACCAGAACATGAGCGGATGTGGATGAGAAGTTTATACTATTCGGCTATAGATGCTCATGTTGCTATAATACACAACCTGCAGAGAAAACCTATACAAATCAAAGTAACTCCGGTCGAAGCAACTCAGTATGTATCTACGCGGGTTGAAATACAATTAACTAGCGAAATAGAAGAGATGCTCAGGAAGGGAAGAGAAGTAGAGGTCATTTTGTCCAGTTCAGAGGACTATGAGATTCAAAGCCGCGTTGTGCCCAAAAAGTTCGGTATTGGACTACCTGTTAGATTTACTGTTGTCTTCCACAAAATAGGTAATATTGCACTTCTCTTCGAGTATATCATTGATAAAAGGAAGCATTATTCTGATGAAGCATGGATTCATGTGATAGGACTTGAAACACAGGCCAGGAAGATGAAGAATCCATATCAATATGGCGATGTTATTCTATCTCCTGAGAATCATTACGGACGTCGAGAGGAATTGATGCAAATCCTTGATGAGCTCTATGAGGTGGCGGGTGGTAGAGAACGACAAAACTTCCGCCTCCATGGCATGAGACGCTCGGGCAAGACTTCGCTGCTGCACATGATTCGCAAAACTATTGAAGAATCGGAGACTCGAAGATACTTCAGTATTCCGCAGGATATGGATAGTGTTCTAAAGAGGTGGCATCCAGTCTTTTACGATTTGCAAGAGTTGCCTCGTGATCCTGACGATAGAAAACATCTCAATTCGACAGTCTTTTTCAGATCGTTAACGCAAAAAATTTGTGAAGCTCTTCACTGGACGAAGGAAGCTACTTATGCCATTTTGTCACATATCAATGCTGACTTTGCGATATCGCAAAATATTGTAGCTGCTGTTAAAGGGCAGCTTGAACAGGTATTAAAGAAGCTCCCTCCCAACGAGCGTATACTCGTGCTCCTGGATGAGGTTGATCTGATCGCACCGGAGAGGGACGAGCGTTTCTTTGGTCAACTGCGCAGCATCATACTCTCCCCCGAACTTCGATGTATCACCTGGCTTCTGACGAGTATGCGCGTCCTCCAGGCAGCTCGTGAGGAGGTAGAATCTCCACTGCACAATATCTTCGCATCAATTACGCTGAGAAATCTCGATCCGGCAGAAGCTCGGCGGCTGATTTCGGAGCCCGCTCGTAAAGAGAATATCTACTTTGAATCTGAGGCTGTAGACACCATTCTTCAGCAAACAGGACGCCAACCGTTTTTCATGCAGGTGATGTGTCATATGGTTGTGGATCAACTGAATAAAGGGCAAAGTTCTTATGTGTCGAAACCCCTTGTTAATGCAGTGATAGCGCAGTCACTTAAGCCAAGTACAGTCATTTATGAGCAGTGCGGGTTCTTATGGGAATGGGCTAAAGAAAGCCGTAGAGTAATATTGGTCTTGCTAGCGCAACATGAGCAGGGAATGTTTAAAAGAGACCTGGTCGAGGCATTTAGGGAAATACTTTCCAGTACTGAAAATGACACTAATACACTTTTCAATTTCGCTGCTGCTTGGAACGAGCTTTTTGCAAACGATATCGTCTCACAAGATCAGGATGATTTCTGTCGCATCACCATCCCAATCTTTCAGCGATGGCTCCAGCAGCATAACCTGGACCTCCATAATCTGAGATAGACAGGAGACTGCCATGTTTGAGACTCAGCTCTATTTTTGGATCATTATTGCCCTCTTCCTCTTAGGCGGCTTTATACCTCTGACGACTGCTATCTTGCGCTTGAAACCGTTTATCAAACTCGCCACAATTCTGTCATTATGGCTAGCACTTATCGGCAGCGGACTCATCGCCTTCTACGCGCTTCAGGTTCTTAGCGGAGGAGGCCCTGCTCATCAAGCTACTCTCCTCCCTCAACAAGACTTCGTAGACGGCCTGCTGCCAATTGCCCTTAGTATTTATATCGATCGTCTCGCTGCCTTCTTTTTGTTACTGATCGGCGGACTCTCGCTTGGGATAGCAATATACTCATTTGTGTATTTGCGCGAGAAAGTTGATCGTGCTCTGATCGCTGGATTGTATAACCTGTTTGTGCTTTGTGGCATACTGTTCGTCGTTGCCAACAATGTCTTCTTCTTTGTGTTGCTGGAATGTACAACCCTCACTTTTGGTGCTCTGGTGCTTCACAAGCACCATGAGCAGCCGAATAATCTCGAACACCAGCAAGCCGTCAAGACCTACCTGATCGCGAATCATACAGGCGGTGTCTTTGTTCTCGCGGCATTACTCATACTTGCCCTTTTCCATCATCCAATGACGTTCGATATGAACGTGTTTCGCCACATACCTAACACATCCAGCCCTATTGCTGACAACCTTGTTTTTCTACTGGCTTTCATTGGCTTTGGCATCAAGGCAGGTATAGTTCCTTTTCACATCTGGGTATCAATTGCCCATCCTTCCTCACCTACCAATACCCATGCGATGTCCCTGGGAATCATGATCAAAATTGCATTGTATGGCATGATTCGCGTCTTCTTTCAGTTTTTTTCTGCTCCTCCCTGGTGGTGGGGTTTTACCGTTCTGCTCGTTGCCGCCCTGACAGCGCTGATCGGTGTGAGAAACGCCATATACGGACGTACCCTCAAGGACAGCCTTGCCGATCACACCGTGGAGAACATTGGCATTATTTTGGCGGGTATAGGGCTGGCTCTTCTCTTCGCCTCCTACCCGAAGTCCTCGGTCCTTTATAGTCTAACAGGACTGGCACTAGTAGCCGGGCTTTACCATCTACTCAATCACACGGTCTTCAAAGGACTACTCTATCTATGCACAGGAGCTATCGATCACCTCACAAATGGAGTAGTGGAACTGAAAAGACTCGGTGGACTCATCCATCGTTTTCGCTGGACTTCTGCATGTTTTCTCATTGGTAGCGTAGCAATTGCAGGTTTTCCACCATTCAACGGCTTCATCAGTGAATGGCTAATTTTACAAACGCTGATCGCCGGAATGAACCTGCTCATCAAACCACCGCAAAACTGGTTACTCCTCGCAGGACTCGTCATGAGCATAATGCTCCTCGCAGGCGCTTTCGCGCTGACCGCGTTGGCTTTTGTGAAAATTGCGGGCGAGGTATTCTTAGGAAAACCCCGAGATGAAACTGTCCTTGGTACTTTTACGAAGAAGGACGTACCATGGCGCATGCGCGGAGTTCTGATCATATTGGCCGTTCTCTGCCTGGTACTGGGTCTCTTTCCCTGGCTGGTAATCATGGTGCTGGGGATGATCGTCAGTGACCTGGGCTTCCCCCTGGTTGCCGCAAGTGCATTCTCATCATTGGGAGGAATTACCATTAATGCCGGGCAGTATTCAGCTCAACTCCAACCTGCATTTCTCTTCACCATGTTTGGACTACTAAGTTTCGTTTTTCTCCTGGCTGTACGCACAAGGTGGTCCAAGGCGAGCAGAGCAGTCTGGACAGGTGGTACACAATATGATCCGAGCACCATGCAATATACTAGCAGTGTGTTCACCTTCCCGGTGAGAGATTTCCTGGGGAGAACGCTCATCTCTGTGTTGTTCACCCCGCTCATACAATCTTTGCTCAAGAAGCGATTCGGCCAGATGCCAACACAGCAATCTGAGACGCTTGAAATGCCTCCCATCAAAACTCGCTTTGAGCTGGCACAGGGTCGTAGCGTCGCTGAGCCATTCCGCCTGGCATACAATTGGCTGATAAAACTGCTCCAAAGTTTTGCCCGGTCAACCGGAAGCTTTTTTCAAAACGGCGACCTGCGCAGTTACTTGTTCTACATCTTTCTGTTCTTTATCGCCGTTTTCATCATTTTGGTCGAGGTAAGCAGATGACCCAGGTAGTAACTACGGTACTCTACGGTTTGCTGCAAATGAGCCTATTTGCCTTGATTTCCCCTGCTGTCATCAGCATGCTGCAGTGGATCAAGGCACGCCTGCAATTGCGGCAAGGCACGCCCCCCTGGCAGTTGTATATCGATCTTATTAAGCTTTTACGAATACCTCCCAGGCAGCGACCGAAGACAACTTCCTGGGTCTACGGCATCGCTCCCCTTACTGTTTTCATATCCTACGTACTCCTCGCTTTCGCCACTCCTCCTTTCTACCTGGGATTTACGCCGCTTGACCTGGTGACGGTAGTGTACTTGCTGGGATTAGCTCGTTTTACCCTGGCCCTCGCGGGCATGGATACAGGCACACCGTTTGGCGGCATGGGCAGCAGCCGGGAAATGTTTATCAATGTGCTCGCCGAACCTCTGCTGATTCTGATCATCCTCGCGCTAACATTTCAACGCCATACCACCGATATGATTGGTATCATTACCAATGCACCTCCTCAGCAAGGGATAAGTAATCCTATCTTCAACTTACCGGCATTAGTATCTCTCTGGCTCGCCCTGGCTTTTGTCGCGATCATGGACAACAGTCTCCTACCGATTGACAATCCATCTACTCACTTAGAGTTGACGATGACCCAGAAGGCCTTGCAGCTGGAATACTCAGGGCGAAATTTGGCACTGATCGAAATGGGAGAAGCCATGCGGCTCACTTTTTTCCTGACTTTGCTGGGCGATCTTCTCATCGTTCGCAATACACCATTTTTACCGGGAATTCCTATGATTGTGCTGCTGCCAATGCTGTATGTTACCAAGCTACTGATTGGAGTAGGATTGCTGGCATTGCTCCAAATAACACAGATCAAGCTACGCTTGCGCCGTGTGATCATACCATGGGTAGCGATGCTGTTGCTAGCGATGGCAGCCATGTTCCTCGTAGCTGCGTTCTCTTAGTTACCAGGAGAAGGTGATCGATGAATATCACGGATTTCGTTAGTATAGGGACAAATATTGTTGTCATTTGTGCGGTATTAACAGCACTGTACAATGCTTTTACCCGCAGCTTGCAGAGCAAGATAAACAGTTATCGCTTGCAAATCCTTGCGTTAGCTCTCCTCGCCACGCTCAGAGCCAATGATACTACTCCATGGTTTTTTGGGGTGGCAATCATCCTGCTTGTACAATTTTTTATCATTCCACGACTGATAGCAGGCGTTACAAATATTGAACAACGCCAGCCCGGTCAATCATTGCTCTCTTTCTTACGTCAACGCTCAGACATCGTAAAAGCACGATCTATCTGGCTTCAATTCAATCCTGAAGATGATCCTGGCGCCAATATTGTTCGCGCCGGTCCGCTCACCTCTTTGATTTTTAGCACTGCGCTCGTCATTGTCGCCTATTTTGTAGCAAGCCAGGTAGCACCCCTCGCGCTTGCAGGGAAAAACTTTGATGGTCTTGTCGCCTCACTCGCCTTATTGTTAATCGGGCTGTTTATTATGATCAATGCTTACGATACACTCGCTCAAACCATGGGTCTACTGGTCATGGAAAACGGACTATTTCTGGCAGCAGTAATTGTTATCGGTGACCCAACGCTGGTGCTTGCCTTTTTGTTCAGCATGTTTGCCTGGTATACGCTCACCTTGATAATTCTCGTCACCTTCTTGCCCCGTTTGCGGCAATACTCGGGCAGCATTTATGTGAAAGATCAGAAGATTCTTAAGGAGTGAAAAGCAATGAGCGAGTTACCAGGAGTATTAATTAGCCTGGGTATTGTCTTGCCTCCATTCATCATCGCTGTGGCAAGCCTGTTCGGGAAGTCTCAATCCAAGCGGTTAGGCATTTTGACCTTTATTGCCTCCGTCTTCTCTTTCTGCTTCTCTGTAGCCCTGGTCTTCTATATACTCTCGCAACCTTTACATGGTTTCCAGTTCTCTTTTCTCATTTTCCAGTTTTCCATTGACGCGCTCAGCACCTACTTTATTTTGCTGGTCAATATTGTCGCGCTGTTCGCATCATACTCCACCATATTTATCGCCACGCAAAGCGATGAAACACATGCAGCCAGGGGCAAAGGACCAACCTCTACACAATACTTTCATATGCAATTCAATCTCTTTCACTTCAGCATGTTGCTGGTACCGATGGTCGATAATCTAGTGATCTTATGGGTCCTCATCACCTTTACCACAGTGGTCTCAGCCCCGCTCATCGGCTTCCGGCGAGATCAGAGAGCACAAGAAGCAGCCTGGAAATATATCATGATCTCCTCTTCCGGCATCGTGTTCGCTTTGCTGGGAACCATCTTCCTGGTTATTGCTTTCCGTGGCACTAATATCACCATTAACTGGTCTGATCTTATACATGGGCTGAAGACGGGCCATATAATGGTGAGTCAGAATAGGCAAGGAATTCTCAAGCTTTCATTTCTGCTTGTGTTGTTGGGGTACGGCACAAAGGCAGGCCTGTTCCCCATGCATACCTGGCTCCCTGATGGGCATGGCGAGGCACCCTCACCAGTCAGCGCGCTTCTTTCAGGCGTTCTGTTGAAATCCGCCCTCTACGTCATCTTGCGCTTCTACGTCATTACCAATATGGCGCTGGCGGGACCCGGACGGGTAACATCCGATCCTTTCGCTTCCAATACATTGCTGATCTTTGGTTTGCTCTCGCTGGTGATGGCTACGCCGTTTATCTTGAACACTAAGAAAGAGAACCGCTTTAAACGCGTTCTGGCTTACCATAGCCTGGAGCACATGGGTATCATTACCTTTGGCTTCGGCTTAGGTATCCCATTGGCCTTTTTTGGTGCACTCTTCCACGCGCTCAACCATGCCCTGGCCAAAGCCTTGCTGTTCCTGTCCTATGGCAATGTCCAAACGACATATGCGAAAGAGGAAATACCAGACGAAAAAATACGTGGAGTATTCCAGACCATGCCCGTGACGGGATTGTTACTAGCTCTTGGCGGTCTGGCCCTCGTTGGCTCCCCACCCTTCAACATTTTCTTGAGCGAGTTCATCATTCTGTGGGCCGCTATTCAAAAAGCAACTATGAGCGCGAACCCATTTTGGATAATTCTTGCGCTTTGTCTCTTTCTTATCTCAGTGACCCTTATTTTTGCTGGCCTGGTGGTTCACCTGGGGCGAATAGTATTGGGAAAATCACCTATTTCACTGGGAAAAGTGCGGGAGCAATGGCGGGAGCTCATCTTCCTGGTAGGTTTGTTGGCTCTTTTGTTTTACGGAGGCTTCACAACCTTCCCTTTGACATCGTTGTTACAGCAGAGCGTGAACATTCTCTGCCAGGGGGTATGGCATCCATGAATCCTTGTTGGGAAGATATTCTTGATGCCGATTCTGAACACTGGGAAGAGCGTTACCGCTGGGAGCTAAATCAAGATCATTTAGTCTTCAAAAGTGACAAAGATTTGCTCTCAGATTACCAACAACTTTGTCAAATCTGCCAGCGATTACAAAAGCAATCGGCATATCTCGCTACCATAGTAGCAAACGACGAGCGCCATCTTGGGGATGAGTGCTTCAAGCTTTACTATGTTTTCTCTCACGAGGTAGAAGATCACTTTCTCATTCTGGAGTATCCACTCCACGAGTATACCATTCCCGAATATCTGCCTCCAGATCATGCGCTTTCAAGGTATCTACTTCACGGTCGAGCCTATCCATCCATTCGCAAAATATTTGCAGGGGCAACATCTTTTGAACGCGAGGTCTTTGATCTTTTTGGTCTGACGACCTTTGTTGTTGACTCCTCTAATGATTCTCACATAGAAGCTGTCTCTAGTGCCGTTCCTCTATCAGAAACAGTATCCAGCAGCTTCCTTCTACACGCTCCCTATCCTCCCCACCTGACCCCATTAGAGGCAAGCAAAAAAGTGGGGGATATACAGAAAGAGATCGAGAGGTACCCTACCCCTATTAAAGGTGTGAGCAACGGAAAAGCCCATGAAGTAGTGTTTTCGGTCGGACCGATCCATGCCGGTATTATTGAAGCTGGCCGCTTTTCTTTTCATATCGCAGGGGAGGTGGTGGATGATGTGAACATTCAGCTGGGCTTCAAGCATAAGGGGATAGAGAAACTCTTCCAGACGAAGTTTTCACTGTTGGATGGGTGGCAATTAGCGGAGAAAATCTCCGGAGATTCATCTTTCTCTCACTCGCTGGCATATTGCCACGCGGTAGAGGCACTGGCCAGAATCGAAGTTCCATTGAAAGCGACCTGGTTGCGAGGATTATTTCTGGAGTTAGAGAGGCTCTACAACCATATCGCTGATGGTGCAGCGCTCGCACACGATGTCGCCTTTGATCTTGTATCTTCTGAAATCGCTGTCATACGAGAATACCTGGTACGATTGAATGCTGAGCTTACCGGGCACCGTCTCTTGCGGGGAGTCAATCGGCCAGGAGGTATCGTCCTCCCACTTGGTCGGACGGAAGCCATTGATCATCAATATATTGACAGCATAACTTCCAAAATCAGCCGGAAAAGGTTTCGAACCTTTGATGACTTGATCGAAGAGTTTCGTTCGTTTGGAGAATTACTTCTTCGAACATCGGCTTTTCGCGACAGAGCTATCAATACCGGTACCTTAAACAGGGATCAAGCACTCGAACTCGGAGCTACTGGCCTGGTTGCACGTGCTTCAGGTATAGAGCAGCGTGACTTTCGTGTCAATCATCCCTTTGGAATCTACCAGCTTGAGCCGCATCTTCAAGAGATGATTGATCTACGTGCTCATATTCAGCACAAAGAAGGACTGAAGGGATTGCGCATGTCCGGTGACGTATTCTCTCGCCTGGAGATGCGCCTGCATGAAGTCAATACATCCTTCAGAGTGATCCAGCATATACTTACAGGGCTAGAAATCACTCCGGCTGATATTCTTGTGGAACCACACATCGAAGAGGCGATCAGGAGAGCTGAGAACTTCGACTTTGCGCTGGGTTACGTGGAGGGCTGGCGAGGAGATATTGTCTATTGGCTGATGAAAGATCGCTTCAACAGGATTTTTCGCTGCAAGATGCGCGATCCTTCATTCCTGAATTGGCCTGCATTACGGGTCGCGGTCATGCCCGATGACCCCACTCAACCAGATGCAACTGGCAATATCCTGCCGGATTTTCCTATTATCAACAAGAGTTTCAATCTTTCCTATTCAGGTCACGATTTATGACAGGATTATCAGATGCTCGCAAACTAAGACATACTAGATGAGGTTAGCGAAATGCACTTATTACTAATCCGCCATGGACAGACCGGTTTTCAAAGGAGAAAGACATGGCAAAACAAAAAACGATTCATGGCTTGATTCTCCGGCACATTTTCAAGATGTTCCGCAGGGATCAACTGCATACCACCATACAGCAAGAGCATTCTCCCGGGCAAAGTATGCCCATCCGCATGTGGCCTCGGAGGTCGCTCTGGCTACGTCACCTGGATTGTGGTTCATGCAATGGGTGCGAGTTGGAACTCACCGCGCTGGAAAATCCCGTGTATGATGCTCAGCATCTTGGCATTGAGTTCAAATCCTCACCTCGTCATGCCGACGTAGCGGTAATGACCGGTCCTTTTACACGCAATCTAGCCGAGGCAGCGCAGCTTACGGTGGAAGCGATGCCAGAGCCTCGTGTTGTTCTAATCGGTGATTGTGCCATTGATAGAGGCATCTATCAAGGATCATACGCGCTCGCAGATCGCCCACCGGAGATTGAGAACGCTATAATCGCTAAAGTTCCTGGCTGTCCTCCTACGCCCCAGCAGATATTGGATGTGCTCACTCAACTTAAGCTATCGCGACCTACTGACCATGCTCCTGGAAATGGTCAATCAAACGAACTGCCCCAGGATTCAGAACAGTAAGGCTTGAGAGTATTATCTTTGGAGCCTGTTACTTCCAATAATTTTGATGAGCTTGTTTGTTAATGCTGACACTGAATTGGATGAGATTGACGCATTCCCTCAATTCTTCTTTCTCCAAACAAAATGTGTAACTGTATTTCCCTGTTCCTCTTGGAGACGCATTTTTTCAAATTCCTCATCTTCCAAAGTGAGGGAAAAGCTATAGATTATGTACTCCGTCACCAGGCCAGGATAACTATGTGAATCTTCTTTAATAGAGAGTATGTCCACCTCAATAAGTCTTTCTTCCTCTACTCCCCCAAGCCCAATTTCTTCTTTTAATGCTCTTATTGCACCTCTTCGGGGATTCCTCTTTTCCTGGGGTAATAATTTCTCCGAAATACAATTCAACGCACGTTGCCGGGTTGGTAGACCATCTTTAAATTCTTGTCTATCCTCCACTAATGCGAGTGGACCTCTGGTTGGGTGATTATAGAGCACATAAATTCTTGTAACGCTTACACTTCTTACTAATCCTTCCGGAGTTTCGCGGAGCACTGATTCGCCTGCTATTACTTCTGCTCGTAAATCAGCGAGCCATTTCGTGCCTTTTTGCTTACCCCATTGGCTTATTATATCTGGACTTATATACTTCGT
>WNGQ01001958.1_pt1 | contig 21079 bp, 20 predicted proteins | sample 5407661 | NCBI WGS metagenome assembly WNGQ01 (sample SAMN13153382, study PRJNA577476) | soil metagenome | isolation source: 60 cm soil or saprolite under Garry oak tree replicate 2 | place: USA:California | collected 2016-06-15 | reverse complement strand
TGACCGGGGTGATCCTGGCGTCACCGCCGCTGGACTTCGCGGTCAGCGACTCGTACTTCGTCGTCGCGCACTTCCACTACGTGCTGTTCGGCACGGTCGTGTTCTGCATGTTCGGCGGCTTCTACTTCTGGTGGCCGAAGTTCACGGGGAAGAAGCTGGACGAGACGCTCGGCAAGTGGCACTTCTGGTTCGTGTTCATCGGCTTCAACACGACCTTCCTGGTCCAGCACTGGCTCGGCGTGATCGGCCAGCCCAGGCGCACCGAGGTCTACCCGCTGCTGCCGCCCCTGGCCACGACGCTGAACCAGGTCTCCACCGTCGGCGCGTTCATACTCGGCGTGTCCAACCTGTTCTTCTTCTACAACGTGTACAAGACGTGGAAGCACGGGGAGCGGGTCGTCGAGGACGACCCGTGGGGATTCAGCAACTCGCTGGAGTGGGCGACGTCCTGCCCGCCGCCGAGGCACAACTTCACGTCGATCCCGCGGATCAGGTCCGAGCGCCCCGCCTTCGACCTGCACCATCCGCACATCAGGGCGGGCCGCGACCCGGCCGAGCGCCAGGCGATCGAGGCGGGTCACTGATGCGCGCGGCCGGGCTGACCGCGCGGCCGGGCTGACCGTGCGGGGGGTCGTCCCCCCGGACCGACAACGACAGGGGTAACGGCATGAGGGTCGAGGGCTGGCTCTTCCTCGGCTGCGCCATCTTCTTCGGCGTCGCCGACATCTTCTACTGGAACCTGGCGCACGACCCGACGGGCGGCACCGCGCTGGCCCTGGCGGTCGGCCTGGCCTTCCTGACCGGGTTCTACGTCCTGTTCACCGGCAGGCGGCTACCACAGCGGCCGGAGGACGACAACGAGGGCGAGATCGAGCAGGGCACCGGCGAGCTGGGCTTCTTCAGCCCGCATAGCTGGTGGCCGCTGTTCGTCGGCCTGTCCGCGGCGACCGCCGCCCTGGGCGTGGCGATCGGCTGGTGGATGTTCCTGATCGGCGCACTGGCCCTGCTGCTGTCGGTGGTCGGCTTCGTCTTCGAGTACTATCGCGGCCACTTCGCGCACTAGCCGCATCGCCCGGCAGGAGACGGACGGTTGGACGTCTACGAGGCTCTGTACACGACCAGGGCGATGCGGCGGGTCAGCGCCCACCCGGTATCGCGGGACGTCCAGGCGCAGATCCTGGACGCGGCGATCAGGGCGCCCAGCGGCGGCAACGCGCAGAACTGGCGGTTCATCCTGGTCGATGACCCGGCGGTGAAAGCGCAGCTTGGCCCGTTGTACCGGGACTGCATGGCGACGCTGTGGGACAGCGCCTACCGGGAGCGGCTGGAGCGCGCCCGTGCGAACCCCGGCGACCCGGCCAGCGCGTCCCTGCTCCGGGTGCAGGCGTCCGCGCAGCACCTGGCCGACCACTTCGAGCACGTGCCGCTGTTCCTGATGGCCTTCGCGCGGAACGACCCGAGCGGCGGCTCGATCTTCCCCGCGGTATGGAGCGCTCAGCTTGCCGCCCGCGCGGCCGGCGTGGGCAGCGCGCTGACCACGGTGCTCGGCACGTTCCGCCGCGAGGAGACCTTCCTGGTGCTCGGCGTGCCGGGCGACCGGGGCTGGGAGATGGCTTGCTGCGTCTCGTTCGGCTACCCGACGGGCCGCTGGGGCGTGGCGCCCAGGCGCCCGGTGCACGAGGTCGCCTACCGCAACACCTGGGGCACCGACCTCGGCATGCGGATCCCCGAGCCGCTGTGGACAGGCGGCGATCCGGTCCGGGAGTGAGCCGCGGAGCCGAATCACTCCGACACCCCGCGTCTGACGGACATCCCCCGTCTCGATGAGTAACAATGCCTTCACTGAGTGTTACTGAAGTGACGGGGGAACGCCTGCGTAAACGCATTCTTCGGGGAATGATCGGCGCGTCGGCGCTGGCGTCCGGGCTGATCGCCGTGACGGCCGCGGCAACGGCCGCCGACGCCGCGCCGGCTCTTGGCACGGTGAACATCGCCTGCGGCGATGTCGCCGGCCTGAAGGCCGCCATCATCGCCGCCAACCTCGGCGGCCCTTCGACCATCGTGCTCGCCTCGAACTGCACGTACACGCTGACGGCGGCGGACAACACGTCCCTTTCCGAGGGCGCTAATGGCCTGCCGATCGTCAGGAAGACCGTGACGCGGCAGCAACACCACCATTCAGCGCTCGTCTGTGGCGAAGTTCCGCATTCTCGAGGTCGCCGGGTCGGCAGGAAACCCGGCCAGCCTGACGATCCAGGGAATTACCGTGTCCGGCGGACAGACGAGCGGCCTGCTCGGCAACGCCGCCCGCGGCGGCTGCCTGCTGGCCACCTTCACCGGCATGACACCGACCAGCAGCACGCTCACCCTGGATCACAGCGCCGTCGTCAACTGCAGGGCGGTGTCGGGGGGCGGCATCTACGCGGGCTCGCTCGCCACGCTCATGGCGAGCAGCAGCTCAGTCAAGCACAACACCGCGGTCGTCGGCGGCGGCATCACGCTGGCCACTGGCGCGGCCGGCACGATCGGCCAGAGCTTCGTGAACGACAACGCCGCTACTCTGGGGTCCGGCGGCGGGCTGCGCAACTTCGGTCGGGTCGCTCTGACCAGCGACACCGTGGCGGGGAACTTCGCGAGGGTGACCGGCGGCGGACTCTGCAACGATGGCGCCGCGTTCGTCGGCGCGTCGTTCGTGCTCCAGAACCGGGCCGTGGCGGGCGGCGGCATCTACGCCGCCAGTTCCGCGTCGACGCGCATCGCCGGGACGAGGATCCAGCTCAACGCCGCGCTGCTGCGGGGCGGCGGCCTGGACAACAACGGCCGGGCCTTCCTGGAGAACTCGTTCGTGCTCATGAACACGGCGCCGGTCGGCGGCGGAATCTGGGAGGGACCGACCGGCACCATCGCCGTGGTGAACAGCCTCATCGTCGGCAACACGGTCTTCAACTGCCAGCCGTTCGCAACGGTTCCAAGCTGCGTCAACTGACCAGTCGACCAGGGCGCTGGCGCGCACCCAGGACCGGGTCGCGCCGGCGCCCGCTGTCTGCAGACCGTCGACCGCGTGCACCGGGTCGGCTCAGGTTACCCGTCCCGGTCTGAGCCGCCGGCGGTGTCGGCTGCCTCGGGCTCGGGCGACCCGATGGCCGGTTGCATCGGCTCGCCGTCGGCACCGTGCCCGTCGGCGCCGTGCCCGTCGCCGTGGCCGTTCATCGGGACGCTCTCGGCGAGGACATTGTTCAGCCTGGCTTTGGCGCGGCCGAGGCCGCGGCGCATCCCGGGAGGCGGGACGTCCTCGGTGCCGTCACCGCGGCCCGCGGGCAGCGGCAGCGGCTCCGGCTTGGTCAGCTTGGCCAGGGCTTCCTCGTCGAGCGGCCTGGTTTCCTCGATGAACTCGCCGCTCGGAAGCTGCCTGATGATCCCGGTCTCGACGCCGTGCTCGAGCAGGTGCAGGTCCTTGCGCTGCAGGCCGAGGCAGATCCGCTTGGTGATGATGTAGGCCAGGATCGGGACGGCGAAGACGGCGACCCGCGCGATCTCGGTGACCGTGTACAGCGGGACGTCGAAGTGCTCGGCGAGCACGTCGTTGGCGCCTTCCGCCCAGAGGACGCCGTAGAACGCGACGGAGGCCATGCCCAGGGCCGTCCTGGTCGGAGCGTTCCTCGGCCGGTCGTTTATGTGGTGCTCGCGTTTGTCGCCCGTGATCCATTGCTCGAGGAACGGCCAGAATGCGGCGCCGGTCAGGATGAGGCCAAGCGGCAAGAGCGCGGGGATGAACACATTGAACGCGAACGTGTGCCCGAAGATCACCCACTGCCAGGCCGGCATCATCCGCAGCGAGCCCTCGAGGAAGCCCATGTAGAAGTCGGGCTGGGAGCCCGCCGAGATGGCCAGCGGGTTGTAAGGGCCGTAGATCCAGATCGGGTTGATCTGGGCGAAGGTGCCGGCCAGCGCCACCGCGGCGAAGACGAAGAAGAAGAACGCCCCGGTCTTGGCCACGAAGTACGGGTAAAACGGCGCGCCGACGACGTTCGTGTTCGTCCGGCCCTTGCCGGGCATCTGGGTGTGCTTCTGGTGCCACATGATGAACAGGTGCGCGCCGATCAGCGCGAGGAACAGGCCGGGAATCAGCAGCACGTGCAGGATGTACATCCGCGGGATGATGGAGTGCCCGGGGTACTGCCCGCCGAACAGGAAGAACGACAGGTAGGTGCCGACCACGGGGACCGACTGGAGCACGCCCTGGGTGATCCGCAGGCCGGCCCCGGACAGCAGGTCGTCGGGGAGCGAGTAGCCGAACAGGCCCTCGAGCAGCGCGAGGGTGAACATCACGATGCCGATCAGCCAGTTGACCTCGCGCGGCTTGCGGTAGGCGCCGGTGAAGAAGATCCGCAGCATGTGCGCGAGGATCGCGGCCACGAACAGGTCGGCTGCCCAGTGGTGGATCTGCCTCATCAGCAGGCCGCCCCTGACATCGAAGCTGATCCGCAGCGTCGATGCGTAGGCCTCGCTCATGTGCACGCCGTCGAGCTTGACGTAGGTGCCGTGGTAGACGACGTCGGTCATGCTCGGCTTGAAGAACAGCGCCAGGAAGGTGCCCGTCAGCAGCAGGATGACGAACGAGTACAGGGCGATCTCGCCGAGCAGGAACGTCCAGTGGTCGGGGAAGATCTTGCGGAAAGCGGTCCTGAACCCCTTGGCGCCGCGGAACCTGTCGTCCAGCCAGCCGCCGGTGCCGGACAGTGCCTTGTCGATGCTCATGCTGACGGCCCCCGCTCCCAGTAACTCGGGCCCACCGGCTCGGTGAAGTCGTGCCTGGCCACCAGGTAACCCTCGGCGTCGGTGGCCATCGGAAGCTGCGGCAGCGCGCGGGTCGCAGGACCGAAGATCACCTGCGCGCCGCGAGGCGCGTCGAACGTGGACTGGTGACACGGGCAGAGTATGTGGTGCGTCGTCTGCTCGTACAGCGCCGCCGGGCAGCCGACGTGCGTGCATATCTTCGAGTACGCCACGATGTTGTCGACGGTCCAGTTCTCGACGACCTTGCCGGGCACCGGACTCTGCTTCGCCGTGAACTCGATCTGCCCCGGCGCGAACTTGATGATGATGGCCGCGGCCTTGGCCAGGGCGTTGAAGTCGTCCTGGAACCCGTCGGGGACCACCGTGATCATGCCGCCTGGCGAGCTGAAGTCGCCGGGCCTGATCGGCGTGTTGGCGCCGTAGTTGAGCAACCGCATGCCGGGCCGCCAGACCGTGTGGTCCAGGCTCTTGCGCGGGAGCGGCCCCATGTCGCGGAGCAGGAGGATCGGCGCCAGCGCCACCGGGACCGTCGCGGCGATCAGCGAGCGCCGCAGCATCGGGCGCTTGACGAACTGGCTCGCCTCGGCGCCCTCCTCGAAGGTCTCGGCGAACGCGGCCCGGTCCTGCGGGCTCGACCTGAGCGGCTTGCGGGCCTCGGTCAGCTCCACCCACGGCATCAGCCGGCGCACCCAGAAGACGGCCCCCGCGCCCAGGGCGAGGAACGCCAGCGCCATCGTGGCGCCGAGCGCCAGGTTCGAGTACAGCACGCGGGTGACCGAGTGCACGGGGAAGATCAGGTAGGCGGCGATGAAGCCGAGGCCGGCCAGGGTCGCGATCAGGAAGCACGCCACCACCACGCGCTCGGCGCGCCTGGCGGCAGTCATGTCGGCCGGTTCGGCGGGCAGCTCGCGCTGGCGCGGCGGCGGCGGGCCGCCCGCGGTTCCCGGCGCCGGCGTGCCGAGCATCGACCTGGCCTCGGCCGGAGGGGGCGTGCCGATCACGCGGTGCCGCGGCCCGGCCGGCGCGTCACGGGCCGGACCGCGGGCTTCCAGATCGGCGAACAGGTCGCCGGCCGGCTGGTTGTCGCCTGGCTGCTGCCCGGCGGTCGAGTCAGTCATGGGCCTTCCCGTGCTTCGCAGTGATCCACAGCGCCGCGAGCACCATGAACAGCAGGAGCCCGAGGAAGGCGACGAGCCCCTCGGTGACCGGCCCGACCCGGCCCAGGCTGAACCCGCCGGGGTTGGGCTCGGTCCGGGTCTGGGCGATGTACGCGATGATGTCGCGCTTTTGCTGCGGGGTGATCGTGGTGTCGTTGAAGAGCGGCATCGCCTCGGGGCCGGTGAGCATGGCCTCGAAGATCTGCCTCGGCGTGGAACTGGTGAGCGGGGGCGCGTACTTGCCGTAGGTCAGCGCACCGCCGGCACCGACGAAGTTGTGGCACTGCGCGCAGTCGGCCACGAACAGCTGCTGGCCAATCCCCGGCTTGGCGCCGGCCTGGCTGACGTCGGCGCTGGTGGGGATCGTCGGTCCGCCGCCCAGTGAGGCAATGTACGCGGCCAGGGCGTGAATCTTTTGCGGCGTGAAGCTCACCGGCTTGCGCGGCTGCTCGGCGACCGGCTCCTTCGCGGGCATCCGGCCCGTGCTGACCTGGAAGTCGACCGCCGCCGCGCCGACCCCGATGAGGCTCGGACCAACGCCGGGCACGCCCTGGGCGAACTGGCCGTGGCAGGACACGCACGCTTGCAGGAAGATGGCCCGGCCCTCGGCGACCTGCGCCTGCCCGGCGACGGCGTGCGAGGCGGCCGAGGCGGCGCCGACGCCGGTAACGGCGGCGTAGCTCACGCCCGCCAGCAGCAGGCCGAGCAGGACGACGGCGTAGCCAGCGGCTGGGTGCCGGCGCCGGGCGGTGATCGCTCTCACTGCTACCCCTATTTCCCGGTCAGCGGCAGTAGGTAGATGGTGGTGAACAGCCCGATCCAGACGACGTCGACGAAGTGCCAGTAGTACGACACCACGATCGCGCTGGTCTGCTGCTCAAGGGTGAACCGCCTGGCGGCGTAGGTGCGCCCGAGCAGGAAGAGGAACGCGACCAGCCCACCGCTGACGTGCAGGCCGTGGAAGCCGGTCGTGAGGAAGAACACCGAGCCGTAGTTGCTCGAGGCCAGCGTCAGGTGCTGCTTGAAGATCAGGTCCAGGTACTCGTATCCCTGGCCGAGCACGAAGTACAGGCCCATGATGAACGACAGCACGTACCACTCGCGCAGACCCCAGCGGCGGACGTCGAAGATCGATCCCTGCCGGGAGATCTGGCCGCGCTCGACGGCGAACACGCCGAGCTGGCAGGTAATGCTCGACCCAATCAGCACCAGAGTGTTGGCGGTGGCGAGCGGGTAGTCGAGGGTCGCCTGCGGCCAGGGCTGGCCCAGACCGGTGTCCACCGACTTGATCGTGAAGTACATCGCGAACAGGGCCGCGAAGAACATCAGTTCGGAAGACAACCACACGATCGTCCCGACGCTGACCAGGTTGGGCCGGCTGGCGGGGGTACGCGGCATCACCGGCGCGTCTGATGCTGTCGTCACGCGCCCATTATTACGACACCCGGTAGGGGAACGCGCCGCGACCCCCTAGGTCGGTAGCATCCAGTTATGAAAGTTGTCGTGTATAGCCATGACGCGGACACCAGGGCCCGCGTTCGGCTGGCCATCGGCCGGCGCCCCGCGCCCGACGTGCCGGCGGCCGAGGTGATCGAGGTGGCCACCCATCCGGCGCTGGTCCGGCTGCTCGACGCCGGCGGCGCCGACGTCATGGTGCTCGACGGCGAGGCCCAGCCGGCCGGCGGCATGGGCGTGTGCCGGCAGGCCAAGGACGAGGTATTCGACTGCCCGCCCGTGCTGCTCATCATCGGCCGGGCCGACGACGGCTGGCTGGCCACCTGGTCGCGCGCCGACGCGGTGGTGAGCCATCCGATCGACCCGGCGGCGCTGGCGGGCGCGCTGGCGGGCCTGATGCGCCAGCGCGCGGCCGAAACCGCCGCGGCGCCGGCCTGACCAGGGACGGGCCAGAACGGTGACGGCGCACGCACGACAACCCTGCTGCACCCGCGATCCGAACCCGAGGAAGCGCGATGGACACTGCTAATTCCTGGCCTGCGCTGCTCGGCCAGCTAGTCAAGGGTGAGTCGCTGACCGCCGAGGCGACCGCCTGGGCGATGGGCGAGATCATGGAGGGCGCGGCGACGCCGGCCCAGATCGCGGGCTTCGGCGTGGCGCTGCGGATGAAGGGCGAGACGCCGCAGGAGGTCGACGGGCTGGCGTCGGCGATGCTCCGCCTCGCCGCGCCGCTCAGCATCCCTGGCCGGCTGACCGATCTCGTCGGCACCGGCGGCGACCGGGCCCGCACGGTGAACATCTCGACGATGGGGGCGATCGTGGCGGCCGCCGCCGGCGCGCGGATCGTCAAGCACGGCAACCGCGCGGCGTCGTCCGCGTGTGGCGCGGCCGACGTGCTCGAGGCGCTCGGCGTGGTGATCGACCTGCCGCCGGCGGCGACGGAGAAGCTGGCCCAGGAGACCGGCGTGGTCTTCCTGTTCGCGCCGCTGTACCACCCCGCGCTGCGGCACACGGCAGCGCCCCGCCGTGAGCTCGGGGTGCCGACAGTGTTCAACTTCCTCGGCCCGGTCGCGAACCCGGCCGGGCCGCAGGCGCAAGCGGTCGGCGTCGCCGACCCGCGCATGGGCCCCGTGCTGGCCGGCGTGCTGGCGGCACGAGGCTGCTCGGCCCTGGTCTTCCACGGCGACGACGGGCTCGACGAGCTGACGACGACCGCGCCGTCTGCCGTCTGGGTGGTGCGCGACGGGCAGGTCTACGACACCCGGTTCGACCCCGCGGAGATCGGCATTCCCCGCTGCGAGCCCGGTGACCTGCGCGGCGGCGATCCGGCGCAGAACGCCGCCGTCGCGGTTGCCGTGCTGGCGGGCGAACCAGGCGCGGTGCGGGAGACGGTTCTGCTGAACGCCGCCGCCGCGCTGGTTGCCGAGGCCGGGGCGGTCGAGCCGGCGCGGCTGGCGCAGGCACTCGCCGGCGGTTACGCCAGGGCGACCGCCGCCGTCGACTCCGGCGCGGCGGCGAACCTGCTCGACCGGTGGGTGCGCGCAAGCAGGCGGCTGGCGAGCTTAGCCGAGCCCGGCTTGGGCTAGGTCCCGGCGCCGCGGGGCCGACGGCGCTCGGGCCGGCTCGGTCCTCCGGCCGGCGTGTCGCTCAGGCCGGCTCGGGGTAGCCGAGCGAGAACGCGGCGTCCAGGTCGTGCCGGGAGTACGTGCGGAACGCGATGTGCGTCTCGGTGTGCGTCACGCCCGGGACCCTGTTCAGCGTCCCTGGAATGACGTCGCCGAGTTCGTCGTGGCTCCGCACCCGGACCATGGCGACCAGGTCGAACTCGCCGGTCACCGAGTAGACCTCGCTGACCTGCTTGATCTGAGCGATGGCCTGCGCCGTTTCAGGAATGCTCGCGACATCGGTCTTGATCAGGACTATCGCGGTGACCATAGCCGCCTCCCCTGCCCTTGGAGCCCGCGCCCCGGCTGCGGCGACATCGTAGCGGCTCGGCCCGGGTCCGTGCGCCGCCGGCACCTCGCTAGGGGGCGCCGGCGGCCGGTAGACCGGCGGTCCCGGCGCGGGCCGCGGGCCCCGCGCGAGCAGCCCGAGCAGGCCCGCCAGCACCGCCGCGGTCGCCCTGGCATCGGCCAGGGCCCGGTGGCACGGCCCGGTCCGCGCGCCGAAGTGACCCGAGAGCGTCGCCAGCTTGTGATCGGTGACCTCCTCGGGGCCCAGCAGCATCCGCGAGAGCACCGCCGTGTCGATGACCGCGCGCGGCGGCCAGTCAATGCCGCAGTCGCGACAGGCCGCTGTCAGGAAGCCCACGTCGAACGGCGCGTTATGCGCGACCATCACGGCGCCGCTGGCGAAGCTGAGGAACGCGGGAAGCACGCAGGCGATCGGCGGCGCGCCGCTGACCATCGCGTCGGAGATTCCGGTGAGCGCGGTGATATCGGGCGGGATCGGCACGCTGGGATTGACCAGAGCAGAGAACTCGGCCACCGGCTGGCGAGGACTGAGCCTGACCGCTCCGATCTCGGTGATGCTCGCCGCGTCCGCCAGCCAGCCGGTCGTCTCGACGTCCACCACGACCAGGTCGCCAGCGGGCAGGAACGGTGCGGCCGGCAAAAGCCCGGGCGGCAGGCGGCCGTGCAGCGGCTCGCTGGCGACCGAGCCGGCGTCGTGCTGGCCGGCGCCCTGGCGCTCGGCGGCCGGCGGCCGCGACATTACCGGTGCGCTCACAAGCCCACGCTATGGCCAGGTACTGACACCGGCCTGGAGCAGGCAGGCGCCACGCCGGGGGGCTGGCGGGCTGGCGGCCGGCGCTGGGAGCCATGTGGGCCAGCAGCAAAAGTGATGCCAGACTGGGCGAAGTGGTTGAATGCGCTACCGGCTCTCACTAGTGTGGCTGAGCAAGCCGATCGCTTGGCAGCCGCGTCGAGAGCGGCGGCGAGAGGCCGCTACCGAGTTCTGATCCCGGTCGCGAGGCCGGATGGCGGACCGGGACGCCCTGGGCTGTAGCCAGCGCAGCCGCTGTGGCTGAGGCGAGCGAACCCTGAGGCGCATCGGCCTGGCTTGCGGCCAGCGCCGGCGGGCAGTTGTCGCAGCCCGTGCCCATCTGCCGACTCGGCAGGCGAACGGTCCAAGAAGGAGCGTGGCTCACGCGTGCGTATGCCGCTGGCAGTTCGCAAGGTCGTTAGTCGTCGCAATCGCACCGGTGCCGGAGATGCCGCCAGCGAGCAACTGGCGGTCCGCGAGCACGGGGCAGGCGGGGTAGCCAGCGGCCGGCCGGCCGCCGGCGCCGCGACCCGGCTGCGGCGCGGCTGGCTGATCGCCGTCGGCGTCGCCACGGCCGGTGCCGTCGTCGGCATCGATGGGTCGGCGGCCGCGCTGCCGCAGCCGACCGTGACGCAGGTCAAGACCAGGCTCACCCACCTGAATGCCAAGTCAAGCCGTCTCGGGCAGCAGTACGACCAGGTGCTGCAGCAGCTGTCGGTGGCCAGCCAGCGGCTCAAGGTGCTGAACAAGGAGACGACGAGGTACCGCAAGAACTTCGACGTGACGCGGCGCCAGCTCGGCAAGCTCGCCGCCGTCGCCTACGAGCAGGGCGGCGCGAACTCGGCGGTGGAGCTGCTGACCTCAGCGTCGCCACAGCAGGTGCTCGACCAGTCCTCGATCCTGACCGAGCTGTCGATCGCCAATAGCTCCCAGATCGACCATTACCGGGCCGCCAGCCGGCAGCTACTTGACGCCCAGCAGGCCGCGAGCCGGGCCAAGGCGGGGATCTTGCACCTGAAGCACTCGCTAGGCAAGCGGATCGCCGTGCTCAACAAGCTGAAGCAGCAGCAGGAGGCGCTGCTCGCCCAGCTGACGCCCCCGCAGCAGACGGGCACGGGACCGGGCGGCGGAGGCGGCGGAGGCGGCGGCCAGTACAACGGGCCCACCTCCACGCAGGCCGGGAAGGCCGTTGCCTTCGCGTACGACCAGCTTGGCTGCCCGTACGTCTTCGGCGGCACGGGACCGTGCAGCTCCGGGTTCGACTGCTCAGGCCTGACGAGTTCGGCGTGGGCGTACGCGGGGATCTCCATCCCGAGGGTCAGCTACGACCAGATGGGCTCGCTGCCCGCGGTGCCGCTGCACACCTCTTCTGGCGCGTTCACGACGAGATACCTGGAGGCGGGCGACATCCTCGGTTTCTCGGGCAACTCGCACGTCGGGATCTATGTCGGCGGCGGGTATGTGATCGACGCGCCGCTGCCCGGCAAGGACGTCGAGAAGGTGGCGCTCTCCGGCTGGTATCTGTCCGAACTGGATGGCGCGGTCCGACCGTAGCCGGGCAGGCGGGTCGCGGCCGGCGGCCGTGGTGAAGAAAGGCTGCCGACACGTCGTGTGCTGACATCGTCTTCAGCGTGAGCGCCGACGGCAGGACGGTGGCCGAGGCCGTGATCGCGGACATGACCGAGGCCGGGCCGCTGCTGGCTGCCGCGCGCGAAGCCGGACGTTGCCTGGGCTCATAGCGCGGCCGACCTGTCACCGCGACCGCCGGGTACGTCCCCCGGCTGGGAGCTCGAGCTGCGTCGCTGACACCGGTCGGTAAGGTAACCATCGATATGCCCAAGGTCCTGATCGTCACCAACGACTTCCCGCCGCGCAGCGGCGGCATCCAGTCGTTCGTGCATGCGCTCGCGACGCGGCTGCCGCCCGGGCGGGTCGTCGTGTACGCGCCGGCCTGGCCGGGAGCGGCCGAGTTCGACGCCAGGCAGCCGTTCGAGGTGGTCAGGCACCCGACGTCGCTGATGCTCCCGCTGCCGTCCGTGGCCAGGCGGGCCACGGCGATCCTGACCGAGCACGGCTGCGACAGCGTGCTGTTCGGCGCCGCGGCGCCGCTCGGGCTGCTCGCGCCCGCCCTGCGCCGGGCAGGTGCCCGCCGGATCGTCGCGCTGACCCACGGGCACGAGGCCGGCTGGGCCGCGCTGCCCGGCGCGAGGGCTTTGTTGCGGAGAATAGGCGAGCACGTTGACGTGCTGACTTATCTGGGGGAGTACGTGAGGATCCGGCTGGCCAAGGGGCTGACTCCCGCGGCGGCCGATCGGATGGTCCGGCTGGCCCCCGGCGTGGACAACGAGTCGTTCCGGCCCGGCGCCGGCGGGGCCGCGATCAGGGCGAGGCTCGGCATCGCGCCACAGGCGCCGGTGGTCCTGTGCGTCTCGCGGATGGTGCCGCGGAAGGGCCAGGACACGCTGATCAGCGTCTGGCCGCAGGTGCTCGCCGGGCTGCGCGGCGGGCAGGACGAGCGACCGCAGGCGGAGCGGCTGGAGCGGAGGCGGCCAGGGGCGGGGCAGGACTCCGGCGCCGGGGCGGGCGAGCCGGTGCTGCTGCTGGTCGGTGATGGCCCGTACGCGGGAAGGCTACGCAGGCTCGTCCGGCGCGAGCGGCTGACGGAGTCGGTGATCTTCGCCGGGCCGGTGCCGTGGGAGGAGCTGCCCGCGTACTACGACGCGGGCACCGTCTTCGCGATGCCGTGCCGCACCAGGCGGGCCGGCCTTGATGTGGAGGGCCTCGGCATCGTCTACCTGGAGGCGTCGGCCACGGGCCTGCCTGTCATCGGCGGCGACTCTGGCGGCGCGCCCGACGCGATCCTGCCTGGCGAGACCGGCTACGTCGTCGGCGGCCGGGACGAGGCGGCGCTGACCGAGCGGCTGGTCCGGCTGCTGCGTGACCGGGACGGCGTGGTGACGATGGGGGAGAAGGGCGTGGCCTGGGTGGACAGGGAATGGCGCTGGGACATCGTGGCCGGGCGGCTGGCCGAGATCCTGGCAGGCTGAGACCCTGGCTGACTCAGGCGTACAGCTTCTCGATTTCCCTGGCATAGTCCTTGCTGACGACGCTCCGCTTGACCTTCAGCGACGGGGTCAGATGCCCGCTGGATTCGGTGAAGTCGGAGTCGAGGATCCGGAACTTGCGGATCGACTCGGCTCGCGAGACGGCCTTGTTGGCGTCGTCGACCGCGGCCTGGAGCTCGGAGATCAGCCCGGCATAGGTTGCCAGGTCGGCCACCGTGGCGCCGGCCGGCTTGCCGTGCTGCTGCTTCCAGAAGTCGAACGCGTCCGGGTCCAGGGTGAGCAGGCAGGCGATGAACGGGCGGTTGTCGCCGACGACCATGCACTGGCTGATCAGCGGATGAGCCCTGAGCCGGTCTTCGAGCACCGCGGGAGCGACGTTCTTGCCGCCCGCCGTGACGATCAGTTCCTTCTTGCGGCCGGTCACGGCAAGGAACCCCTCCTCATCGAGCGAGCCGATGTCGCCGGTGTGCAAGAAGCCGTCTGCGTCGAGCGCCTCGGCGGTGGCCTGCGGGTTGCGCCAGTAGCCGCGGAAGACCACCGGGCCGCCGATCAGGATCTCGCCGTCGTCGGCGATCCGTACGGTGGTGCCGGGGATCGGCAGGCCGACGGTGCCGATCTTGTTGCGGCCCGGCCGGTTCACGACGGCGGCCGCGGAGGTCTCGGTCAGGCCGTAACCCTCGAGCACGGTGATGCCGGCCCCGCGGAAGAAGTGCCCGAGCCGCTCCCCGAGCGGTGCCCCGCCGGACACCGCGTACTGGACCCGGCCGCCGACGGCGGCCCTGAGCTTGCCGTACACCAGGCGATCGAATATCGCGTGCCGCAGCCGCTGGCCCGCGCTGACGCCGCGGCCGGCCGCCGAGCCGGGCACCGCGGCGGCCCGGCTGCAGGCGATCGCGGTCTCTGCGGCCGCGCGGAAGATCTTGCTCTTCACCCCGCTCGCCGAGGCCTGCTGCTGGGCGGAGTTGTACACCTTCTCGAAGACCCGCGGCACCGCCAGCAAGAACACCGGCCTGACCTCGGGCAGGCCGCGTGCCAGCGTCGATGCGTCCGGCCAGTGCTCGAGGACCGCGCCGCCCTCGATGCAGGCGACCTGGATGATCCTGGCGAACGAGTGCGCCAGCGGAAGGAACAGCAGGGTCGACGACCCCTCGATGCTGAACAGCTCGTGCAGCGCGCCCTCGACCGCGTTTCGGCCGCCAGAGAGCAGGTTGCGGTGGGTCAGCTCGCAGCCCTTCGGCCGCCCCGTGGTGCCGGAGGTGTAGATGATCGTGGCGAGGTCATCGGCAGTTCTGGCCGCCATCCGCTGGTCGAGGTCGTCGTCGGGGACGCCGGAACCGCCGGCCGTCACCACCCCGATCGTGTCGATCAGCCAGATGTTCTCCAGGTCCGGCAGTTCGCCCCTGACGCCGGTGATCGTCGCGGCATGGGCGTCGGTCTCGGCGAAGACGCCCCGCGCGCCCGAGTCCGAGAGCATCCACAGGACCTGGTCGGCCGACGAGGTCTCGTAGACCGGGACGGTAACCGCGCCCGCTGCCCAGAGCGCGTAGTCGATGAGCGTCCACTCGTAGCTGGTCCGCGACATCAGCCCGACCCGGTCGCCGGCCTGGATGCCCGCCGCGATCAGGCCTTTCGCCAGCGCGCGTACCTCGTCGCTGAACTGGCGCGCGGTCACGTCGGCCCACTGGTTCTCCGCCTCGCGGCTGCGCATGATGACGGCGCCTGGCGCGCGCTTCGCGCGGTCCGCGACGGCGTCGGTGAGGGTAGCCGTGGCTGGGATATCGGCCAGGGCGGGAATGTTGAACGCGCGCAAGAGGCCTCCTCGCCGTCGTCACCCTCGTGATTCCCGGTTCTGGCTGGACGGTATCGCGCGTATCCGATACGACCTGTCCCGGGTGGCCGTGGGCGTGTCTGGTAGATCTGTCGGGCGGCGCGGACCGGCGCCGCCCCGCATCCGCCATGATCCACCAGACCCGCCTGGTCCGGCCCTGATGATCTGCTTATTGTTGGTCAAATGCGGGTCCATGTGGTCAGCGATGTGCACGGCAGGTCCGATGCGCTGCGGCGGGCCGGTGACGGTGCCGACGCGCTGATCTGCCTCGGTGACCTGCTGCTCTTCCTCGACTACGCAGACCACTCGCAGGGGATCTTCGCCGACCTGTTCGGCGCCGAGGCGGCACGGGAGTTCATCGCCCTGCGCACGGCGCAGCAGTTCGACGCGGCGCGGGCGCTGTCGTCGCGGCTGTGGGCCACGCTGCCCGGCGAGCCTGCCGCCACGATCTACGCGGCCGTGTCCGCGCAGTACGCCGAGCTGTTCGAGGCCATGCCGACGCCGGCCTACCTCACTTACGGCAATGTCGACATCCCGCGGATGTGGGCTGGCCACGTGCGTGCCGGGCATCGGGTGCTGGACGGCGACCGGGCCGAGATCGGGGGGCTGACGTTCGGGTTCGTCGGCGGCGGGCTCCGCTCCGTGTATCGGACGCCTAACGAGCTCGACGACGATGCGTTCGCCGCCAAGGTCGAGGCGGTCGGCGCGGTCGACGTCCTGTGCGCCCATATCCCGCCCGAGGTGCCAGAACTGCTTTTCGACACCGTCGCCCAGCGGATGGAACGCGGCAGCCAGGCCCTGCTCGACACGGTGCACCGGACCCAGCCGCGCTACCTGCTGTTCGGCCACGTCCACCAGCCGCTGGTGGACCGGCTGACCATCGGCAGCACGCAGTGCGTGAACGTCGGTCACTTTCGGGCCAGCGGCATCCCGTACGTGCTTGAGTGGTAGGCGGGCCCGGCGGGGGTGCGCCGGCGGGCGTGCGGGCAGCAGCGTGCGGCCGGGCGGCAGGGTACGCTCCGAGAATGGCCGACAAGACGAGCTCGACCATGACGATCGAGGCGCCGCGGTCGGTCATCATGGCGGTAATCGCGGACTTCGGCGCGTACCCGCAGTGGGCCTCGGGCGTGCGGGCCGCCGAGGTGCTGCAGACCGAGCCTGGCGGCCTGGCCGAGCGGGTGCGGTTCAGCATCGACGCTGGAGTGATCAAGGACAGCTACGTCCTTGGCTATGCCTGGCACGGTGACGACGGTGTCCGCTGGGAGCTCGCCGAACGCGGAACCGCGATATCGGCGATGTCGGGCGCATACCTGCTGGAAGAGGCCGGCGCCGCGACTAAGGTGACCTACGAGCTCACGGTTGGCCTGGCGATACCGATGATCGGCTTGCTGAAGCGGCGAGCCGAGAAGACGATCACCGACACGGCTCTGAAGGGGCTGCGGAGCCGGGTGGAGCAGGCCGTGGGCGAGAGTGGTGGTGGCAGATGACCGGGCCGTCTGACGAGGATCGGGCATCGGGTGACTCGTGGGAGCAGCGAGCCGCCGGGCTGGCCAGCGAGATTCAGCGCTGGATGATCAAGACCAGCGCGAAGAGCATGCGGGACGAGTTCGGCGGTCAGGTCAGGAAGGCAATGCGCGGGTCGGACAGCGGGCGAGGTGACACCTGGGCCGCGGCGACGACCGAGCCGCCGCACGCGGCCGACGAGGCGCCCGAGTGCGCGTGGTGCCCGGTCTGCCGGGCGGCGCGGCGGATCTCGCAGGCCAGGGCGGGGACCGACGGCCATGGGGGGCCGCGGCTGTCCGATGCGGCCGACGTCGTCGCCGGGGCGGTCAGTGACGCGCTGGCCGGCATTGACTCGATCCTGTCGTACCGGCCCGGCGAGTCCGCCGTGTCCCGGCCGGAGCAGCCGACCGAGCCGCCAGCCGCAGAGACTCCCGACGACCACGTGAGAGAACCTGAGAATGAGCCTGGCCATCGGGGTTGACGTCGGCGGTACCAAGATCGCCGCGGGCGTGGTGGACGAAAAGGGCTCAATCATCGAGATGGTCAAGCGGCCGACGCCGGCCGCGAACGCCTCGCGCACCATCGAGATGATCAGCGACGCGGTGAAGGAACTCCTGTCCAGGTACGAGGTGAAGGCGGTTGGCATCGGAGCGGCCGGCTTTATCGACGTGAGTCGCTCGACGGTTGTGTTCGCCCCCAATCTTGCCTGGCGCAACGAGCCGGTGGCGCGGCAGGTTGAGGACCGCACCGGCAGGCCCGTGGTCGTGGAGAACGACGCCAACGCGGCGGCGTGGGCGGAGGCCAAGCTCGGCGCCGGGCGTGGCCAAGACCACGTGATGATGGTCACCATCGGCACCGGGATCGGCGCGGGGCTCGTGCTGGACGGCGAGCTCTACCGCGGCAGGTGGGGCATGGCCGGCGAGCCTGGCCATTACCGCGTCGTGCCCGACGGCAGGCTGTGCGGCTGCGGAAACCGCGGCTGCTGGGAGCAGTACGCGAGTGGCAGCGCGCTCGTCGCCGAGGCCCGCGATTTTGCCAGGCGTTCGCCAGGAGCGGCGGTCCGGCTGCTGCAGCTCGCAGGCGGGACGCCGGAGGGCATCACCGGACCTGAGGTCACTACGGCCGCGCGGGAAGGGGACGCCGCGGCGCTTCGCTGCTTCGACACCATCGGCCGCTGGCTCGGAGAGGGCCTGGCCGACATGGCGGCGATACTCGATCCTGGCTGCTTCGTGCTCGGGGGCGGCGTGTCGGAGGCCGGTGACCTGCTGCTCGCGCAGACCAGGGCGGCCTTCGAGAACGGGCTCACCGGCCGTCAGTACCGGCCCCATGCCGCGGTCGTGCTCGCCGAACTTGGCCCGGAAGCCGGGATGATCGGAGCGGCCGACCTGGCCAGGCGCCGACCTGGCCGGGCGCGGGCCTAGCCTGGGTGCCTCGCGGCTAGACGACGGCGCCCTGGTCCGGGCCGTCACGCCGGGACGGGCCGTCGCCGAGCCTGGAAACCAGGATCACGAACCCGGCGATGAAGGCGATAGTGGCCGCCAGTCCGGCCCAGCCGGGGACCTGCCACGCCAGCGTGGTGGCGACGAACAGGTAGCCGGGGCCGCCGAAGAGCGCGGTCCAGGCGCTCCTGGCGACCGGATCGAGTTTCGGCTGCGGCGGCAACTGCGGCGGGACATAGCGCTCGTCCGCGTCGTGGTCGTCGATCGCATCGTAGTCCAGGAAGCCGAGGTCGGGATGCGTCGGCTCGTCGAGGCCGCCGTCGTCCGTATGGCGTCCGCCCGCCCGGCCGCGGAGCGGGTCGCGGTCCAAGCCGGGCGGGACTTCCGCTGCTCCTGGTGACGGCTGGGCGCCGGCCGGCTCGGCGAAGCGCATGAAACTGGCCGGCCTGATGACCCGGCTGCGGTCAGCCGGTGCTGACTGGCCGGTGCCTGACTGCGGGTCGTTGGCATCCCGCGAGCTGGCCTCCTGCGACGCGGTGTCATGCGGGCTGGCCTCCTGCGAGGCGGTGTCGTGCGGGCTGGCCTCCTGCGACGCGGTGTCGTGCGGGCTGGCCTCCTGCGACGCGGTGGGGGCGGCCGCGAGGTTCTCGCGATCCGGCCACGGGGCGTCTGCCGGGTCGATGGCTGACGGCAGCTCAAGCCGGGCAACCAGATCGCGCCAGGCGGCCTGATCGCCGCTCTGATCCCTACTCGTGTCGCGCTCCACGGTGCCCCCCGCGTCGTCGCCGGATCGTGTCTGGCCTTCTGTGCCGTGTATGCCCTCCGACATCCATCCTGTCATTCCTTTCCCGCATGGCTGTGAGAACGAACGAAATCCAGGCTTCCGGCAAAGATGGCCGCCGCGTCGTGGTCGAGCGTCGCGACGTGGTAGCTGTCGGTGCACTGCCTGACCTCCAGCCGGCCGGCGGGCAGCGCCTTGCGCAGGATCTCGACGCCGGCGGGACCGACGACATGGTCCTCCGTGCTGCGGTAGACAAGCACGGGAGCGGTGACCCGGTCCAGGTTCCGTTGCGTGACCTTCCACAGGCCCGGCAGGGTGGCCGCGGCCTTAGTCGGCGTGCGGTCGTAGGCAAGCTCGGTGACGCCGGCCTTCTTGATGTCGCCGCCGACGCCCTTGAGCGACGGCACGAGCAGCTTCAGCGCCGGTGCGAGCAGGAACAGCTTGGTGTCCGCCGTCACCGACGGATTGACGAGCACGAGGCCGCTGACCGCGTCGCCGTGCAACTCGGCCAGTCGCAGGGCGAGGCAGGCGCCCACCGACAGCCCCATCACGAAGATCTCGTCGGCCGACCCCTGCAGCTCGCCGAACGCGCGGTCGACCTCCGCATACCAGTCCTCCCAGCGGGTGCGTGCCATCTCCTGCCAGGTGGTGCCGTGGCCGGGGAGCCTCGGCAGGCTGACCGTCAGCCCCTGGTCGGCCAGGTACTCGGCCCAGGGTCGCAGAGACTGCGGGCAGCCCGTGAACCCGTGACAGAGCAGGACGGCGGTGGGTCCGCCCTGGTGGCCGTATGCCTCCGCACCCGGCAGTACTGGCATGCTGCGTCCTCTCCGACAACGAGCTCTGCATATCCCCGGAGTCGCGGTATCCCCGAATCGGGGTATCCCCGAATCGTCGCATGTCGCATCATGTTTCGCAGCGGCGGTATCCGGGTCGGCCGACTAGCTGCAGGTTGACCTGCCAGCTGCAGGTTGACCTGCCACAGGTGGTTCGCGCGGCGGGCTTGCCATGAAATCATGTGACGCATGTTCTACTGGGTGGTCAAGGCGGTCCTCGCCCCGATCCTGCGGGTCCTTTTCCGGCCGTGGGCCGAGGGCACGGAGTACGTCCCGCGTGCCGGCCCGGCGATCCTGGCCAGCAACCACCTCTCTTTCTCCGATCACTTCTTCGCGCCGCTGCCGCTGCCGCGCAAGGTCGTTTTCCTGGCTAAGTCCGAGTACTTCACCGGCCGCGGCATCAAGGGCCTGTTCAGCCGGGCGTTCTTCAGCGGCGTAGGGCAGATCCCGGTAGACAGGTCAGGCGGCGAGGCCAGCGAGCGAGCGCTCGCGACCGGACTGCGGGTGCTGGCCAACGGCCAGTTGCTCGGCATCTACCCGGAGGGGACCAGGACTCCGGACGGGCGCCTATTCCGCGGCAAGACCGGCGTGGCCAGGCTCGCGCTCGAGGCGAGGGTGCCGGTGATCCCGTGCGCCATGATCGGCGGCTTCGAGTTCCAGCCGCCGGGGAAGATCGCTCCGCAGTTCAAGGTCAGGCCGGGGGTCCGGTTCGGCAAGTCGCTCGACTTCTCGCGGTACTACGGCATGGAGACCGACCGGATCGTGCTGAGGGCGGTTACCGACGAGATCATCTACGAGATCATGAAACTGTCCGGCCAGGAGTACGTCGACGAGTACGCGGCGCGGCACAAGGCCGTGCTGCAGGCCGAGAAGCGCGCGCACCGCCAGCAGGCGAAGGGTGAGTCCGCTGCCGTGGCTGCTGCTGCGGCTGCTTCGGCTCCGGCTGCCGTGGGCGGCGAGCCGGCGCCCGCGTCAGGATCGGCCGGTGACGGGGCGAGCGACGGGTCGCCGTCCGAGGCCCCAGCCGATGTGGCGAACGGGGAGCGGGCGGCCGGATCGGCGGCGACCGAATCCGGGACAATGGCGGGTCCCGCCAAGACGGTCACACCGTCATAGGTCGACGGCTAGTTGGTCCGCCCCGGGCAAGTCGACGGCTAGTTGGTCCGCCCCGGGCAAGCAGTCAGCCCCGTCCAGCCGGTGCCAGCAGTGGCCCGGTCGATCCTGCAATAGCCCGGATCCAAAGATGAATGGCACGGTCATCGACGGGGCATGGCCCGGCGACCCGGGTCAACCAACGCCGCCCCGGAGCTCCCTTCTCCCATCGATGTGGCATGGGTGTGGCTCTTTTGGAGTGAGCGTCAGGCGGCGAGTCCGAGGTTGTCCTGGTAGCGGCTGAGGTGGTTGCGCTGGTGTTCCCGGGTGATGTGCCAGTCCCAGTAGGCGGCGGTGTCGCGGCTG
>WNGQ01007983.1_pt1 | contig 21083 bp, 20 predicted proteins | sample 5407661 | NCBI WGS metagenome assembly WNGQ01 (sample SAMN13153382, study PRJNA577476) | soil metagenome | isolation source: 60 cm soil or saprolite under Garry oak tree replicate 2 | place: USA:California | collected 2016-06-15 | reverse complement strand
ACTACCCGTCCTGAGGGTGTCGGGCGCCAATCGCTCGCAATAGCGCGCAAAACAAGCGTGTCTAAAGATGTAATACACATTTGATACTCTATGGAGGTCGATGTGTAAGGGGGAAGAAACCGACTCAGATCAAGGAACAATGAGACGTTCATCTTCTTTTTCGCTTAACACTGCATCAAGTTGCAGTGTTAAGCCATACCAGCGAGGTCTTTTCCGGCCGTTTGAATGGTACCCTCGCTCAGTCAACTCAACGCGGAACTGACCAAGCAGTGCGGGGTGTGGAGTCTCATGTGTTGTAGCTATCCAGAAAGCTCGAAACGCAGGGAAAAGCGTTCTATCTGAGATATTCACGTCGGTTCCAAGCCTACAGTATCGCCTGATAAAGTGATCAACCATCTCAGAGAAACCTGGCAGCACATCTTGATTCATAGCTCTCAGATTCATCGTTCTGCTCCCTTCGTCATGCATGTAATTTCGATCTTTACGCCTGGACACTCGTAATGTGCAACTGTGCTGTCAAGGCAGCGCGTAGGAATGGTTTGGCTCGATGGAAATGGGTTTTTACTGTCGAAACTGGCATGTTGAGGGCCTGTCCGATCTCAGAGAAATTCAGTTGTTCTCCATAGTAAAGCAAAACGACCGAGCGATACGTGTGCGGTAACGCCAGGATCGCATGCTGTAGTTCATGTTGCAGGTCACGACGCTCTGCCAGTTCTTCTGGCGTAGGACTCGTATCAGGAATGGTGTCTAAGAAGGCCGCCTTATCCTCCTCATTTCCCGTCTCTACCTCAGAAAAAGAGAGAAGGCGCTTGCGACGCAGGAGGTCCAGGCTGCGATTCCGTGCAACGGTGAAGAGCCATGGCTTGATGTGCAGATGCGGACGGAGCGTGGCTAAGGACAGGTAGAGTTGGAACCATACCTGTTGCATGACATCATGCGCTTCGTGATACTCGCCTACATAGTGGTAGATCAGAACAAAAAGCGCTTTGTTATAACAGCTGACCAGCGCTTCGAATGCTTCCTGATTACCTGCGAGTGCTTGCTGAACCAGGACGCTGTCAGCAGTTTCTGGATCCTGTGTATGCCTCTGTCCCTGTGTTTCCACGGATCGTATTCCTACTAGTTTTGCTCAACGAACAAACCATCTGGATATTACACGCCGGTTTGGGCTTGCACGCGCCCGTCTTTAATGGCAGTAAGGAGAGCGGCATGGTCGCGTTCGGCCTGGTCCGCATAGGCCTCGGAGAAGTCAGCGATGGCCTGGTCAAACGGATCCTTGTTGCCCAGGTAGCCGCTGATCTGTGCCGGGTCACTGGTGCGCGCGTGCGCTCGCGCCAGGGTGGTCGCGCATAACTCGACGTACAGGGTAAACCCTACCGGGACCATCGTCTCGACCTCCGCCGAGAACTTCATGTCGCGCAACTGGCGCGCATAGTAGTCTCTGCCATTGAAGGTAGACCAGCTCAGGAAGATATCGCTGGCTGCCTGCATCATGTGCTGGCCTACTACCACCCGCTCCCCGTGGTTCTTATGGGGACTCGCCCCCACGTACTGCTCAAGCACCGACGCCCCAGCTTCTTTGAGCTGCATGATCAACGGGTCATCACCTTCTGCTCCCCCTAAACACAACATGATGGCACAACGCGTGCCCACGCTGCCCACGCCCACCACTTTCTGCGCGAGGTCAACCCCACGGTAGCGCATGGCAATGATACGCCGCTCCTCCGGCATGGATGCCAGGAATCCTCTCACCATCGCTCTCCACTCTCCGGTATCCAGATTGTTCTTGTCGGTGTCCAGTGGGTCGTAGTGAAAGATCAACGGCGGCTCATCCTTGATGTGATACTGGCCATTCACGGCCTCGGCCAACTTGGGGAACGTTTCGATGCGGGTGCGCTTGCTGGCTTTCGCCACTGCTTTTTCCGCGCGTTTTTGGACCCTTTTGGCGCCTGCCATGCCACGTGCCATGGCGAGAATGGCCTCCACGTCGAGGTGGTAGTACCACACATCCAGGTGGTTCATCAGGGCAAACTGCTGCATATGCTCACGGTAGCTTTGCACGCACCTCAACACCGCCTGCCTGCTTTCTTTGGCGGTATAGCCATTCTGTCGACCAGCTATGACCACGCTGGCCGCCAGCCGCTTGACATCCCATTCCCAGGGGCCGGCGAGTGTCTCGTCGAAGTCGTTCACATCGAAGACCTGCCTGCGCTCGGGGGAGGCAAAGACGCCGAAGTTGCTCAGATGCGCATCACCGCAGAGCTGCGCCTGGATGCCTGAGACGGGCGTCCTGGCCAGGTCGTATGCCATGATGTCGGCAGTTCCGCGATAGAACGTGAAAGCTGACGTCGACATGCGTCCAAAGCGGATGGGCACCAGGTGTTGCAGTCGTGTCCTATTGGACTCTTCCAACATACTGATCGGGTCGGGACGTTCGGGGTCTGGCGCCCACTCTGCATGGCTGGAACGGGGCGCTTTGCTCCGCAGCGCCTTACCGGCAGCATAGCGCTCAGCTCGCGTTGACAAATCCCGCGACCATTCACCTGGTATGTTGGATGAGGTAGTTGTGGTTGTCATAAGACTCCTCTTCTTTCTGTCGTTGCTGACAGTAGATATGCGTTGAACGTGTCGCCTGATATGTTTGCATATGGAATTGCATTCGGAAGGGCTGCTGCCAGTGATAGATACGCGATTGCGTCCAGGGGCGACCACAAGCGTCATTGCCCGAAACGAATAATGTAATTCGGGCAATGACGCTTGCCCATGCCCTCGCCCCGTTCAGGTTAGAGCATCACTCCTAACGACCACGGCGGCGCTGGCGGCGACGCACGCCGGCAACCGACACCGGCGACAACGGCCTGCCGACCGGGTCAATGAACAGCGAGCAGGGCCCCGCCCTGGTCGGGAGCATCCCGTCAAGGATATCGACCGTATAGGTGAGGGTATCCCCGTCCAGTTGCGGATCGCTGATGGTCATCGTCACTTCTTCGGGGACCGTGTCGCCATCTTCCAGGAAGGACACAACCGCGTTCGGTGGATCCTCGGCGAAGCTGTCTTCGCCCTCGCCCCACTGCTCGACGAACTTTTTGGAAGTCAGGTGGCCCACAACCCGTTGGGGCCGATCGGAAAAGAAGATGGTCGCGTGTGCCAGTCCGTGAAATGTCACGGAACCATTACTGGTCGTTAGCCCGTGGGCGCTCTGCACAAACAGGGCCTCGATTTGATCGACTTGTGGTATGGTTTGTTCGCTCATGAATTCGTTCCTTTCGCATACAATCTATTACCTGTACGATAGTTGGATCCAGCATACAAAAGAGGAGTCTTTTGTTGATGCAAGAAAAAATCAGGCAAGCGCAGGAGAATCTTCGAACTTGCACAGATCGGCATGAGGGCCAACGTCCTGTACTTGAAGATCAACCTGATTACTCCGATCTCGTGTGGGGCGTCGAGAGATACGTCTCTCGGGAGCGCGTTTGTCGCTCTCGTTACCAGTCCTATTGCGTCACGCACGTAGGGATGTTGGCTCATCAACGTCCTGGTTGAAAGGTAGATGCAAACTTCTGCATGTATGCATGGGGTCTGGTAACTCCCAATCATAAGTATACAGGAGTAAGAACGGAAAGGCATCTTTCAAACACACTATTTTTGTGTTTGCCGACACTGTGAGTCGATCGTGTTGTCTAGTGTGTTTGCGCTAGAAGTGATGAGAAGCATATGTGACTGGAGCGAGGCTACCGGGCGATGGCTGGCACCTATCCATCTCACCAACGACGCGAGCGCGTCAGTTCTTACCCGTTCTGACAACGAGGCTCGCGCATCTAGCTGACGCTCAGTCAGAACGAGAAGCAACTGCTGCGCAGTCAGGCGAGATGCCAGGAAAAGCCTCGCCCCTACCTTTCTCACTCACGCAAGGTGATGCTCGATGGCATAGCGAGTGGCGGCGCTGCGTGAATTGATGCCGAGCTTCCCATAAATCGATTGAATATGCACATTGACGGTGTTTGGGCTGAGGACGAGCTGCTCGGCGATCTGATTCCTGGAGAGCCCCATTGCCACCAGGCGCAGCACCTCGACTTCACGTGCCGTTAGCCCACTGGGAGAAGCAGCAAGAAGGGGCAGCGTTGAAGTTGGCACCGCCTGTGGGCCCGACGTGGCTATGGGGGCACGTGCTTCTGCGGTCAGCGCTTGTAATGGAGTAAGTTGTTGGCCCTCGGTCCAGAGGGCAGCAAAGGCTTTCTCCCCAACCTGAGCGCGTGCTGCTGCTAGTGTTTGGTCGTAGAACGGCTGCTCGATCCCGATCAGGTAAGCATAACCATGGACGGTGCGAACGGCATCGGCCGCCGCGAACAGCCGGACAGACCAGGTGGCCTGCCCCTCTGCGAGCGCTATTTCCCCCAGGCCTTCCAGGCTCGAGGCCAGCGCCCACCTCAGCCGGGGGACGATCAAGCGTCCTTGTAAGGTGGTAATGCTTTCCTCGTAGTGCGTGCGTGCCTGGTCCAGGTCTCCCTGACGCAGGGCGAAATGGCCCAGTCCACAGAGCGTCCGCGCCCTATCATCCAGGCCTTCCAGTTCTCGACTGAGCGAGAGCGCCTCCTCCAGCAATGTGCGTGCGGTCAACTCGTCCCCAAGTGCTAGCAATTCATAGGCATACGTGATCAAGGCTTCCATGAACATAATTGGTTTGCCTAATGTTTTGAAGTGCGTCAGACTCTCCTCGGTCAGCGCCCGTGCGCGTGTATACGCTCCCTGCTCGTAGGCTAACCATCCGAGAAAATGCAAGAACATGGCTATTTTCCAGGTGTCTCCTTCTGCTTTGAACACATCCAGACCCTTCTCGATGAGCTCACGCGCCTGCACATACGCTCCAAGGAACATCGCTATTCCTCCCATCACCCCCAGGAGTTCGGCGAGATCTCTGCGCTCTCCAGTCTCCTTGCAGAGCCTGAGGGCTTCTTCGTGCATCCTCCGTGCAGCCTCTACCTCCCCACGATTATGTGTAATCAACCCCAAATAGGTCAATGCGCTAGCGATGCCTCGTTTGTCTAGCAGTTGTCGGCTTAATTGCTCGCTCTCTTCGAGCAGAGCGGTGGCCCGTCCCGGGCCGTTCTGGAAGACCGCTAGGTATCCGGCAGCGTAAAGTGCTCTCACCCATACCTGTGGCGAGACCACGCGCTGGTCCGCGCTTGCTGCTTCCAGCGCCTGTTCCAGGAAGCGACGACCCTCACTGAGATAACCACGCAATAACCAGAATAGTTTGAGGGCGGTTGCCAGGCGCAACGCTTCCTCGATCTCATGGGCTGCCAGCAGCCACTGCAGGGCTGCCCGGATGTTCTCAAGGTCTCGCTCCAGCCGCTCCGCCCAGTTCCCTTGCTCTGCACCGCGCAAAGCCGGTTCAGCGCGCTCGGCGAGCGCCAGGTAGTAGGCCGCATGGGCCTCCAGGGTGCGCTCGAGCTCTCCACACGCGGCCAGGGCCTCCAGGCCATACTCACGGATGGTCTGCAGCATGTAGAGACGTGGCTTCCCTTGTTCCTGTTCCCTCTGCACGAGCAGGCTGTTATCGAGCAGGGAGGAGATCACATCCAGAATGGGAGTGACGTTCTCGCTAGCTGCTTTGCCGACCGCCTCGGCCGCTTCAAGCGTACAGCCTCCCACAAAAACACAGAAGTGCCGGAAGAGGCTTTGCTCCTCAGTCGAGAGCAAATTGTAACTCCAACTGATGGTGGCGCGCAGCGTGTGCTGGTGTACAGGCGTATCTCGTCTACCGCCGGTGAGCACCTCGAAGCCATGCGAGAGGCGTGCCAGTAGTGTCCATGGTGGGAGAACCTTGATTCGTGCGGCGGCCAGGACAAGCGCCAGGGGCAAGCCGTCCAGGAGCACGCAGATCTCGGCGATGGTAGCGGCATTATCCCCGGTCAGCTCGAAATCGGACTGGTTGGCTTGCGCTTGCTCAACGAAGAGTGCCACTGATGCAACCTGCGACAGGCTATCCTGCGCTGGCAGATGCTGCACATCAGGCACGGCAAGCGGCGGCACTTTATACACGTATTCGCCTTCAAGATGCAGCACAGCTCGACTGGTCACCACTATCTTGAGTTCGGGACAAGCCATGAGGAGATCAGCAAGCAGAGGAGCGGCTGGCAGCACCTGCTCAAAATTGTCCAGCAGCAGCAAGAGCTGTTTGGTGCGCAGGAACGCACTGAGGTATTCGAAGAGGGGACGCTTCCCGTACTCCTGGAGTCCCAGTGCATGCGCAATGGCGGAGACGACAAGGTCGGGATCACTGATGGGAGTCAGCGGTACAAAACACACGCCGTGGGTAAACTCCTCCAGCACCTCGCTTGCAAGCGCCACGGCCAGGCGTGTCTTGCCGACGCCAGGGGCACCAGTCAAGGTGAGCATTCGCACCCGGGGACGTGCGAGCCTGGTACGTACCGTCTGTTGTACCTCCTCACGTCCAAAGAGTGGTGTGAGCGGGTGCGGCAGAGTGGTGTAGCGCACGTGCCCGCTCTTAACCAGCAACGCAGTATCGATTGATGGCATAGGTGAGCTAGCCTGGGTAGCCTCTTCAAGGGCAGCGACAAAGCTGAGCACATCCACGAAGCGCCTCTGTGGGTCTTTCGACAGGGCTTTGAAGACGACCTCTTCGACGGCAAACGAGATGTCTGGATGTAGCTCACTCAACGAGGCATGGGAGAGAGAGCGATGCTCATTGACAAGCTCAGGAGTCGACTCTTGCAAGGGAAGGTGTCCGCTCAGCCACTCGTAGACCATCACGGCAAGCGCGTATTGGTCGCTGGCAGGGCTGATATGACCGCGAATCTGTTCGGGCGCCATGTAGTCAAGCGTGCCAAAACGCTGCTGCACCTGGACGTACTCCGTACCAGCAGTGAGCAGTGCCAGACCAAAATCGCTGAGGAGCACCTCATGTTTGGATCCTAAGAGCACGTTTTCGGGTTTGAGATCGCGGTGGAGCAGGTGCTGATCGTGGGCGAACTGCAAGGCCGAGGCGATGGCGCTCGTGTAGGCGATGACAGTACCAAACGGCACAGTCGTGCCAGGGGGGTGAAGCGCTCGCAGGTTGCCATGCGGAGCATAGTCCATCACCAGGTAAGGGGTCTGGTGCTCGATGCCGAAGTCGAAGACGCGGATGATATGCGGGTGCATTAAGTGGCTCAAATGACGCGCTTCAGTGAGAAAATCCTCGGTGGCATGTGCGTCCACCTGCGTGCGCAGGACTTTGATGGCAACCTGGCTGTTGAGGTAGATGTGCTCGCCCAGGTAGACATCGGCAAAGGCACCCTTCCCCAGCCAGCGGGTCAGCCGGTAGTTGCCCAGGCGTTGCCCTACGCGATCTTTCATACCTTCGCTCGTTCTGGACAGAACCGGTGTGCGTGTCTTGCTGAGAGCTTGCGCTGTTACTTGAGATGGGTCGTGTAGAGGCGGTTCCTGGTCGTTTCGGATGGCAAAGGGAGATGCAAGCTGGAGAGCTACCTCCTCTAAGTGAGCAAGGGAGAGATCACTGGTCCGACCCAGGTATTTCTTGGCCATCTTCTCGCCGGTTCTCCGGTAAGCGTACCAATACGCACTTCCTGATGGCCTGAACTCTTGGCGTATCGTCAATTGAGCATGCTGGCCGCCGAAGGTGAAAGATGAAACGCTCGTCAGCCAGGCGAACCACTCATGACTGCCGGGAACGATCGGAAGCGCTTGCTGGCTGGAGGTGTCAAGGAGTGCGTAGGACCCTCGCTCAGGGTTCCAGGTCACACGATACGGAGCCGCCTTCGGCATAGGAACAAACCTCCTCCTGCACGGTGCTACCCACGCATGCAGGATTGCTACCCAGCAGTACATCTGAAAGTAGTATAAATCATGGGTAGCAAAAGCACAAATCTATGCTTGTGTTTTTAAACTCAATCCAGTTCATAATGTACTACCTCGAATACTTCTCATCTTCATTGCTCTCCGGGACAGAACACTGCGTCATACAACCAGCAGCGAGAAAACACTTCCCTGCCTTACCCCTTGGAAGCATCTGTGATGGGTGAGAACTCGAACTGATTGAGAGCCTAACGCATATGCACTAGACGAAGCGACCATCTCATGTTCCGACCTATCCCACAGGACATAAAAATAGTGCGTTCGTAAGATGTGTTTGAAGCATCAAGCATGTAGACTGTAAGCAGCGAGACAATTCCTTCCAGAACAAAGCAGTACGGAAGCGAATGAGATCGATAGGTCGCGTCTACCAAATACATTACAAGAGGCAGCGTACTCATGACGTACTATACTGAAGAACAACAGGCCAGGCTTATGGGGCTGCCAGGCGCTCTCCTCCTGCTGGTACTGACGATGAATGTGTCTGATCCCGAGACCAGTCTGCGAGACGTGATAGAGGACATGAAGTTCGTTCAGGAGCTGAAACAGGCCTATCCAGACAATACCCTGATTCAAGGCGTGTTCGAGGATACTGAGATCCCCTTGCGTGTACTGCGTCTTTCATCGCTTTCAGATAGAGAAGCAGTGTGGCGCACATTGCGCCTGTATATCGAGGAAGCCAGTGCGCCGCTGGGTGTAGATACCCAATCCACTGAGTTCAGAGCATTGCTGGTTGGCCTGGTGAAAAAGCTCGCACAAGATGTAGAAAAAGGTCTGTTCGGAGACGATCCTATCATGGTAAAGGTGCAACGTGATTACCTGAGCATGCTAGAACAACAATTCAGCCTGGTGCCATCCCATCCAATCGACAACACGTTGCTGTGAGCGATGTAAACCAGGGCAATCGCATCTAAATTCCGAGGAGGTGCTAGAATACAAGCTAAAAACGGGAGATGAGAGGATGGAAGAAAGAGACCTACGAGACCTGGAAACGATATTTGCTCAGGTAGAGGACCCACGTATCGAACGAACCAAGCACCATCGATTGCGCGATATCATCATTATCGCGATTTGTGGAGTGATCTGTGGAGCAGACGGATGGGTAGGGATCGAAGAATTTGGGAGAGCAAAGGAAGCATGGTTCACCGAGTTGCTGCAGTTGGCCAACGGAATTCCTTCGCATGATACCTTTGGACGAGTCTTTGCCCACATTGATCCCAAACAGTTTGAAGCAAGTTTTCACCACTGGGTGCAGGGGATCAGCACCACCATCCAAGGAGTGATCGCGATAGATGGGAAGACGAGTCGGCGTACGCATGATCGGGCAGCAGGCAAGAAGGCACTGCATCTGGTGAGTGCATGGGCCGTAGCAAACCGCCTGGTGTTGGCTCAACTGGCGACCGAGGAGAAATCGAACGAGATCACTGCTATTCCGCTTCTGCTCCAGCAGTTAGCGCTGGAGGGCTGCATCGTCACGATCGATGCTATGGGGACGCAAACCAAGATTGCGCAGCAGATTATCGAACAAGAGGGTGATTACGCCCTGGCGCGGAAGCGAGAACCATGGCAATCTCTACGATGAGGTGCAAGCGACGTTTACCATGGCGGAGCAAGAGGCGTTTGCCACCGTGGCGTGTGAGTCGGATCGCACGGTCGAAAAAGCGCATGGGCGTTTGGAAATCAGAGAGTACTGGACCATCAGTGATCCAGCGATTTTGGAGTATCTTGATCCCGAGAAGAGATGGAAGGACTTGAGAGGGATTGGGATGGTTCGAGCGGAACGACGCATCGAGCAAGAGATCACGAAGGAAACCCGCTATTTTCTGCTCAGTTTCCCCAAGGTGAAACCCTTCGCCTACGCGGTACGAAGTCACTGGGGTATTGAAAACAGCGTGCATTGGGTCCTTGACCTGGCATTTCGTGAAGATGAATCCCGCGTGCGGCAAGGCCATGCCGACGAAAATCTGGCCGTGTTACGTCACATCAGCCTCAATCTGTTGCGTCAGGAACACTCGTCCCGCGTGGGTATCCATACCAAGCGTCTCAAGGCGGGTTGGGACAACACCTATCTCCAGCTGGTTCTGGCTGGGGTCAATTAGATGCGATTGCCCTACGATGTAAACTGGTTTTCTTTCTTTTAGAATGGACTTCGTGTAGAATGGGCATCGTGGCTTGCGAAACTCACACCATCGGTTACAAGCAACTTCATTTTCAGTGCAACGCGCATGTATTGTAAAAAAGATCGGTCAAACAAGGAGCGTCGTTCCTTTGTTCGACGAGGACCTTCATCTGGAGGTATCATCCATGCTCTCATCATCCAATCCAGGATCATCCAATCCAGGCGGACTCTTACCACAAGACTCCACTACCTTCATTCCTGGGCCAGACGCTTGCTCTTCTTACGGATCATCTTGATCACTGTGCTGCTCATCGGCATCCTGTTCTGGCTCGCCAGCTTCGTTATCAACCCGATCCTCATCTTGCTCGTGGCAGCACTGCTGGCCTACGCAGTGGTCCTGGTCATTGATCTCTTGCACCGCGTCATGCCTCGCGCACTGGCCATCATGCTGGTGTATGTGGTTGCGATCGTCATGTTTGGGGTCCTCGCCTACCTGGGGCTCAAGACCTTTATCCCCCAACTCAATAGCTTAGCTCAGAGTATCACGAGCTTCGTGGCCCCTGGCAGCAATGGCCAGGAGTCGCCGTTAAACCAATTGCTTAAGAGCGTGGGTTTCACCCAGAGCCAGATCGATGCTGCTGCCACGCAACTGCAGTCTCAACTGAGCACGATCGCATCTAACATTGCCAACGGCATGGTGTCGCTCATCGGGGGATTAATCAGCGCCGGCTTCAACATCTTGATCACCGTGGTGGTCAGCATCTACCTGCTGGTCGATGGCTACCGCTTCGGTAGCTGGCTGGTCAACAGCTCCCCGCTCTCCCAACGCGGCTGGATCTCCTCGGTGCTGGAGATCTTGCAGCGGGTGGTGGGTGGCTATATTCGCGGACAGTTCATGATGTCAGCCATCATGGGGGTGTTGCAGGGAGTGGGCCTGGCGATCATCGGTGTGCCGTACGCCCTCTTCATCGGGGTTCTGGCTGCCATCATGGAATTCATTCCAGTTATTGGCACCATTGTCGTCGGCTTCGTGGCAGTGGTGATTGCCTTGACGCAGAGTTGGACGCTAGCGCTGATCACGCTGGCCTACACGATTGTGCTTGACTGCGTGGAGGGTTATGTGCTCTCGCCGCGCATCCTGGGCAGGGCGGTGCAGATCAAGCCGGTGGTGACGCTGCTGGCGATGATTGCCGGTTCGCAGGTGTTTGGCATCTGGGGCGCGATCTTCGCGGCGCCGACGGCGGGACTGATCCAAGCATTAGTGGGCGCTTATTGGCAGTATTACCAAAAGACCCATACCGAGGAGTTTCGCCTGGAGAAGATTGAGCAAGTTATTACGCCAGGTGAAGAACGTGCGTAGAAGGGGGTCACAGAATTCGCTGTCAATGAGCAATTGTCGTGAAAGGGACGAGGGTGGGGGCAGCCATGTCCGTTGAAAGGTTGGAAGCCAGGCCCAGATGGGCAGATATCAACTAAGCCATCTTCCTCGTGTGGCTCCCGCAGATCTGGGGAGAAGGGACCACTGCCTGCGCGTCGGACTCCAAGAAATTCGCGGCCTGGGACCAGAATCTGATGTCGGAGTGGCACGCGCGCTATCGTGGGCCGGGAGGGTGGTACACACGCTTGTCTCTCTAACAGTTTCATTATGTCATACTATGCTCCCAACAATTCCGCCCGCTTCTCTCTTAAAAACTGCGCAATCTGCGCGGGATTATCCTTTTGCAGCGTCATCTGTTTTAGATCGGCGAGGACTACGCTCCAGTGCTCTTTGGTCGCAAGGTAGCGATTATCACGGCTGACGAGGTCCTCGAAGATGCGGCGTTCCAATTCGTGCCAGGTCGAACGGTCGCGGCCATCGATATCCCCACCATCGGGAATGTAATCCTGGTCGTTGGTATGGTTATCAACGCGCTCATACAGGGAATGGAAATGGGTGCGTACAATTTCCTCCATGTATGTCTGGTCGAGCGAACCTGCATCAAAAGCTAATGTGCCGACCAGCTGTATCTGGACAACAGGAGGTAATGCATCGCTCTGGTGAGCAGTGCCTTCGCGGCGGCAGTAATTCTCCAGATGTTTGTAGAGGGCATTCGGTTCGTTCAAGCCATCCACACGCAGTTCGTGGCGTACGAACGGCCGGCGTTTGCTGACAAGATGTGTGGCGCGGTGGAAACGCTCTTACAAGGCCGCCAGGAGACATATTTTCTGATCGTGTTGCTCAGAGGACCGGGCGGCAGCGACATGACAGTGACCATTCCAGAAGACAGACAAGATGAAAGTGACACCAATAATGCTAAGCATACAGCAGTAATAGTGAACTCGACCGAGGCTCCTGCAAATGAAGAGTGATGGAGTGAATACAATGGCAACAACTGTGAACAATTTCGACAGATCAAGAAGCTTGACGGGCAAGTCGATAGGTTCTATAAACGAACGAGTGATTGGAAATACAAGAACGTCATAGAGAGTCCAAAACATGTGTACCGTCTTCCTTCAAATCCTGCCGCTCGCCCTCGCTGCCATTGCCCCTACAATGATCGGCCTGGTCGTCATTTTTCTGAGTGATGACAGAGGGTTGGTGAAGGCGCTCGCGTTTATTCTGGGCAAATACCTTGTGTATGTGCTTTGGGGTGTGGTGTCTCTCGAACTGGCCGGACATATATCTTCTACTAGCTCGGGAGGAACGAGCGCCTTTTCGGAGGTCATCTTTTTGATCTTCGGTTTGCTGTTACTCATCCTCGCCGTGCGTAATTTCTTTGGCGAGGATGATCCGGATGCACCCCCGCCAAAGTTCATGACTATGTTAGACAAGATGGGACCGGTCAAGTTGTTTGGGGTGGGCGTCGTGCTGTCGCTGATGCAATTCCGCTTTATCGCGCTCGTACTCGTGGGTGCGACGGTTATTGCCGAAGCCAGGCTGTCAACCACACAAAACCTCATCTCCGTGTTATGGCTCGCCCTGCTGATGGTATGGCCGATGCTGATCCCCGTCGTTGTATTCCTGGTGCTGGTGGAGTGCCGAGAAGCCGCTATGAAATCGATGAGGACCTGGTTGACTCGCAATCAACGCATGATCAATGTGGTGGTGCTGGGGGTCTTTAGCATACTGTTGCTGGTCATAGGACTGATCGGCATTTTTGGATAAGTATGCTGTAAACGATCTAGTGCAAACACATTATGCACCATGATCGTTTACTCCTCCTGCCATACCTCAACAGGTGTAAAAATAGTGCGTTCGGAAGATGTGTTTTTGTCTCCGTTGTTCTATACTTACTAAGGCAGTAGCCAGGTGAAGAAGGAGATCGCTCATGGTATACAGCGATTTCTCTTTGTACGTACGGAATGTAGCAATTGGAAAAGGAGAAATGTTCTGACTCTGGGTCCACTCGAATACTTAGTCATTGGTTTTGAGGGCAATCGATTCACAGGCCAGATTCTGGCGGAACTCCGCGCTGCGTGAGAGAAAGGCATCATCCGCGTGGTCGATCTGTTCGCTATCAAGAAAGATGAGCAGTGCAATGTCACCGCGCTGGAATTGAGTGACCTGAGTGGTGAGGAAGCTGCGGAGCTTGGTCCTCTGGCCGGTGATATTATAGGCCTATTCGCTCCAGAAGATATTGAGCAGGTCGCAGCCGACCTTCCCAACAAGAGTGCGGCCGGCCTGCCCCTGTTCGAGCATACCTGGGCCATCGGCTTGAAGGAAGCGATCAAGAATGCGGGTGGCGTGGCCGTAGCTGGAAGGTTTATGGCTCCTGACGTGCTGCAGGCGTTGGAAGCAGACCTCGAGGCGGTGAAGCAAAGGGCATAGCAGGAAAAAGCAGTAGTGAAAGCTGCTGAATAGTAAAAATGTTCTAGTTTAGCCCTGCAAGGAGGATGCTATATTGATCAGAAGAAGACGACAAGCCAAGAAATCGGCGCAGCAGCAACAGCAAGACGCGCAACAGCAGCAGGCAGCACAGCCAGACTCCCAGCAGCCATCCCCACCCCCACCGCAGGCTGCCGTACCAGCGCCGCCTACCGGCTTAACTGATGAGGGTCTTGCGCAGTTAAAGCAGCTTGGAGCATTGCATGAGTCAGGAGTCCTAACCGACGCCGAGTTTGAGGCCGAGAAACAGAAGATCTTGGGAATCTAGTCATCAATCGGGATGGCTCGAGGGCCGCTTTACCGTAAGCGGCTATTATCCGGGCGACTGCCCGGTGCAATACGACCTCGATTTTCCAGCGTGTGCTATGTTCATGCTCGCTCAGAGCAAGTTTTGCTTGCTTTGTGTGATTCACACATACAAATTTTATTTCATGAGGAGATGATCCATATCAGCTACGAATGAACAACAATTGCAGAACTGGTGGGCTGAGGGCGATACACCCGTCCATGCCGATTCGCAGGTAGCCTATCTCGTCGATGCGCACTCGACCTTCCTCACGATGTGCCGCCATTTTCTCATGGCACGCAAGTATATCTACATTGCTGCCTGGGGGATGACTCCCCTGATGGAACTGGTGCGTGGAACGGACCAGCGCGCAGGTCCAGACGGCAGTCCCCAACAGGAGGCGCTCCTGGCTGAACTCCGTGAGGAAGGTCTCCAGCAGCCCGAGATTGACTTCTGGTGTTCACATGATCTGACTGTGCAAGCAGTGCTGGGGTATATGGTGAGCAAGGGTGTCGAGGTCAACGTCTTGATCTGGGCCAGTCCAGAGCACTTTTCACACGATGATCCCAAAAAGGCGCATGAGCAACTCACCCAGGTAGGTGTGTCCTGCATTCTCGATGACAGCGCCAAAGGCATTCTACATCACCCCATCGAGTCCTTACATCAAAAAATCGCGATCGTGGATGGCACCCATGCCTTCGTCGGCGGCATTGATACGCTGATTGAACTCAATGGCGATTTCGACCGCTGGGATACGCACTCCCATCACTACTCCTCTCCCTTGCGCCGCAACAAAGAGGATCACACCCCACACAACTGGCACGACGCTCACGCTCTTATTGAAGGACCGGCCGTGGGGGACGTGGAACGCAATTTTCGCCAGCGCTGGAATGATGTCGTACAGCGACACGGGTGGGACAACCAGCTGCTGGTTCCCGAGCACCCTCTCCCATCTCCAATGGAAAGCACGAGCCTGGTGCAGGTAGCCCGTACGATCCCCGTGTCTACCTACAGTTTCGCCTCAGAGGACGGCATCCAGGGCATTGCCCAACTCTACACACACGCGCTGAGCAATGCGCAATACTTTGTGTATCTGGAGAACCAGTACTTCTGGACCCATGCATTCTTTGGGATTGACCGTCCGCGCCTGGGAACCGATAGCCCAGATATGGAGCGCAACATCCGCGAGCTAGCGGCAGCATTGCAGCGTGGCGCGACCGTCGCACTGGTGCTACCTGACCATCCGAATGTGGGTCGCGCTTTCACTGATGCAGGGCTTACCCGCTTACGTGCAGAAGCGCCCGAAGCTGCGGCACAGGGGCGCATTCAGGCTTTCTGCCTGGCTGCTTCATCAGAGGTCGATGGCCAGGAAGACTACCGGCCCATCTATGTGCATGCGAAAGTCACGATCGTCGACGATGTCTGGTCCATGGTCGGCTCCGCCAATCTGAACAACCGGGGCATGCGCGACGACACCGAAATGAATGTCGCAACACTTGATGCAGAACTGGCGCGTGGGTTACGGATGTTACTGTGGGCTGAGCATCTCGAGCTGATTGGAGAAGAGAGTTTGTTGACGGCTGCCTTGCACCTGGGTCGCCAGCGTCAGAGGCGAAGTGTGGATGAGCAAGCGGCAGCGCTTTTGCAGTCTTTACAAGAAACACTCGGGGACCCATTGGTAGATCTGCATATGATGATTGAGCGTGCACAGGATAATCTGCGCCGTTTCAAAGCCAAACAGCCCCTGGTGGGCCACCTCCTCCCCTATTTGACGGGTGAAGAAGGAAAGCAGCAAGGATTGAATTTCCACGAAGAACACGGCTGGGTAGAAGTACCTTAGAGGACGTATCAGCCTGAGCCATGGCATACATACAATACAGTTGGCGAACGTAATATGAGGCGATTTCCGCCCCACCCCAGGCGACTACAGGGGACTTCGCCAACTGTAGGCCAATGTATTCTCAACCATAAAAAATACCGCGCAAAATGAGCGCTATCTGACGTATATTTGACGAATAGTAGAAAATTGTATATCAGATGCACTTCGACAGTGAGAAAGAACATGTACCCGAGAAGTAGGGCCTGTGAATTATCCGGGCGACTCTCGCGGTCGCCCGGTACAATACTACGTCGAGTTTCTAGCGCGCTCTGCAAGCTTTGATTACTTGTGTGGAATAGCCAGAAGGAGATAATAGCATGTTACGGAGAAGACGAGGAGGAGGAGAGCCGGGATGACGAGGAGGAGAAGGCAGTCACCGCTATCGCATGCGGCAAAAGCTGGTATCATTCGGCGACGATTACTGGATAGAGAATGCTCTGGGTCAGCGCGTTTTCTTTGTTGATGGCAAGGCATTTCGCTTGCGAGAACACCTGGACTTGCAAGATATGCAAGGCAACGAACTGGCCGCGATCCAGGAGAAAGTCATGCACATCAAAGATACGTATAGTATTTACCGCAATGGCAATGTGCTCGCCACGGTCAAGAAAGCCCTGGTCGCGCCTCTGCGTCAGCGCTTTGACATTCACGTAGCTTGCGCGGAGAACATGGAAGCAGAGGGCAATATCCTGAGTCACGAGTATGAGATCCACGAGGGCCGCAATCGGATGGCGGAAGTCTCGAAGAAGTGGTTTCATGTCGCCGACACCTACGGTGTGGACATCGCTCCCGGTGCCGATGACATCTTGATTCTCGTCATTACGGTCGTCATTACGTCTCCCTGCTGGCTGGTCCCAGATGTGTAGAGGAACGTACATCAACCCGGTGAACATCTTCTTTATATATCTTCAGAAAGCACTATTTTTCCCGATTTTGCGCGGGCAGGAATACATGTAACTCAGGTGGCATAGTGTGTTTAGATTAGGTGAACCGGCATTTCACTGTTTCTACAACATACTGAAAGCAAGTAAAAAATAGCGCGTTCGCATGATGTGTTTTTAGCCTCATACATATATACTGAAAGTAGTAGTGTAGTTGCTTGTAGTTGTCATTGAAGATGGCTTCAGCGACGGTCGTCTACAAGTGAGACGCTCCGCATTGGTATTGTTATCTTTTTCTGTAGATCGAAAGGAGTTACCCAAATGAGTGAGTTATCTCAAGCGAAAGCACGTCCCGTAGGAGTCACCATTCTTGCAATCCTGGCTGGTATCGCGGCAGTCCTGGCTGCCATCCATGCCCTCCAGTTCCTGGGGTTATTTCCAATCGTTATCGGCCAAAATGTTGCCGTCCGGACCTACATTAGCTTCTGGTATGCCCTGATGTATGGGTTGCTGTTCTGGGTGTACATCTGGCTGGTGCGAATGCTCTGGCGGGTTGATCCAGCAGCCTGGATGTTCCTGGTGTTCATCACCGTCTTCGAACTCATTCTCGACATCATTTCGATGTTTGGTGCAACAACCTGGCAGGATGTATCTGTGTCCTTCATCTTCAATGCCCTCGTCCTGATTTATGTCATGCTCCCTGGCGTGAGGGAAGCCTTTGGTACGCAGTCTTAAAAGTACTCTCATAAGTACTTTTGTTCAGACCAGGGTCTATGAAGTCTTGCCAGATACAAAAACCACGAGTGACCAAGCGGCGCTTGTGGTTTTTGCTTTACCTGAATTTTCTTGACAGTTCTCGTGCTTAATCAACTCATCAGAAAGAGAGCGCCGAAAGTGCTTGGCAATGTCTTATTGGCAAACTACTACTGATGCAAATTGTCGAATCTCTTTGTCTCCATTGATTGGCTCAAATCATTGACCCTGCGGGTGACTCTCAATGAGAGTTCGCTGACAGGTTCAATGATTCAGATATATTTGGGTCTAAAGGTTTTCATCAATCTGCTCTTGTGGCGGCATTCCATTTCAATACAGCTATTACATCAGACCAAAAACGACAAGATCTGAGATGAGCCCATTCTGACAGCAAAGTTGACAGCTATGCCGGCGATAATCAGCACAACTCAGTGAAGGTCAGCGATACAGCATAACACTGGAGGAATAATATCCATGCTCTCACAGGCGGCTCCAACTACCCTCGCGAATCCCGGATGGGAAACACTCGTTCCATCCCAGCAGTCACGAGTTATACTTTTTTCACCATGGAACACATGAGCAGGAGGAAAAATGGAAAGGGCCGAGAATGATGTATTCTCGGAATCGTGGGCTCTTTGATGCATCGCTTATTGTTTTTGATCCGCACCTGAACAATCGAAGAGCGCATGGGTTCCGGAAGGAACGGCGTGTGAAAGGGCCTGCAACGGGCGATCGTGCACGTATGACGTGGCGATGAGGAGCTGCCTTTTTCAATTCCCACTGCGGTATGAGGAATAACCAAGTTACCTCTATCACTCAAGTCCGAAACGCCGCCGCCATTTTGCTCTTCTCGCCGCCCTGTCTCGCACGTTCCACAGGCGAGCTTCCTCAGCGGGACACCACTGGGCTTTGCCGCAGTAAGGACATAGGGGGAACAATTCGTAGGGAGGGCAGAGCGCGCCGTCACCATAGTGCAGTGAACCCACCTCGTCACGAATTTGCTCGCTTTCGAAGACAGCATGGCAGTGCTGGCAGCGGAGCAGCAGATACTCGCGCCAATCTCGTGCTTGACAATGTGGGCAAAACACCGGGAGTGAGGCGGCTTGCCACTGATGCTGGCAGCGATGGCAGTAATATATCCCTACCATGGACGGAGCCTTCGCGCCGCGCAACCTGCCCTGCTCTTTCAGCCTGCGCACCTCACTGGGGGAAAGCAGATAGGTGATCTCGCCCAGATCGATTTGTGCTGGCACACCCTCGTTGAGAGTGGGGAACGCATAGTAGCGCTGGCGGTCGCGGCGAGCCGTAGGAGACACCTCAGTGTTCTTGTCTGTCGGTACGGAGCTGCCCGGCAAGTGTTCTGAGCGGCTCAGGTCATAGGTGCGACGGCTTTCGAGATCGATCAAGGTCTGGTATGCGAGCAAGATCTCTCGCATCCTCTCCTCCGCATCCTCACCTTTGTAGATGTCCGGGTGGTATTGCAGCGCCAGGTGTTTGAATGCTTTTTTAATCACCTCGGTCGGAGCATTCGGATCGACGCCCAGCACAGCGTAGTAATCAGTAACCTGTTCCATTGCTCATGAGTAGAGATCGCTTGATGAATGATATCTAGTAATTAGACGGTTGAACTTTCAGAAGGTTGCGTTTTGCTGTTGCAGGAACGAATGAAAACAGATGGTCGACTACGCTCTCTCTGGGAGGACAGAGGTGTAAAACGGTTGCGGTGCAGCGCTACAAAGCGAGGTCTTCAGACCGTTAGGTACCAAAACATATGAGGTAGAAGGAGGAACTATTACGATGGCGTGGAACGCATTTCCGCCCCTGGCAGCAGCCACTTCACACAGGCTGCTGCCTTCTCACAGCGCTTTGATCTATCTTCCCAGCTGGAGCTTTACGGAATGCACAAAGGCCATAGCACCCCTGTGCCGGTAACGACGAGTCTTTCCTCAGAGTCCTTATGACTGCCTTAGGTGCCAAGCTACTGCGCCAGGTCCATGAAATCGGTCGCCACGACCTCAAAGGTCGGTCAGGGATGAGAGCTGGCACGAGGTGTGGCCCTTGCTCCAGTGGACGCGGGACAAAAGCAGCCTGCATCCCTTGCACCTGAGCGGCGCGTAGATCCTCCTGATGAGCGGCGACCATCATCACCTCATAGCTATGCAGCCCGAGCAGGTTGATCGTCATCTGGTAGGGGCGCGGGTCGGGCTTGTAGGCCTGCACTAACTCTGCCGAGAAAATGCAGTCCCACGGCAGCGCACTATACTTCGCCATGTTCACGAGCAAGGCCATATTCCCATTCGGGAGGGTCGCCAGGATAAAGCGTTTCCGCAAGTGCGTGAGTCCCGGAATGGCATCTGGCCAGGGCTGAAGCCGGTGCCACACCCGATTGAGTTGGACTTTCTCATCCTCTGTCAAGCGATCGTTGAGCTGGAACGCGCTCAGCAACTCATCCAGCGCCAAGCGGTGTAAGGCATCGAGATTGGTCCAGGGCAATCCTCCCTGCATGACACGAGCTATCGAGGGACGATAGCGAGCGCGCCAGGCATCGGCAAACTGTGCCCAATCTACCTGCAGTCCCCTCGCTTGGTTGAGCCGCTCCCCCTCGCGAATGATGGTGCCGCGATAGTCGACGACGGTGCCAAAGACATCAAAGGTGAGGGCCTTGACGTCGCTTAGTGTCATAGAGAGTCCTCCTGCTTAGAGATAGATAGAGATGCTTCCTTGTATGTGATTACTACCGCTTCTCCCATACGATGCGCAACGAGGTGGTTTCATCAAGCAGAGAAGTGGCAGTGTTGGTGATGATCCTAGCCTTTATCTCCATCTGCTTTGGTATTCCCTCGCCTATTTCTCCCCCTGGTTCTCAGCATGTCTGCCAGCCTGGAAGAAGCCCGGATCGGATGAGGGAACTCGTTCCCCGCGCATGAACCCGATCAGGAAAGAGGGGGTGGGATGACGTGAGTGCTCGATGGCTTTGATGACTGCCTCGCGGTCGTAATCTACGCGCCGCAACTGGATGCGGTAGCCATGCTCGTCGGCATCAAGAAGCACATAGGTCGCCTGCAAGCCCAGCGTGACCGGATTGCTGATGCTGCCCAGATTGATGACATGGATCCTGCCAACCTGACGATCGAGCGGAACATGTGTATGCCCGACGATGACCACGTCTGACTCGCAGCCAGCTAGCCGTTGTTCCAGTTTGCCATCGCTGTGCTTGGTCTGGATACCGGGTCCGTCGTCTCTGCCTGGAGAAGCATGGACGCCGAGCAAGCGTGTGCCATCTGGTAAGGTCAAACGCACTTCGAGCGGCAAGTTCGTGAGCCAGTCCAGCCAGCCCGCAGCGCTGCCATAGCCCCTGGTCCAGGAGAAGCTTCTTGCCGCCTCGATGACCTGTGGCAGCAGAGCGGGATCTTCCAGTGCTTTCTCCG
>WNGQ01006101.1_pt1 | contig 21089 bp, 21 predicted proteins | sample 5407661 | NCBI WGS metagenome assembly WNGQ01 (sample SAMN13153382, study PRJNA577476) | soil metagenome | isolation source: 60 cm soil or saprolite under Garry oak tree replicate 2 | place: USA:California | collected 2016-06-15 | reverse complement strand
CCGCTACCGCTACGACCCCTTCCACTATCTTCTGGTGACGGTCGATCTGCCCAACATCGGTCAGGTCCTGGAAGCCTCGCAGGAGCGGCCATTCCTCAGCCTCCGCCTGGAACTTGCCCCCACCCTTGTCAGTTCGGTCCTGCTTGAGGCCGGTCACGCCGAGCCTCGAGATCATGCGGAGGTGAGGGCTATCGATGTCAGCGTGTTGGACGGAAACCTGCTGGATGCCTTCGTGCGGCTCACCAGGCTCTTGGATTCCCCTACCGAAGCAGGGGTGCTCATGCCGCTTTACACGCGGGAAATTCTCTACCGGCTCCTGATGGGAGAGCAAGGTGCCCGGCTCCGTCACATTGCGCTCCTGAGCGGCTATACTCCCTCCATCGCCCGAGCAGTCCAGCGACTCCGCCAAGACTTCGACCAGCCACTTCCCATCGAGCAGCTCGCGCGAGAACTGGGCATGAGCGTCTCGAGGTTCCACCACCACTTCAAGGCCGTCACGGCGATGAGTCCCTTGCAATTCCAGAAGCGGCTGCGGCTGCAGGAGGCCCGCCGTCTGATGCTGAGCGAAGACCTTGACGCGGCAAGTGCCGCCTATCACGTGGGGTACCAGGACGCCTCCCACTTCAATCGGGAGTACAAAAGCCTCTTCGGCGTCCCCCCGATGCGCGACGTGCAACGGTTGCGGGAAGAGGCACAGGATCAAGCTTCCCGATGAGCAAGAAAAGAAGCAATTTCACCCAGAAACCGCTACCTCACAACTTCGTCCTTCAGATCCTTGCGATACTCTTTCATCAACTTCTGCACCTTCGGATCAACCACGAACATACAGTAGGGCTGATAACGGTTGCGATCGTAGTAATCCTTGTGATACTCTTCCGCAGGGTAGAAGTTGGTAAAAGGGGTGACCTCCGTAACGATGGGCTTCTTGTAAGCGCCAGACTTCCCCAACGCCTCCTTTGAGGCCAGAGCAACCTGCTTCTGCTCATCACTATGATAATAGATCGCCGAGCGGTACTGTGTCCCCGCATCATTTCCCTGGCGATTGAGCGTTGTGGGACAGCCTCATACGTGGGATTTGGTACTTTGGACGCTGCATAACCCGATATCACCGCTGATACCCCTCTGAGCCTCTGGAAAATGGCTTCTGTACACCAGAAGCATCCTCCCGCAAATGTGGCAGTCTCTAACTGAGCCATATCTCACCTCGTTTATAATATATATTCATGCGCTACATATCTTTCTTCACACATCATAACATTGTCAACGGGCACATTGTTCCGGGCATTTTAAACCACACATAACAAAGCCACCCGAGGTGTTGATAGCACCATCAGGCCGCTCTGATCTTCTAAAACACGACTTATGTGGATTTCGTGTCTTCTCTTCAGCAGGATCCTTTAGAAAATACGTTACCACGTACATGCTCATCCCGTTCCATCATATAGGATACTACATATCAATGTATTATAATGGAGAAAGTAACTATTCAGGTGTCCCTTTCACGCCGCCTGCGGCGGCGTGCTCTTTTTGAGTGCTGGCGGGAGATGTCGCCTGCGGCGACATCTCCCGCCAGCACTCAAAAAGAGTTGCGAAGCACCAAAGGCGCTAAGAAGTCTCGCGCAGGATGATCCAGGGGATCGGAAGAGTTATCGAACTTGCCCCCATGACATTTGTCGGGCTACTCTGTTAAGGAGAAATTCGATAGGGACTCGATCACCGTTAGAAGCGCGGAATGATCCAGGCCGCCTTTGCCATTGGCGACGAGCGAGGTAAACAATTGCTCGACCAGAGTACCCATAGGCAGAACCACGCCGTACTCTTGCGCGATCTGCTTGACGATCCTCAGGTCTTTGAGGTGAAACGCAGCTTTGCCGCCGGGCTCGAACGAATGCTGGATCATGGATGAGCCACGCAGGTCCATGAAACGGTTTTGAGCCAGGCCACCGCTCAGCACGTTGACGATAATGTCGGGCGCGACGCCCGCCTTTGCACCCAGCACGAGTGCTTCGGAGATGGCCTCGATGATGAGCGCGACGAGCACCTGATTACAGGCTTTCACGATCTGGCCAGAGCCGACCGGACCGCAGTAGGTGAGCGTTTTGCCCAGAACGGAAAAGATGGGTTGCGCTCGTCCGAAATCCTCTTCTCTTCCACCAACCATGATGGAGAGCGTGGCGGACTTCGCGGGATAGCGGTGAGATGGTACTCATATCGATGAAGAGCATCCCCTTCCGAACGCCCTCGCGCACACCAGCGGTCCCAGTGACGACGGCCTCAACATCCGGGCCATCTGGCAGCATGGTGATCACGATATCGCTCTGCTCTGCGACCTCGCGTGGTGAGTGAGCCGCCCGCGCCCCTGCGCTTGCAAGCTCGTCTATGGCGGGGCGACTGCGATTGAAGACGGTGAGCGGGTAACCAGCGGTGAGCAAGTGATGTGCCATTGGTCGCCCCATCAGTCCGAGGCCGATAAAACCGATGCGTTCAGCCATGAGGTCCTCCTTGCACGGATATACTAGCGAGCCAGCCAGCCACCGTCTACGACCAGCATATGTCCATGCAGATAATCGGACGCAGGTGAGGCCAGGAAGACGACCGCTCCGGCCATATCTTCAGGAGTGCCCCAGCGACCGGCTGGAATACGCTCGCTGATCTGTCGCTCACGTACAGGATTCGCTAGCAGCGCGCTGTTGAGATCGGTATCCATGTAGCCCGGAGCGATGGCGTTGACGTTGACGCCCTGGCTGGCCCACTCGTTGCATAACGATTTCGTTAGTCCGGCGATAGCATGTTTGCTCGCGGTATAGGTCGGGATGGTAATACCACCCTGGACAGATTGTAACGAAGCGATATTGATAATCTTCCCATGTCCCTGCTGCACCATCTGCCGTCCAAACGTCTGGCAGAAGAGAAACACGGCGCGCAGATTTACTGATCGAGAATCAAGCGCGACGTAGATTGCAGGGAGAGGAACTCCCAGCACGGTTGTGTTACTGATCGCGATAAAGCCATCGGGCAGGTTTCCGACAATCTGTTGTCCATTGGTGTACCAGTTGGCGATACCATGACAGCATGGCCTTTGGCGCTCTTCACGCCCTGCGCACGCATGGCCTGCATATTCCAAACGATATCTCAGTCGTGGGCTGTGATGGCCTTTTAATGGCTGCGCATTCTAATCCCCCGCTCACCACCATTGATCAACCAAAATACCAGATGGGCCGTCTCGCCATGCAGACATTAAGTCAGATGCGTAACAACCAGTACACCTCCATCGGAGGCTACACGCTCTTGGAGAGCCCCCTCATTATTCGCGAGTCCAGTGGCCCGTGTTTGCGCAGGTGAAAAAGCGCATGTTGGAAGATGGGAAGTGAGCAGCTTTGCGCACATTCTCCATGAACGAAGAGAACACTAGGGCAGGCGAGATGAAGTTGGGTGAGTAGTTTGTTGCCCTGAGCCTTCGCTGCTCGCGCTGTTTTGCTGGTCGAGCACCTCAAGCGCGTGGCAGATGCCCTGGCGATAGGTCGGGGCAACCACTGGTCTCCAACCTAGCTCGCGAGCCGCCTTCGCGTTGGAGACCCGCATTGAGGTGGCGAAGAAGTCGGTCGCGTAGGGGGCCAATGGCCGCATCATCCAGCTGAGAGATGCTGGCCCATAAAAGGCTCCATAGCGTAGCGATATCCCTTCGATCCAGCCCGCTCGGGTCGCCTCCCAGATCTGCTGTTCCAATGAGCGGAACCCGGCCACGTGCCGTTCTAGTTGGGAAGAGCTTCCAGCAGGTGCGAACGGACAGTCCTCAGTGATGACCTGAGCGCTCCAGTCTCCATAGCCGTAGCCCATCGTCATTGACTCCGCTACAAACCTGCGTGCGCCTACCGTCCTGGCGGCAGCGAGCAGATTAGTGGTGCCAATATCGTGCAGCGCGTCGGTGGCATACATATCCCGATGACGCAGAGGCGTCTTCTTGAGTGCGGTCAGCGCATGAATGACTACGTCAGCTTGCAGCCCCTGGACAGCTCTGAGGAGGCCATCGCGATCCATCACGTTTGCCACGATTGGGTGAGCGCCAAGGTGAGTGAGGTGATTCAGGCTCTCAGGTGAGCGGGTCAACCCGAGAATCTCGTGTCCTCCTGCGATGAGGGCACGGGTCAGGGGGGTGCCCAGAGCTCCAGTTGCTCCGGCAAGAAGTACTTTCATTGCTGTTCTTTCCTTTCTTCGTTTGGCTGTGTCTCAAAGGACTGAGAGGCTAAGTCCTTTGACAGCCGGTGTAACCATCGGCATCCCTCCAGGAGCACAACCCGTGGTTTGCGACAACGATCAATCAGTCTGGGGCGAAGAACGCAATTTACAACGCTCAGGAGAAGTATACCAGGTGTAGGGCGATTTTTCCAGGAGGATGCATCACCAATGCTCACGCTTCGGTTTAAAAGCTCTCACTTCCCACGTTATTTACCAGCGCCTTCTGTGCTTCGTAAGACGTTTGTGTGGAGTGCAGGTTGGAAAGCGGCCCCAGGCCGCTTTCCAACCTGCACTCCACACCCGAGACGAACTGCGTAGCAGCGAGGAGTCTGGGCAAAAGCGGGATGAGGCGCTCAAACGCCTGTTTGAAACATCCAAGATGACTCATAAAATCATAGTTTTCACAGATGAGAATCATTTGCAATTGTGAATAAGATGCGATATAGTAGGAGAACAAGGATTGATGTAAATCATTCTTGTGCCATATTTCTGTCTGCTGGATATCTGATTGGAGGCGTCATGGCTAGTAACTCCAGTACCTTCGGGCTCTCCGCTCTCGCGCATGTATTCAATGACAGTTCAAGCAACATCCGTGCCAAAGTGCTTGGCATTTATGTGTTCCTGCTGGCTTTTAACATCATTGTCTGGGCACTGGCCCTCATCTGCTTTGCTCCCTATCCCGCCCTCTTAGGCACTGCGGTCCTGGCCTACAGTTTCGGCCTGCGCCACGCTGTGGATGCCGATCATATCTCCGCAATCGATAATGTGACCCGCAAACTGATGCAGGAGAACAAGCGACCCGTGACCGTTGGCCTCTTCTTCTCGCTGGGACACTCGACCGTTGTCGTGGGCTTGTGCGTGGGGCTGGCTATTGCCGCGGCCTTCGTCAATAAGGAACTGCCGGTTTGGCGGGATATTGGGGGGCTCGTCGGCACGATCATTTCGGCTACCTTCCTGTACCTCATTGCCTTCATCAACCTCCTGGTCCTACGGGAGATCATTCAGATGTTTCGCCGTGTCCGACGTGGTGAACACTACAGCGAGCAATCTCTCGATGAGTTTCTCGATCAGCGTGGTCTGATGGGACGCTTCTTCCGCCCCCTCCTGCGTATGACCGATCACAGTTGGAAGATGTATCCGATTGGGCTGCTCTTCGGACTGGGCTTCGATACCGCCACCGAGGTCGGCATTCTGGCCATCGCGGCCACCTCGGGGACTAAAGGGCTACCCATTTACCTCATTTTGCTGTTCCCGGCCTTATTTATGGCGGGCATGATGCTCCTCGACACAACCGACGGTATCTTGATGCTGGGTGCCTACGGCTGGGCCTTTGTCAAACCGGTCCGCAAACTTTACTATAACCTGAATATTACCCTCGTCTCAGTCCTGGTAGCCCTCATCGTCGGCACCATCGAAGTACTCGGTATCATTAGCGATAGGACTGGATTCAGCGGTGGAATCTGGAATATACTTGGGACGCTGGACCTTAATACTATCGGGTTCATCATCGTGGGCATTTTTCTCCTCAGTTGGGGCATATCGACCTTTATCTATAAATTCAAGCGTTACGATGAGCTGGATATTCAAATAGCGCCACCTATGCCACCTGCTTCCGTAGAGGTGGGGAGTAAGTCTGGTCAGGGAGGGAGCTAACAACAAACATTAAGATAAGGGAATATAATTGCCGGGCGAGCAGCCTCCTAAAGATCGGCCCTACGAAGGCTTCTATCCCCGCGGGGCCTTCGTAGGGCCGATCTTTAGGAGGCTGCTCGCCCACGTCGACGCCATCACCAGCGCCGATCCACGTTACAACTTGATACTAATGGGTAATGCGACCAATGCCAAAGCGTGTGCTAGTAGCACTCACCAGTCCGTTAGTCCAATCAACCTCGATGACCTGGCGGGTATTTTGCAGGGGCGCAAGGACCTGTACGACTTTGAGGGTGCTGGTACTGATCACATCCCCTGCATCGGCCACATAGACATAGCGACCGGAAAGATCATTCAAAACCCACCCTTCTTTCTCGCAATAGGTCTGGCAGGGTTGCTCCCACCCACTCAGGGAGGTGAGTTGGATACTGGCAACCGAGCGCGGGGCCGTCGGCTGAGTCACATCATAGACCTTGAGCTGATCGAGAGGGGCGTCCATGACATACACGCGCTTCTCATCGGGAGAGAGGGAAATACCATGACTTGGCGCGGTGCTGGCACTCCAGGCACAGGAGCCCGCGAACTTCATAGAGGAGAGCAGCTTTTTCGTCACCAGGCTCAGGACCTGAAATCCACAGTAGTTGCTCGAGGTAGTGAACATCAGTGTATGCTTGCCATTGACGGTGAAAGGGCGGATGCCGTTAGCCGTTGCGCCGGCGTCAAAGATAACTTTTTTCGTGGCGGGATTGACCACATGAGTGTAATTATAGTTCTTCCCAACATATCCAGCTAGATAGACCTGCGTGCCATCCAGCGAGGCAACCGTATTGTGCCCATCAGTTCCAGTGGCAATCGAGCCAATAACCTTGCCATTACTGGCATCCAGGAGCGAGGTAACGCCATCGCTGGAGTCAGTGCCATGCGGCATATAGATGGTCGAACCGTCAGGGGTCACGGCGAACTGATCTACTCCAAAGGGATACTTCACCGTCCATGCCACCTTGTTATGCACCAGATCGTAGGCCAGCAAACTCCCCGACTTGCCAGCACACACATTCTGACCACACATGCTCACATAGAGCAACCCACGACTGGGAGAGACCCCGACTCCACGCTTGCCTGCGACGGGAAGCGCGATGTGTTTCACAAGAGCATGATTGCGATCAATATCATAGACATAGGCCCCACCGTCTACCACGACATAGAGCCAGTGTGAGGTGACAACGGCGCTCGTTTTCGCGGTGTTACTGGTGGCATAGGTGGGCAAAAGTGGACGTACAAATAGCAAACTTACGAGGAGGGCGAGACAGAGCGTGAGCAGTGCAACCCCTCTTAAGACATACTTAGACATCGATTTTTTCTCTCCTTGTCCCTGACCAGGGGCATAATGTCATACCTAGAAATCTTTTAGGATAGAACCACACCGCGTGTGAAAGAGAAACAAAGCACATATACTCTTAAAGTAAGGATAGGCCAGAAGAAGGACGAGGGGATTATGGGCCTGATCCACAATACATTGTGAGTATAGAGAGCCTTAATTAAGACCAGCTTAAAAAAAGCTCTACCTAAACCTTTAGTACTATTTAGTAAATGTCCTTACTCACCCGCACGCCCCCAGGAGTCCGATCAATACCATCTGCCACCACGGCATGGTATTCAAGATGTTTGTTCCTGGATCTTGCCACGGGCCACTCGACTGAAGGACGCGCTCAACCTGCTGCTGCGTGACGGTGAATCCGGCGGTGTAATTTAGCGTATGGCTGTGGCCATACGTCAGTTTGAGTACAGCATGGTATTTGCCAGATCCAAGCATTTGCTTTTGTATATAGATTGGATAGTTGATAGACGTGTCGGGCAAAAGCGTATCCAGCTTCATGGGCACTGTCTCCAGCAGATGCTCATGATCATCTAACAATTGTAACGATCCGGCAGGCTTAATCATAACGTTGCCACCATTCTTCAGTGCTATCGACACATTCTGGTAGCCGTTGGCCCCTCCTGCCTGTATCCCTGAGGCGCTCAATTGCTCAACGGTTGGGCCAGGCAGATTGACCTGGACGGCGATACCCGAAAGCTGCTGAATATTGATGTGCAGCGGCGTCTTGTTCCCTGCCATCTTATGGATAGGAGAGGTCGCAACAATCCCTCCCACATGTTGGCCTGGACCAGCATCACTCGGAACAACAACCTGGAATGGAATGACCCGACTCTCCCCAGGGGCAAGTGTCACACTATGAACGCTCAAACTGATCCATGTGCCAGCCTTCTGTTGTTTACCAGTTGCGGAAGAGAACACTGTTCCGCTGGTCTGTCCCGTCGTAGCATCTACAGCCACAAGTGATGCTGTACCCATTGCCGTGCCGCCATTGGTGATACGGACGCTACTCTCCAGCATGGCACCAGGATGCATGTCGAAGATAAAGTAGGATTTCGTAGCCGGAATGGCTGGATCATAGTGTACGGGAAGTAAACTATAAATAGCTTCTCCTCCCGAGGCGTAAGCGGTTGAAGCATATAATGCTCCCGGCAGAAAAGCACCTACACAGATCACGCCAACGACGCTACGTAACAACCATGTAGAGAGTAAGTAAAGATGGTTCTTATGCATAATATCCTCCTATCGTTATCTGAAAAGGGGAAGGTTCCTTAACAAGAACCTTCCCCACCGACCGAATACCTGAGAGAGGATGGCTACGGCGCCAGGTTTGTTCCGATAGTAACTGTACTGGTATAGCTACCTGCATAGGCAGAACCAGGAATGGCGATATGAACTGTCGGTGTGACCGTCGTTGTCCCCATACCAGAGCCAGCATCCGCGCTGAAGATCTTTACGGCTGGAGGCGTCCCCTCGGGAGTCGACCACGGTGATTGGTAGATCGTAGGTTGCGTTCCTGGTATGACCATTTAAGGTAAAGGGACTTATGTTCGCGTCACTGGCTGTCGCCGTGACGGTTGTTCCAGCTTGCACATCAGCGCCGATGCCAGCGGCAAAGGCACTCGTGCTGAAGCACATCATCAGCGCGGTCAGCACGAAACTGGTGCTGATACCTGCTAGTGTTAGTTTGAGTTTTCGCATTGCGTATATCCTTCTATGGGGGGGGAGTCTCCATATCTCTAGGGGGAACAGGCGACTCTCCATATGGGATTGCTTGTCAAAAGTTTGAACATCATCATTCATTTCCGGTGCTAGCTACATGTACTCCTCCTTTCTGCTCACTGCGGATAGAGGCACCTACCACAAGAGACACTCATCAGACATCAGGGATCTCACAAGAGCGCGATCAAAATCCCTTCATGATTTCATATCGACACACACCAATGAATTATGAAGAGCCCTTAACCATCGCGATAATATTCGTGATGGTTCTGTGAGCACCTGTTAAAGTCATTTATAGTAACTACTCAGGTGCCCCTCTCTGACTTCTTTGCCTTCGCAAGCCATAGTGTGCGTGTGATGAGGTTGGCGGCCCAATAGGCGTTAAGGGAGGAACAGAGTCGCCGGCGGGCGCGCAGCCTCCTAAAGATCGGCCCTACCCCAACGAAGGCCTTCGTTGGGGTAGGGCCGATCTTTAGGAGGCTGCTCGCCCGGCAGGATGCTGTTGGTTTGCACTGATCCATCGTGCTTCACTTGACGCTTATTGCAGCGTCAACCTTCATCTGACACCAGAGCGAGGTGTGGTAGGGACGGCCTTCAGCAGTCCGCGTCCCTGCGATGGGTGTCGGCAAGACGAGGCGGACTGCTGAAGGCCGTCCCTACCACACCCCCTCCCCTTGACGGTTTAGAGCGCGTCAGATGAACCTTGACAGAGTATTATTGTGTGGTGAGGTTGGCGGCCCTGGCCGCCAACCTCACCACACAATAATACTCTGTCAAGCGAGCCGCCGCAGGCGGCGTGGTTGAACGAAAAGACGGGCTAGTTTATAAAGAAAAGATTATGGACATTACCGACAATACCCATAATCTTCTCTCCACACGATTTACAGAAACAGCCACAGTGTACCGACATGTTAGCTTGTTGTGCTCGGATATCAGAGCAGGCCGACCCATGATTGTTCTGATAGACTTTGATCTTCACTCTTTCGCTGTTCCGCCTGCTGCTTCACCTGCATCTCTTTGGGATGCACGATGAGAATGGGGAGCTTTGTGGCATCCAGCACACGCTCCGTCACACTTCCTACCATCCAGTGAGCGAGACCACCGCGACCATGCGTGGACATAGCAATCAGATCGCACCCGGTGAATTCCTTAATATGCTCCATTCCCTTGCCTGTCGCGGCGAGCTCCACTATTGCATGCGAGATGTCAATATCTACGTCGAGTGTAACCGAGGAGGTGATGGTAAGATTCGCGGAACCTTCCTGTTGGAGTAGTCGTTGCTCAACGGAGATAAGATACGATTGGGCGGCATTGACTATCTGATCTTGCTCAATGCCCATCGTCTGCGCGTTAAAGAGCGGTACGATACTAGCCACATGCAAAGCACCAGGTTTTGCAGCAGACCAGAACTTACAAAGCGCGATAGCTGGAGCAAGCGCTTCCTCAGCCAGAGCAGAGCCATCGAGCGGAACAAGAACGCGTAGCGGTTGCATTGTCTCCTGAGTTTCAGAAAGCGGCCATATAAAAAATCCGTGCGCTAAGGTATAGCGCACGGATTTACAAACTATTTGAGAGTTGGCCTATCAGGCTTCCTCTGATGATGCTGGTGTGGTCTCCTCTGCATCTATAGTCGGGGCGACTTCCGTCTCCACCACGGGAGCTTTCGTCGCCGCAGGGGCGACTTCCGTTGCGGTCGTTGTCGTTGTACCCACAGCAGCTGCAATAACTTCCTCATCGGTCACATTAGCATCAATGCGAGCATGACCAACGAAGTAGATAATCACAGCCACAGCCAGCGACAGAATAGTGATTGCTATGATCCAGATATCCCAGGGTCCAACAGCGATCAAGCTGGGTACCCAGGGAGCAGACACAGTTGCGTATAGACCCACGCCACAAGCAAGCAAGCCCAGAACTATACACAGGTAGAAGGCCCAGTCGGGGACCAGCCTGGTTCCTATGAATGCTTCGTGAAACTTATTACGAATGACGATGACATCAACAAACTGGAAGATGATGGAGATACACCATATCACCGTTATAGCAGCGAATATAATGTAGTACATGAGATTCGCCACATCAGCCGGATTTGTCCCAGGGATGACGTAAGGCAGAACCATGTAAATTGCCACAGCGAGCACCGCAACGATGATGCTCTGCACAAGCACGGCCATCCAGGGCACGCGAGCAGCATTCACTTTACTCATCGCAGCAGGCAAGCGGCGATCAAGACCGGAAACAAAGAGTAAACGACCAAAGGAGTAATTGTAGACGATAGCGGCAAAGAGCCCAAAGCCAATCAAGATCAGGTTGACGATCACTCCAAGTATCAGTCCGGCTGGGCCAAAGCCATTTATCACGGCGTCTACCAATGAGGGGACATTTACCTGATCTTTGACAGGCACAGCGGTCATCACACCAAAGGTGGTGATGAGGTATGCCGCTATGATGACAACTGTACCCCAGACGAGGTAGCGGGTAACGGCACGTTCACTGGTGACCTCAGCGCCCATGTTCAATGGGACCTCGATGCCCAGCAAAGCCAGGATGACAAAGCCAAAGATGGTGAAGTTGCCAGTACCGCCAAAGGTGACGGCCCAGCCGCCAGCAGCAGGCGCCAGGTTCGTGTATCCCGGATGACCGGCAAGAAGCCAAAGCACTCCTGCCAGGCCAATCAGCACAATGGCTGCGCTGTAGGCGATGAACACTATGTTGACCAGGTTCTGCACTCCGCGGAAACGGGCGACTGAGAACCAGTAAGAAAGCGCCGTAACGACGATGATCACCAGGCCCACTTGCCAGGGGTCAGCGAGCACATTCAGACCGAATAAGGACCCCAATTTGGTGATAAAGAGACTGACCAGGCTCCCGCACACGAGCACAACGAAGATGCCGGGCCACCAGGCACAGAAGCCCGCGAAAAAGCCCATGAATGGCCCAAAGGCTTTGTTCGTCCAGACATAGATTGAGCCTTCGTTGGGGAACATACGACCGAGCTGGCCGGTAATGATAGCCCCTGGAATAAGAAAGGTCAGATATCCCACTACCAGATAAATAAAGGAGACCGGTCCCGCCGAAGCAATACCTGGCACATTCGTAATGAACAGGACGATAGCCACGTAAATAGCTACCATATCGAATGTGGTCAGCACTTTGGGAAGAAGGCCTCCTACAAGACGTTCTGAACGCAGAACGTCTTCACTGCCTTCAGCTGTTGTTGCCATAAAGGGTGTACCTCCAAAAAACTTTTCAGTTCAGGCTTTACTTCATACACATTGTAAGGGTTTTACGGATTTATCAATGTAAATACATTAATCAAGCAAAGATACAGCCCTCCCCCTTTCTTGTACAAAACAAAACAAGAATTCCACAGAACAATGAGTTCGAAAGAAAATGAATGCATAAGGACACTGCATTCGCAAGATGCATGACATTGCACCAAACAAACGGCTCAAATTGAAGTATAGTAATGATGCTTCAGGGTGTCAAGCTCCCCCCATCTACACCTACTCATCCCACATCCAACAATAATAGTACCATACCTGGCAATATCTAAACTCACCCATTAGTTGAGGATAAACCACGGTGAATGGGCGTGGCGCGAGGTCATGGGCAGGGACAAGCCCAGCCCCTACTATACCGCGCTGGCGAGAGTATAGTAGGGGCTGGGCTTGTCCCTGCCCACGTTCTATATATAGCAGGGCTGTGTTACACACTCTTATGCGTGGAATGTGGATCATGAAACTTCTTGCGATAGCCTCTCCACAAGAGCCAGAGCATACCCAGCAAAAATATGCCTGCTAGCAACGCCAGGCCAATAAATCGGAGGAGGCTGCCAGGACTCGTGGATGATCGCGTTGCTGGTCGCGAGGTAGCTGGAGCATTGTTTGTAGGTGGATAGAGTCCGGTGATGATGAAGCGCGGAGCTCCACCAACTTCAATGCTGCTGACAATGCTTCGCCCAGGGATATCCAGCATAAGCACCTGACCATTGGAGAGCGCGACAAAGCCGAGCTGCCCATCGCTCGTAATGGCAACCGATTGTGGAGCATGGCTCAGGCGGAGAACGCGAGTCGGCTCAGGCGCTACCGCAGGCGTGTTGGCCACGACAGGAGTCAGAACATCCAATTGGTTATGCTGCCGATCAGGCACGTACACTTCGCCGGTGTTGGCGTCATAGTCCATCGGGCCAAATTGTCCTCCATTAAGTAGAGTACGGATAACCCGCCGCGTATTGAGGTCCACAGCAACAATAGTCCCCTGACGTGTCGTTACATAAGCAGTGAAACCACCAGGAATAGAGATATCTTGTGGGCCACCAGCAATAGGCACAGAGCCCAGCAGGCTACCATTGATGATAAAGATTGTGAGCGAAGCGGTCCCGGTAACCCAAAGCTGATTTGGCGTTGAGGGGGTTGCATCAGGCGCCGTCGATGCCGCAACAGCCAGGCCATAAATGGCTACATGCGTCTCGAAGGTCCGTTGTATGGCACAGGTGGTCGGGTTAATCGCACGTACACTGCTATCTCCTTGACCCGCTGCATACAAAACTGTGGCATTCAGACTGAGTGCAAGTAGGGAGGGCTGACCAGGAAGATTTACTGTACAAAGAGTCTTCCCAGTTTTTGCAAAGAGAACCGTAACCCGTCCGAGCAAAGGCTGTGTAACATACAGCATCTGCCCGTCCTGGCTCAGCAGAATAGTACGTGGATTCTTTACAGCAGCGATGACGCCAGTCACACGCCGCTGTGCAATATCAATGACGCCGATTCCCTGCGCAGCGCCCGCAACATAGGCAAGCTGAGGAGCTCCCCCATCCGCATAAACAGGCGTATAAAGCAATCCCACCAATAACAATGACAAAAAAAGCTGGAGGAGAATAGAGCAACACCTACGTGAGACTGACATTACCATCGCATCTTCCTTATAGCTAATAAAATGATTATGTTTTGTTCTAGTTTAACGCTTCAGGTCCTCTCTCGGCTACCTGCGGCGGCTGAGAGGACCTGAATAGCTAATCTTGTTCGCCAATAGCGAACAACCGCGTAATCACTGCACGCTGAGCAACACAACTACCTGAAAAACCATGAAATCTAAAATGTTACGCTCAAGATTCCTCGGTTCTAAATAAAAAGTTGAAGCCGCTGTAGCGTCATGACGCCATTCAATTACATTAATTATAGATAAAAATGGCATATATTGCAAAATTTCGCGTCTATTCTCTTGCATGGAGGGGAGCCTGTTCGCCATAGGCGAACAGGCTCCCCTCCACAAACACACCATAAGCGAAACGCCGAAGATGCCTGAAAATCAAACAAACCTTGACACAAAAAAGAGAGTATCTATGTGGATGAGATTATAACATTGAAAGCTAGAATTATCTAAATGATATCACAGTACTATTGCAAAATTGTAATTTTACTGGTATTCTTGTGTTATATCCATAACATAGCGATTGGAAAACCTCCTTTAATCCGCCTAACTTTTTGCTTCTGAAGGACCAGGGTGAAATTGTCAGGTGATTCTGAGAGGCCGTAAATAGATGGATATCGATGTTGCAGGGGCTAAATAAACGCAATATCGACTGGTGCAATGCAGGTGGCCGCGATCATCAGTCAGCAAAACAATTTTCTGACTTTTGTATAAATATTGACAAGGAGGTCCACATTGAAGCAGCATTCATCAGGCTTTTTTATTGGTATCGTAGTGTCGATCATTTTAGGTTTCGGCGTCATAGCCGGGATACTGTTTGCCCTTCAATCAGCGAAGGGGCTTGGTTATGAAACCGATGTCTTAAAAGCCACTAAAACAGGCCCTAATAGCGCTACCCTTTCCCTATCTACATTCCCCGATAGTCATGTCTGTCACGCTGACGCAGGAGCACCGCAGAGTGAGTGGGTAACCTACTGCCCCATGACCAGCTTTGAAGTTCCCCCAAATAGTACCATCACGGTTGTGATCAACAACTACGACGGTGCGACCACACTCGTCAACGATTATTTTAGCCACGTACATGGCACAATCGGTGGCGTTGAGACGGTTAACAACAAGCCCATTAGCCAGCTTAGCCCGGACAATGTATCCCACACATTTACGCTCCAGTCAACGCCCGACTCCACCTACCCGATTTTTGTTAGTGTACCGCTCTTCGCGGTTGCAGACGACGCTCCCAATGCGGTACAGATCGCGGGCAACAGTTATCCCAAGCCCAACGTCATCTCTTTCCAGTTCCACACAGGCCCAAATGAAACCTATGTCTGGCATTGCTATGATCCTTGTGGTGAGGACCGCGATCCCCCTTACGGTTTTACCGGGGCAATGTCTACCACCGGCTTTATGGCAGGAACGATGACAGTAGCGAATTATTAAGGGGAGCAAGATGTCTGAAGTACATATCGAAGAAAACGCTGGCGCTGCCTCGCCAGTGCTAAAGGAACCCGATCATCTGCGTCGGGCACTGGCAATCTGGGTGATACTCTCGATTATTGCTATCATAATATGGAGTTTCGTGTCTCCATACATCCTCCCAGCCGCCGCTAGCGATCTTAGTAGATCCGATAACTTCACGCTCGTTGTTTTTACAGATCTAGCTATACCGGTCGCATTGTTCGTCTTTATCTTTCTCTGCTATAGCCTGATCGCTTTCAGGGTCAAGGAGAGACCTACAGAGGACGCTATCGCCTTAAAGCCCAGACCAATGCTCCAGATCGGGTGGCTGGGAATCACCGGGGGGCTTTGTCTGTTTCTCCTCATCTGGGGTATGTTTGGATTTTACCAGGAAACTACCGCTTCAACTACCAGTCCTCTTGTTGTTCAGGTAACTGGACAACAGTGGGATTGGACTTTTTACTATCCACAGTATGGAGCGTCCAGCCAGGCCCAGGAAATCGAAATACCAGTAAATCGTCCCGTACAGTTCACCGTCACGTCGAAAGATGTTCTGCACGGCTTTGCCATTCGTGCTCTTGGAGTTCGCGTTGATGCTAATCCAGGAGAGACCACGACTACGCCTATTGTGACACCAACTGATGTTGGAAGCTACACGGTGGTCTGCGTAGAGTTGTGCGGGCTCTATCACTCCTATATGTGGTCAGCGGTGAATGTGGTCAGTGCTTCAACATTTAATTCCTGGATAACAAGTCAAGGAGGACACCCATGACTGAAGCCAGACGCACGAATCTTCTTCACAATCTTTTCCCAAGTGTGGTCTCTGGGATAGTGCTCGGTGTAATAGGGGCTGTCATATGTAACCTGATTGTAGCCCATTTTGCACCAGACAACCCCGACGCGCCGATCGTGAGCGGCTATCTTGGCTGGACGATCTTCTTCTTTATAGGCATTGGGGCTTTCAATGGTGTATGGAAGTGGGGCTTTGCTCGCCAGGACGCAACACCGGCCGAAGAGCTAGAAATCGCCGGACATGGTCAGGGGCTGTGGCGCTATTTCCGCTTCACCACCGACCATAAAGTTGTTGGGATGCAATACCTGGTAACCGTGTTCGTGCTCTTTTTCTTAGGCTCAATGGGAGCCTTCATGATTCGACTGGAGCAATCCAGCCCTGGAGCACTCTTTCTCTCTCCTTCCACCTATAACACTATTGTCGGCATGCACGGCATCTTAATGATTGTTGCTACCATCATTATGGTCAGCGGCCCCTTTGGAAACTTCATACTGCCGATCATGATTGGCGCACGTGACATGGCCTTTCCCCGGCTCAACGCTCTGAGCTATTGGCTGCTTTTCTCCGCCATTCCTGTGTTCCTTTCTACATTGGCTTTCGGCGGCTTCCCTACAGGATGGACCGGTTACGCTCCCCTGGCCGACCAGCAACTTACACCAGGTATGGACGCTTACTGCTTCACCATCATACTCTTTGCTATCTCAACCACTATAGCGGCGCTGAATATCGTAACCACTGTGCTGGTGATGCGCACAAAGGGCATGACCTGGGCGCGACTTCCCATATTCGTCTGGGGCGTGGTGCTCTCGGTACTACTCGGTTTGACGGCTTTCCCTTCGTTTATCATCTCACAGATGATGGTCTTGATGGATCGCGTCTTCCAGACATCTTTCTTCATCGCCGCCTTCGGCGGAAGCAACTGGCTCTATGAGCATATGTTCTGGTTTATGGGACACCCTGAGGTCTATGTGATCGCACTGCCTTCAATGGCGGTCGCGGCTGAGCTAACGGCCGTCTTCTCACGCAAGACGATCTTTGGCCGCCGCATGATGGTTGGCAGCCTGATCACTATCTGTATATTGAGCGTGCTTGTCTGGGGACACCACCTCTATACCAGTGGGTCCAATACCGCTCTGGATGGCCCCTACATGCTCGATACGGAATTGATTTCCATCCCCACCGGTTTCTTCTTCCTGGCCCTTATCGGCACACTCTGGCGTGGGAAGGTCTGGGCTACAGTCCCACTAATGTTTGTAGTTGGCATGCTGATAAACTTCGTGATTGGAGGCATCACCGGGATCTACCTGGCAGACCTACCGACCGACCAAATCCTACATGGCGGTATGTTTGTCACCGCACACTTCCATTTCACTCTCGTTGGCAGCATGGTCTTCGGGTTTTTCGCGGCTCTCTACTTCTGGTTCCCCAAAATGGTGGGACGCCGACTCAATCCTCTGCTGGGCATGATCCACTTCTGGCTCTTCGAAATTGGCTTTCTGGGGACATTCCTCTCGCTGTTTTACGCGGGCCTGCAAGGTGAGCCACGCTGGTCTGCCAATGTTGCTCCTCCATTCGCTGTTCCTAATTTGATTGCCAGCTTGTTTGCTATAGTGATCGCGGCATCCGTGTTTGTTCTCATTTACAACGTGGTTATCACAGTTGCACGCGGCGAGATTGCTACAGCCGATGAGTGGGGTGGCAAGACTCTTGAGTGGACGGTACCAACACCCGTGCCTCTTGAGAATTTTGAACACTTGCCTGTGGTGACAGCAACGCCTTACGAGTATGGACTATCTGAGCCTGCCCATGAAGGCTTTGGCCTATCTGAAGCTGTTGCAGATGTCAGTACTGTAGACACAGAATCGCCACAAACGAGTTAATCGCACTGTGAGGAGACATACGTATGAGTACAGCCCTGGAGCAAATGCACGAAATTGAGCCGCATATTCGGATTGGGCGAGCACGAGCAGGCGTATTGATGCTCATCCTGTCGGATGCGTTGTCCGTCGTTGCCATCCTGGCTGCGGGCGGCTACTTGAGCGCGCTCAATGTATCAGGTCAATTCAGAGCGGCGGGAGAACATGCTCCCGCCCTCCTACTGGGAGTGCTACTGGCCATTTTTGTGGCGCTGAGTGGACTCACGTACTACTGGTGGCAACGCAGAGTGCTCGCCAGCGCCGACAGGAGTCAACGAACGCTCTTTATTCTTTCATGGATATTCATGGTCGCGGCTCTGCTAAGTCAGATCTGGGTAGGCGTCACCCTCGGATACGCCAGTCCTTTCCATGCGTACGCCAGCCTGGTCCTACTGCTTACCTGGTATTCAGCCTTCCATCTTGCGTTAACAGCTCTCATCGGCTTGCTGCTTCTTGGAAGGATCATACGAGGCAGGTTAGTTGCGCGCGACTACATTGTCGAGGTTGTCGGCTACTGGTGGTATTACACGGTGATCGCCAGTTTGCTCATGCTGCTATTCAGCATGGTTATTGCATAATACCCTCTATCCCGGCTGCCAACGTTGCTCGCAGGCTAGCTCTTCGACAAGTTGAGTATAGCTAGCAATAGGAGCAGCGTTGGCAATGGGAACAGGGAGAGAACGCAAATTGTGGGTACGCGGAGGTGTGGTAATGAGCATCTGGGCTGATGCAAGCGGGTGGCCGGTCCCACCTACTATACTTATCGGTTGCCTCGTCGCAGAAATCCTGTACTTCCGTGGCTGGAGTATACTCGTTAAAAGTGCACAAGCTAAGCAAGCGATGGGAACAACAGCGTCATCTGTACTCGCTGGCGCCTACCAGAGGAAAAGCTGGTTCTGGCGTGGTATTTTCTTCACAGGTACGGTCTTGATGCTCCTTATAGCATCTTCTGCTCCTGTTGATACGCTCGCCAGTCGCCTCTTCTGGATGCACATGATCCAACACCTGCTCTTACTGGTCGTCATAGCTCCACTTTTCGTGGCGGCTGCTCCTTTCCTGCCTATATGGTTGGGATTGCCGCGTTGGGCTCGCAAGCTCTTCAAGGCATGTGTAAAGCTGAAAGTCAGGCGCGCTTGCTACCGACTAGGACATTGGCTGCGTCAACCAGCTATCTCATGCGCACTGCTGATCCTCGGAACCTGGGTGTGGCACTGGCCCCCCCTCTATGATCTCGCCCTGACAAACGACGCTATTCACGACTGGTGCGAACACTCCACCTTTCTCGCAGTTAGCATTCTCTTTTGGACGCAGATAATACCATCGGCCCCGCTCTACCCACGCATGGGCTATTTGGGACGTATGGGTTGTATTGGGGTAGCTATCGTGCAAAACCTTGTCCTGGCGGTGCTACTCGCCTTTGCTCCTCTACCCCTCTATGCTCCTTACGCCCACCTGGTACTGGGACCGGGCCAATTCTCTGCACTGCAAGATCAGCAGCTCGGAGCGGGCATCATGTGGACATTTGGCGATGTTCCCTTTGGCATCGCTTTCAGTGTCCTTGTACAACAATGGTTAGCCTCGCAACCAGATGTGACGATACCAGAAGTTCCATAAAATTGCTTCGTGACATAGCGATACAGGTGCGGGAAACGACGCAAAACATCAAGCACATTTGAGCATATACACAGTAAAGCGAAAGGAAATTACTATGCGGCATCCAGATAGTATGCAGAATCTGGCTAGAGCTGCCTTCATTGCCACTTTAGCACTCCTCATAATCACCGGTGCTGTGTGGGGAGTCAGGCTTCTCACTACTCATCGCAGCCAGGCAAGCGTGCCAGCAAATAATAATTATGCCATCGGCGGTTTCCCGATGTCAGGGCGTTCCGCACCTGACTTTGCTCTTACCAACCAGTTCGGTCAACCTGTTACTCTTGCTTCATTGCGCGGCCATGAAGTAGTTCTGGCATTTATCGATTCACGATGCACGTCTCTCTGCCCACTAACTGCTGAGATTTTGTATAATGCCAAAGCTCACCTGGGTGCTTCTGCGGCCAGTCAGATCGAGCTGGTTGCTATCAATGCCAATCCCATCGCGACTAGCATCCCGGTGATACAGGACTGGTCCATCAAGCATGGCATGCTGCATCAGTGGCTGTTTCTCACCGGCAGCGCCAAACAACTTCAATCCGTATACCATCAATACGATGTGTACGACAAGGTTAGCTCGGATGGGGCGGCGATACACGATCCGGCAACGTTTATCATCGATGCCAATGGCCATGAGCAGCTTTTTTACGAGACACTGAATTCAACGGATCAGTCTGACCTGAACAATCAAATAAAAGGGCTGGAAGCTGGCATGCGGCAGTGGCTACCGCACCGATAGGGAGGATTTCCAGATGTACTGATCACCGATATTTTATATCTTCATCTTCTTAAGATGTTGCGATGCAATTATTTGGCAGCTATCTGCCAGGAGTACTCCTATGAAGTTCATACGCAACGTAGCATGGGCAGCGACTGTCGTAACCTATTTTCTGATCGCGCTCGGCGGCACTGTCCTTGCTACCGGCTCCGGGCTGAGCTGCCCGGATTGGCCGCTTTGCTTCGGCCAGGCATACTATTCCGGCACGTATCACACGTTCCTTGAACAGTTTCATCGCTTCACAGCAGCGATGGTGAGCATATTGATTGTTCTGCTGGTCATCGGGATTTTCACGCGAGCGCGGAAAGATCGTCTCCTGCTAGCAATGGCGATCATTGCTCCTGTGCTGCTGGCAGTCCAGGTGGTTCTGGGAGGACTGACGGTCCTCTGGAAACTGCCACCACAGATCATTACAGCGCACCTGGGAACGGCTCTGGCTATCTTAGCGGTGGTCATCACGATTGCGGTATTGAGCAGCAAGCCCGCGCCGAGCAGAGAGCTTCCGGCGAAAACGCGCAAGTTTGCGCAGTTAGCGATCAGTAATGCGTTGCTTGTCTATATCCTGATGCTGCTTGGTTCGTA
>WNGQ01001953.1_pt1 | contig 21097 bp, 15 predicted proteins | sample 5407661 | NCBI WGS metagenome assembly WNGQ01 (sample SAMN13153382, study PRJNA577476) | soil metagenome | isolation source: 60 cm soil or saprolite under Garry oak tree replicate 2 | place: USA:California | collected 2016-06-15 | reverse complement strand
TCTCTAGCAGAGAGCTGAGGCAGGCGGCTCTGTCTCTCAAGACGAGAGAATGGCCCTCTAACTTTGAGACACACTGCCCCGCTGATCGCAGCCGCTACAAAGCTCCATACAACCGCTGTCATAACTCTCTATGGTACGGATTTTGCGTAAGCATTGTATAATCCCCTGACAGCTATGTACCTCGCAGAAGGAGATATTGCCATGCCACGACATCTGATGTTCTTGCTGCTTGTGGTGACTGCGGTGGGGTGTGCGGTCCCGCAGGGGCATAGCGAGGTTGTGGGGGTGAAGCGTGTGTTGACGCAGATGCAAGTGACGGGGCGTCTGAGGCATGGTGGCACATTCGCCGGCCGGCTGACCGTTGAGGAGTTGACCGTCAATGAGCTTGGTCAACTCGCCGCCACTGGTGTGCTCGCCGGGACAGCAACCCCCGAGGCTGGCAGTGCTACCCCGATCCCGCCGCGGACGGTGAGCACGCCAGCGTCTTTACTCGATCTGCGCGGCACCTGTACCACCCTGGTGCTGGATATCGAGCCGATCTTCCTGGAGTCACTCAGCCAAGAGGTGACGCTGGGGCCAATTACCCTGGACATGCATACTGTGCCAAAGAACGAGCACCTGTTGGGTACCACCCTGTGTGCCCTGGCACGTCTCCAGGAATAAAGCCGGCGATGCGAAGCTTCAGCGCCCCTGCGCTGAGGCGCCTGTTACAGGCCCTCGAGGCGGTGCAGGGCGTGCTGCACAACCCGCCGCACCTCTTCGGCATGAAATGGCTTCACCAGGTACGGCGCCTGACTATCTTCAAGAAAGGCTTTCGCCGCAGGACTCAAGGTATCACCCGTCACGAAGACGAACCGGGAGAGGAGCTGCGGTTGATCCTGCGCCAGGGAGCGATAGAGCCCCGGGCCATCGAGCTTCGGCATGCGCAAATCGCATAAAATGAGGTCATAGGGCCGTTTCCGTAGCTGGGCTAACGCCAGGTGCCCGTTGGCCGCGGTGTCGACCCTATGGCCATCGCGGTGGAATAAACGCACGAGCGCCTTTGCCGTGCCCACTTCGTCGTCGATGACCAGGATCGCCTTCCCGGTCACGATAGTCGCCGGGAGAGGCTCAGGCACTGGGGGCTCTGGGCTCGGTGCGACTGCCACGGGTAAGGTGACCACGAAGCGCGCCCCGTCGCCGGGAGAACTTTCCACCCGGAGGGTGCCCTTATGGCCCACAATAATACTCTGGCACAGCGATAGCCCCAGTCCGGTGCCGACCCCGGCTGGTTTTGTCGTAAAGAACGGCTCAAAGATGCGGGCCTGGAGTGCCGGCGGGATCCCTGGCCCGGTGTCCCGCACCTCCAGCCGCACCTCTTGCTGCGCCGTGTCGTACTGCGTCGTGAGGATGATTTGGTGCGGCGGCAGGGTCTCACGCAGGGCCTGGTGCGCATTGGTAAGCAGATTCACCACGACCTGATGCAATTGATGCGGGTCTCCCCAGAGCACAGGCAGGTTGTCTGCGAGCTGCTGGACGACGTCGACCTCATCGAGCTGCAGCGTATACCGCAGCAGTTGCAGGGCCTCCTGGACCACGTCGTTGAGCTGCACACGGGTGCGCTCTGGTGTGTTGGGACGCGCCAGGGAGAGAAAATTCCGCACAATGCGCTCACAGCGTACAGCAGCTTGATGGATCTCCGTCACCATCTCGGTCAAGTTGCTGTCCATGGCCTGCTCCCGGAGCAAGTCCGATTGCACCATGAGCGCGGCCAAGGGGTTGTTGAGTTCGTGCGCCACGCTGGCCAGGAGCCCGCTGAGGGCCGCCAGCTTCTCACTCTGATGCAACGCTTCCTGTTGGCGCCGTAGCGCATCCTCGGCTCGTTTGATTTCCGTAATATCCTCATGGGCGATGACGACCCGTCCGTCTTTAGTCTCATCAAAGCGCGTCACCTGTAGGAGGAACCAGGACGCCTCGGACGGACCATGGCAGGCATACTCCCAGGAGAAGGTCGGACACTGGCGCGTCATCACCGCCCGGAGACCAGTGAGGAACTCCTCGATGTCGGTCCCTATCCGTCCGCTCACGGCGCGGCAGAATTCCAGATAATCCGTCCCTACGCCATGGGCGGAGACAGAGAGGGCATGGGCCAGCACAAAACGACACCAGGCGGCATTGACCGCGACAATCGTCCCCCTCTCCTCCAGGATGACAATACTGGCAGAGAGGGCATCGAGCGTCGCTTGGAGAAACTGGTAGGAGTCCCGGAGCGCCACTTCCGTGCGCTGTCGCTCGCTAATTTCTTTGGTGAGGGCGTCATTGGTGAGCGCCAGTTGGGTGGCACGGACCTGGGCTGTTTGGGCAAAATAGGCCAGGGAGGCCAGCAAAACCGTGGTCACGAGGCCCATGAGGAATACGGCGAAGGGGAGCACCGAGAACTTATCGGCCAGGATGGCCCCGACCGTTGGCCAAATCCACACCCGCCAGGTCAGTCCGGGCAAGGTGACGGCGACCTCCTGGCGTAGCGTATCTCTATATTGCGGGGTGGTCTGATGACGGGCATAGATGGGTTCCTCGCCCTCGAGCACAACGACGGCGAAGTCCTCAACGACCGTGGTCGCGATGTGGGTGAGAAAGGGTTGCAAGCGGAGCATCCCGATGAGACACCCCTGAAACGTGGTCCCGGTGCTGCGGGGTACCACCATCCAGAGTTCTTGGGTGGCGCCTCCGGCGTCTGCGACCCGTATCACCTGCGCTTCCTGCGTCGTCCGGGCCAGGGTCAGGAGCCGCTGCTGGCGTATTGGCACATCGCTATAGGGGTCGCCCAACACCCCCTCGTCTGTCAGGGGGCCGAGCGCATGCGGCCAGAAGGCGTCATCAACCCACACGAGGCCCTGCAGATAGGGGTCATAACGGCGTAAGAGAGCCACGTCTTGCTCTCGGACTTCTTGGGAGACCACTCCCCCGCTTTCCCAATGCTGTGCCATCCGTTCCAGGGACCGGAGACGTGACACAGTTTGCTCGGTAATCGCATCCTGAACACTCGTCGCGGCCAGCGTCAATGTGCGCCTGACGAGCACAGACTCGTGAGCTAGCAGGGCCTGCCAGAGGGCTAAGGTGGCTACGGTGACGACCCCCCCCACGAGCACTGAGGCCCGCGGTGAGGGCCCGCTGGCATCCGCTCTATAGTGGTGCAAGGCCGCCGCCGTTACGCCCACCCCGAGGATGACACTCCCCACTGCAGACAGCACGGCCATGTCCGTGAACGGCGGCCACTGATACGCCGTCGGGACACCCAGCAGGTATCCGAGGCCGCCCACGAGTCCCAGGCCACCCACCAGTAAACCCAACAGCACGGGGAGGAGCCGGGCAAGTCCATGGCGGGCCGGCAGGCGCAGGACGACGAGAACGGTCCCAGTCAGAAAGCAACTCATTGCCGTCTGCGGCGCCATCCGCCCAGGGTGCGAGGTACGAACCGTAGTAAACGGATGCAGGAAGAACTGGTCCAGACCTAAACTCAGCCCAAAGAGGTACTCGTACAGCGTCAAGAGCCCGATGGCCGCCACCACGATGCCGCAGACCATCTCGAGGCGTACCCGCTTCCACGAGAGCGCGAGCAGCCCAAGGCCACACAGCAGCACACTCAGGGCGGCGTTGTATTGCATCGGGGCGAACATCGGCCGCAGCTGGACTAACCAGGGGCTGTGTGTGTACCATCCGAACAGGACCACACACCCCAACGCGACGGCGAGCTCCCCGGCGATGAGCACGACGAGGTCGAGCTTCGCAGTCCGGGAAGAACGCTTCGCAGTCAGCCAGAGCTTTGGCATAGGATACGTGCTCCTTCCGTACGGTGCAGACGGCGCTCACCGGCAGTGGACAGTGGCCATGTCAAGGACACGGATGCTCTGCTTTCCATAGGTGCGGTGTCTGGGGCAGCCGGGTGCTGTGGTATAGAATTTGCACTCTATACGAGGGGGAAGCCAGCGGACTGTCCAGGAACCAGTCTGCTTGCACGACATCTGCCCTCAGAAAGAAGTGCCCCATGGCTGCCATGATTTCGGGTCCCATGCAAGTGATCTGTGCTACTGTATTGCCGCCGCTCAGTGTGTTTTGTGCCGTCGGTTTGCGAAGCCAATTTTGGCTCAATCTCGTGTTTACCCTGTTGGGCTATGTGCCGGGCGTGGTGCACGCGTTCCATGTGCTTCTGAGTTCAGACCCAGAACGGAGCCCCTAGCCTCCGTCCAAGCTTGCACCCGTCACGCCTGCCCTGCACGGGCCAGAGGCAGCGCATGCGTACTAATGTATCACATAACGCTGCGGATATTCCCTGACAGTGCAAAAGTCGGTAAGCCTACCCTCTCATTTTGAGAGAGCAATTCTCCATTGTGCATGTCAGTCTCTGCTGCTATTCCTAGAGATATGTGCCCAGAGAGTCCTCGCACATATGATATTACACTTGCATTCTGGATAGGGGTACACTTTCCTCAAGAAGGAGCGGCCGCATGATGTTGTGTCGTGGTCGCTGAGGCAGAACCGGGCACACAACCGCATCACGCGGGAAAGGAGTACCAAGACCCATGAGACACCGACGGCTTCCTCAGGCGCAGTCAGATCCCCTCTGGTACAAGGACGCCATCATTTACGAAATCCATGTGCGGGCCTTTTATGACAGCAATGGCGATGGCATCGGTGATTTCCAAGGACTTATCCAAAAGCTGCCCTATTTGCGTGACCTCGGCGTCACGGCCCTCTGGCTCCTGCCGTTCTATCCCTCGCCCCTGCGTGATGATGGCTACGATATTGCGGACTACCGCAATGTGCACCCTGACTACGGCACGTTGCACGATTTTAGGGTGTTCGTCCAAAAGGCGCATGCGTATGGTCTGAAAGTTATCACTGAGCTGGTCGTGAATCACACGTCCGACCAGCATCCCTGGTTCCAGGCCGCACGGCGGGCCAAGCCTGATTCACGCAAACGGAACTACTATGTCTGGAGCGATACGGACACGAAATACGCCGAGACACGGGTCATCTTCCTAGATACGGAAAAGTCGAACTGGACCTGGGACCCGGTGGCTGGAGCGTATTATTGGCATCGTTTTTTCTCGCATCAACCCGATCTGAATTACGCCAACCCGCAGGTCTTGAGGGCTCTATTCCGGGTCATGCGTTTCTGGCTTGATATCGGTGTGGATGGTCTGCGCTTGGACGCCATACCCTACCTGTGCGAGCGTGAGGGGACGATCAACGAGAACCTCCCCGAGACCCACGCCGTCCTGAAAGAAATGCGGCGTCTCCTCGACCAGCATTACGAGGCCCGCATGTTTCTGGCCGAGGCGAACCAGTGGCCAGCGGACGTACTACCGTATTTCGGGGACGAAGACGAATGCCATATGGCCTTTCATTTTCCTCTCATGCCCCGTATCTTCATGGCCCTGCGCCAGGCCGACCGCCATCCCATTACGGAGATTCTGCGCCAGACGCCCGAGATTCCGGACACCTGCCAGTGGGCACTCTTTTTACGCAATCACGACGAATTGACCCTGGAAATGGTCACGCACGAGGAACGTGACTACATGTATCGGGAGTATGCCATCGACGCCCGCATGCGGCTCAATCTGGGTATCCGCCGACGCCTGGCGCCGATGATGGAGGATGACTTGAACCGGGTGCGACTGCTCTACAGCCTCCTCTTTTCCTTGCCGGGCACCCCAGTGCTGTACTATGGCGATGAAATTGGCATGGGCGAAAATATCTTTCTGGGCGACCGGAATGGGGTGCGCACGCCCATGCAGTGGTCGGGAGACCGCAACGCCGGGTTTTCGCGCGCCGACCCACAACGGCTGTACCTGCCAGTGATCATGGATCCGCTGTATGGCTACCAGACCGTCAATGTCGAGAACCAGGAGCGCAATAGTGCGTCACTCTTATGGTGGATGAAGCGCAGCATTGCCCTGCGTAAGCAGCACAAAGTGTTTGGTCACGGCCGGACGACCTTCTTGAGCCCAAACAACCGCAAAATCCTGGCGTATGTGCGCCATGATGAGACCGACACGATTCTGGTATTGGCCAACCTGTCGAACCAGGTCCAGCCAGTGGAGCTGGACCTCACGGCCTACGAAGGCCTGACGCCGCAGGAGATGTTTGGGGGCACAGAGTTCCCCGCCATTGGTACGACGCCGTATTTTCTGTCCCTGGGGCCCTATGCGTCCTATTGGTTCATTCTGCAAGCTCCTGAGCCCGTGATCATGTGGACCGAAATGACGCCAGGTGCCCTGGAAGAGCTGGAGGCGACACTGCCGGTCCTGGTGCTCCCTGGTAGGTGGGACAGCCTGTTTGCCCCAGGGGTCCGACGCCGCCTGGAAACTGACCTGTTACCAGTCTATCTCTCACACCAGCGCTGGTTTGGCGGGAAGGCACGTACCATCGAGCACGTGCGCCTGCTGGACTATGGCATGCTGCAAGCGGCGGCACCGCCGCTCTACCTGGTGGTCATCGAGGTGGCCTATACGCAAGGTGGGGCAGAGACCTATACGCTCCTCCTGGGCATCAGTACTGATGAGGACGCCAAGGCAGTGCTCCAGACCGATCCAACCTGTGTGCTCGCCCGCGTCCGGAGCCGGCAGGGAGAGGGGCTGCTGCACGATGCTGTGGGCACTGAGGCTGCGGCGACCCTCCTGCTCGCCCAGATCCATGCACAACACCACCTCACCAGCGCCGCTGGAGAGTTTCGCGCCTTTGTCACCAGGGCTTATCCCGACGTGCGCGGTCCAGCCGAGGAGCCCCTCACTATACGCCGGGTGCAGGGGGAGCAGAGCAATAGTTCCGTGATCTATGGGAGTCGCCTCATTCTCAAATTCGTGCGCCGTATTGAGGCGGGCATCCATCCCGAACTCGACATGGGCCGCTATCTCACGGAAAAAGCTGCCTTGCCCTTTATCCCGCCCTTGGCGGGCGGCCTCACCTATCGCCGCCCAGGCGCTGTACCCATGACGGTAGCCCTGCTCCATGGCTATATACGTAGTGCCGGCAGCGGCTGGGACTACACCATGGACCTGTTAGGCAGATATTATGAACAGGCCCTCGGATTCACTGAGGTCCCCTTGGCCCTCGATATGACCATCCAGCGCCTGCTGGCGTTGACCGATGCGGACATCCCAGAGGAAGCCAGCCTCGCTGTGGGGACCTATCTGGTACCCGCTGAAAATCTGGGGCAACGCACCGCCGCTCTGCATCTGGCACTGGCGCAAGGCACGTCGGACGCTGCCTTTGCTCCTGAACGTATGACCATCGCTGATCTGAGCGCGCTGGCCGCTGACCTGTGCCGCCACGCCGATCAGATCCTGGAGGTGCTCACGGCGCAAGCCGACGTGTTTCCCGAGCCGCTGAGTGCCCAGGCACACCAGCTCGTGGCCCAGCGTGCTGCCATTATGGAGCGCCTGCAAGCGGTGGCGACACTGCCCCCCGGCATGACGCGCATCCGGTGTCATGGTGACTATCATCTGGGTCAGCTCCTGTGGAACGAACACAACTTTGTCATTCTTGATTTTGAAGGCGAGCCTATGCGCCCTCTGGCCGAACGTCGGCGTAAGCAATCGCCCCTCAAAGACATTGCCGGCATGTTGCGGTCGTTAAGCTACGCCGCCTATGCTGCCCTGTTTGCGTTTACACGGACACGCCCGGAGGATATGGGCCGGCTCGAGCCATGGGCGGCCTATTGGCAGCACTGGATCTCAGTACGCTTTGTGCAGAGTTATCTTACGACGGCTGCTGGCGCGAGCTTTCTGCCGCCCGAGCGCCGTGATCTGGTGACCCTGCTCGAAGCGTTCGTGCTGGACAAGGCATTATACGAACTCCACTATGAGCTCAACAATCGCCTCGATTGGGTGCGGATTCCGCTCCAAAGCGCCCTGCGACTGCTCGAGATCCATAGTGCATACGCATGAGGTATCAGAGGAAAACGATGGCCCAGCCCTTACCGCTCTGGCCGCACCTCCAGGTCGTGCTCCCACGCTTTATCGCGTCGGAGTGGTGTGCCTTGCTCCTCGATTATGATGGGACACTGACGCCTATCGTGACCGACCCGGCGACAGCGCACCTGAGTCCAGCGATGCAGCAGATATTGACCGCGCTGGCGCACCACCCGCGCTATCAGGTGGCCATGGTGAGTGGCCGCGCTCTGGCAGATCTGCAGGGGCGAGCCGAGGGTTTGGCACTCTATATAGCTGGGAACCATGGCTTGCAGATTGCCGGCCCAGAGATCGAGTACTGTCATCCGGAAGCGGTGCGGCTGCAGCCGCAATTGCGGACGCTGGCACAGGAACTCCAACAGGAGCTGGAGACCATCCCAGGTGCATGGGTGGAAGATAAGGGCCTGACACTGACGGTGCATAGGCGCGAAGTGCCGACAGCGTATGTACCGTTGGTGCAGCGCCGGGTGTTACGCTGCATAGGCCCCGCCCTTGAGGCGCGAGCCCTCGTCGTCAGAACTGGCAAGGCCGTGTTGGAGATACGGCCGGCTATCAAATGGGATAAAGGGAGCGCCCTGCGTTGGATCGTGGAACACATGTGCCTGAGTCGGTCAGCGTCTGGTATGTTCCCCGTCTACATTGGCGACGATGAGACGGATGAGGATGCCTTCCAGGCGCTTGGTGCCGCAGGGCTCGGGATTCTCGTCGGGTGTGATCGTCTGTCCTCTGCGGCGCACTATTATGTCGAGTCTGTTGAACAGGCGATGCAATTCCTGGCCATGTTGAGTGGGCTCACCTGGCCGACGCCGTGTGCATGAGTATAGATCGGGAGGCCACGGTGTCACGTGGCCTCCCGTGCCGGCGGTTGCCTCAGCGTTTGGCGAACATCTGCTTTGCGAGCACCTGGACCAGCCGCGTGGCCCCAGGCGGAGAGGGGACCCTCCCGGAGAGAATCTCCTCCGGGGTCACGCGTCGACCGTAATACTCGGCATTCGTGTCATTTCTTGTGCCAATGACCGTCCCTTCAAGCGAGACGCCAGCAAACAAACCCTGGCTCCGGCTGTAGGTGTAGATGGCGGCTACTGGCGTGACCGCAGCCGACGCAGTCCGACCTATGGGCCCGGCGGCCACACTGATGTCCCCTCCCAGCGTGACGTTTACGTCGCGCGCGAAGGCTTGTACAGCGGCATCCGTGTTGAGGATCATCACGAATTCCGTCACCTCCGCACCAATCTGGAAGCCGAAGCCGGCCCCACCAGTGCCAATGGCTGACGGCCCACTCCAGCCACTCTTCGTGCGTGCCACGACCACGCCCGCACCGCCACGGCCACTAATGCCGAACCCGGCTTTAATCACCGTCATGATGGCCAATCCTCTGGCATCTCTGAGCACCGCCTGCGGAATAGCCTTCTCAGGCACGGCTTGGAAGCGCTCAATAATCGTGGCCGCTTGATCCACATCGCCCTGCATGCTGGCGTAGACTGGGGAGACACCCAGCAGTACAGCACTCCACGCCAATACAGCAATCAATACATAGATTGTCCGCACACTGTTCTCCTATGTCATATGTCAAGTGGTTTGCAACAATGTAGTGTCACCAAAGATCACACGTTGACCGTCTTATGGCCGACATGCAAACGATCTATGGCTCTTGACATTGTGCATAGCAAACTTCATGCCACAATCATTACAGAGTCAATGTTATGTATTCTCTCCTGGAAGGCTGGTGAAAAAGACCACTGCCAGCGGCGGTACCATCATTGTCAGGGAATAGGGTCGGCCGTGATACGACACCGGGGCAGCCTCTACCGCTCCCAGGTTCCCGTAGCCGTTTCCCCCGTAGGTCCTGGCATCGCTGTTGAGCACTTCGCACCACACGCCCCCGCATGGTGCTCCTACCCGATAGTTCGGACGCGGTACCGGCGTGAAGTTGCAGACCACCAGCAGAGGCGCTTGGGCAGTCTGCCCCTGGCGTAGGAAGCTCACCACGCTGCTCTCAGCATCATTGCACTCGACCCAGGCAAAGCCCCCTGGCTCACAATCCCCCTCATAGAGCGACGGGGTTTGGCGGTAGAACTCATTCAAGTCCATGACCCACTGCTGGAGACCAGCATGCGGGGCACTCTCGAGCAGATGCCAATCGAGGCTCGCCTCGTGGTTCCACTCCCGCCACTGGCCAAACTCCCCGCCCATGAAGAGGAGTTTTTTGCCGGGCTGGGCATACATATAGCCCAGCAGGAGTCGGAGGTTGGCGTATTGCTGCCTATCGTTGCCGGGCATTTTGCTGAGCAGCGCCCCCTTGCCATAGACGACCTCATCGTGCGACAGGGGCAGGATGAAATTTTCGTTGAAGGCGTAGAGGAGGCGAAACGTCAGCGCATTATGGTGGAACTTACGATGGATGGGATCGTGGTGCATGTAGTCCAGCATATCGTGCATCCAGCCCATATCCCATTTCAGCCCGAACCCGAGACCACCGACAGACGTCGGCCGCGACACCATAGGCCAGGCGGTCGATTCCTCGGCAATGGTGTGGACGTCCGGATGCTGCTGGTAGACTGTCTGATTGAAGTGGCGCAGAAAGGCAATCGCTTCGAGGTTCTCTCGTCCGCCCTGGATATTGGGGATCCAGGTGCCCGGCTGACGAGAGTAATCAAGATAGAGCATGGAGGCCACCGCATCGACGCGCAAGCTATCCGCATGATAGACGTCCAGCCAAAACAGCGCACTGCTGAGTAGGAAGCTCTGCACCTCCTTGCGCCCATAGTTAAACACATAGGTGTGCCAATCCGGATGGAAACCCTGGCGCGGATCGGCGTGCTCATAGAGGTGCGTGCCATCGAAGAAGCCTAAGCCATGCGCGTCATTGGGAAAGTGCGACGGCACCCAGTCGAGGATCACACCGATACCGTGCTGGTGTAAGGTGTCAATGAGATACATAAAGTCTTGTGGCGTGCCATAGCGCCGTGTGGGGGCAAAGAACCCCGTGACCTGGTAGCCCCAGGAACCGTAGAAGGGGTGCTCCATGACGGGCAAGAATTCGACGTGCGTGAATCCCAGGCGCTGCACGTACTCGGCCAACCTGGGGGCCAACTCTCGGTAGCTGAGAAAACGATTGTTTTCCTCAGGCACCCGGCGCCACGAGCCCAGGTGCACCTCGTAAACCGCCTGAGGGGCTGTGAGCGTCTGGCGCCGGGCGCGCTCGGCCATCCACGCCTGGTCACCCCAGTCGTACCATAACTCCCACACCACTGAGGCGGTCCTGGGCGGTGTTTCATGGCAAAAGCCATACGGATCGGCTTTGTCCACGCTATAGCCCCCGTGTTGAGAGCGAATATGATATTTGTATACGGCTCCCCCCTCGACCTGGGCAATAAAGCCTTCCCAGATGCCCGATTGGCCGCGGGGCTGCAACGGATGGCTGTCCTTCCAGCCATTAAAATCTCCCATCACGTAGACCTGCACTGCATCGGGGGCCCAGACAGCAAAATACGTCCCGCGCGTCCCATCGAGAGTCAGCGGATGCGCCCCGAGCTTTTCATACAGACGGGAGTGCGTGCCCTCGTTGAAGTAGTGCAGATCACTCTCGCTCAAAAGCGTGATCCCAGAGGTGACTGACGGCTGTTGTGCCAAGGCCTGTGAAGGGTGTTCGGACGGTCTCGTGCGTCTGCGGTTGGCCATTGTTCCCCCCTTCCCTCGGTCGAGACGCTCCAGGCTACAGATAGTATTCAAAATCCTGCTCGGTGCGGATGCGACGTCGCAGGCGGAAAATGTGAGCTGGCACTACCTGGGGCTGCAGCTCGACATAGTGCCGCGCGCCATGCCAGATATAGCGCCCATCACTGAGTGCATCATGCATCTGGACGGGTTGTGTTGGATCAAGGCCCAGGGCGTCGAACGGTAACTCGACCCAGCCACTATGCACGTGATAGGGACTCAGGTTCACCACCACGAGCACAACGTTGGACTGGTCTGCGGTACTCTTGCTGTAGCAGAGGAGTTCAGGATTATCCACCGTGTGGAAGCGCAGGCCCTGGTTGCTCTGGAGGGCTGGATTTTCCTGCCGGAGCCGATTCACCCGCGCAATGAAATCTTTCAAGCTATGACGCTGCTCCAGGTCCCAAGAACGGATCTCGTACTTTTCAGAATTGAGATATTCCTCACTGCCTTCGGAGCGCGGGCGCGGCTCGCAGAGTTCGAAGGCCGGGCCATAGATGCCATAGGAGGCGCCGAGCGTGGCCGCCAGCACCAGGCGTATGAGAAAGGCCGGTCGGCCACCGTGCTGCAGATACTCCGTGAGAATGTCCGGCGTGTTCGGCCACAGGTTTGGACGGAAATACTCACGGACCTCGGTCTGCGTGAGCTCGGTGAAGTAGCGGGTGATTTCCTCTGTGGTATGGCGCCAGGCAAAGTAGGTGTAGGACTGCGTAAAGCCGCGCTTGGCGAGATTATGTTGGACCTTAGGCCGGGTGAAGGCCTCCGACAGAAAAATGACCTCAGGGTGTGCGGCTTTGATCTCGTCAATCACCCATTCCCAGAAACGCAGCGGTTTAGTATGGGGGTTGTCCACGCGGAAGATACGCACACCTTGCTCGATCCAGAAGCAGAAAACGCGCTTAAGTTCCTCCCAGAGCGCCTGCCAATGCTCTATATCAAAGTCAAAGGGATAGATGTCCTCATATTTCTTGGGCGGATTTTCGGCGTATTGCACGGTGCCATCAGGGCGCCACCGGAACCACTCCGGGTGCTCCTGCACATAGGGGTGATCGGGGGCGCATTGGAAGGCGATGTCGAGCGCTATCTCTATCCCATACTCCTGGGCTGCGGTGATCAAGCGGCGGAAATCGTCCAGGGTCCCGAGCTGTGGATGGATGGCCGTATGCCCGCCGGCAGCCGACCCAATGGCCCAGGGACTGCCTGGATCATCGGGGGTAGCCACGGTGGCATTGTTCTTGCCCTTGCGGTGCACCTGGCCAATAGGATGAATAGGCGGAAGATAGAGGACGTCAAAACCCATACGCGCCAGGTAGGGCAGACGGGCCTCGCAATCCTTGAAGGTTCCGTGCTGGCCTGGCACCGCTGCGCAGGAGCGTGGAAACATCTCATACCAGGTGCTGAAGCGGGCCTTGTCACGGTCCACCACCACCGCGAACTCGTCTGGGGAGGTGGTCGCAAAATGGCGATCAGGATACATCGCCATGAGCCGGCGTAAGGTTGCATCCGCCAGGACCAGGCGCGCCTGTGCCAGGCTGCCTGACTCGAGCGGCATGCGCAGCCGGCGCGCGCGTTCTTGGAGTTCCGCGGCATCTGCGCCGGTAGCCCGCTGACTGGCGGCTGCGATGAGTTCGGCACCAATCAGGAGCTCGACCTGTACCTCTTGTTCTGCCTCCACCCGCTTGCCCAGTGCCTCATACCAGGTGACAAAATGGTCCACCCAAGCCTGGATACGGTAAGAGTAACGTCCAAGCTGGGACACGCTAAAGCGCCCCTGCCAGCGATCATTGCCCAGGGGAGTCATGGCGACTTCCGTCCAGACCGTATCGCGTGCCCAACGATAGCACAGCACAGCGCTCAGCAGGTCGTGACCATCAGTAAAGATGTCAGCCTCAACCACGACCTGCTCGCCGATGGTGCGCTTAATGGGAAAACGGCCAGCATCGATGGCTGGCTGTATCCCCTCAATAATCACTCGTCTCCCCTCGGCGTCAGGGTGCATGCAGCCTCCTCTCTTTGTACCCTTTAAGCAAACGCCATGCCAAATGCGACAGAGAGGACAACGGAGAGCGATGGCCGACGCATTTGTCACACCCGTGACCACCAGCGTCTCAATTGCAATGGGCTAGGGCCCTGCATCTGTGCGATGGCTTCCCGCGCCCCTCTGGCAGACACGGGTTTCTGCTGCGTCCAGAAGCCGGCGATAAGTGCATGCGTACAGAGCACGTTCAAGGTCCCAGGGACGCCTTGGGCTGCCTTGATCAGGCGGGTCAGGGCCCTGGAGGTGAAGACGGTTTCGGTCTGGGCGATAGCTTGAGCCAGGCGGTGGTCAATGTAAGCTCTGCTCTCCTTGAGCGTGAAAGGCGAGAGGGTATAACGTACCACAGGCGCCGGCGCCAGGTGGTGCAAGGCCAATGCGTCTAACGTGGCGTCGAGTTCTGGGTGACCGGCCAGTACGATGTGGAGGATGGCCCCCGCAGAGGCCATATACTCGGCGAGAGTCCAGAGCTTTTTGAGGGTCAACGTCGGCATCAGATGAGCGTCATCAATGCCGAGAATGACCGAGTGCTGCTGACATGCGGCACGCAACATGTCCAGCGTTGCGGTGGCGAAATCGAGTCCCAGGGCTTCATAGAGCACCTGTAACAGCGTCCGAAAAGCCAGATCCGTCTCCGCGACATAGATAGTTTTGTATTGCCGCTGCTGGGCGAGCCTCAAATACACGTGCAGAAGCAACGTTTTGCCGAGGCCAGCAGCGCCCAGGAGCGCGCCCATGCCCTGGTGCTTATGCAGGCTGTCAATGAGGGTGGCTAAGGCGTCTTCGTGGTGAGGATTCGGGAAGAAACAAGCGGGGTCTGGTGTGAGGGAGAAGGGATTCTGCTTGAGATCGTAAAATTGCCAATACATAAGCGAATGGCCGTAGCCCCTCCTTGCCTCCGCTAGCCGTAGGCCGTAGCAGTCCCGTTTGTGTGGGAGACATTCCCTTCTGAGGGTGCAAATTTGATACCATCTGGCTCTGGTGGCGAAGGTGTAGCCTCACGGCTGGCAGGAGGTATGGGGTGAGTGCAGCCTCAAAATGAGAGAGACCGTATCAACTTGAGAGCCTCTCTGTGCACCTCCCCACGCACACAGGAGGGCGGACCGCGTCGCTCCTGCTGAGCGGGAGCCCTGTACAGCCCTTGTCGAGCCATCGCATGCGCAGGGATATGGCCAGATATTGCAGCGGACAGGACATGCCTGGCAGCAGATGAAGCAATGCAAAAATGATCTCAGCTTCCTTGTAACCTCTACAACGCCAAAAGCGGCAGTTCTGGCATGCCCCTTGCTCTCTATTTTTCCTGGAGAAATGGGGCCTGCATGTCACCCTAACGCCAGCCCCCACACGCAGGAGGAGATTGCCTATGGCAAGCGTATTCGTGCGTCGCTCCCCGGCCCCACCCCGCGTCTGGGGTATGCTCATGGACTACTGGCAAGTGCCCGCTTCCCTGGCCGTGACCTGGTGGCGGGCTCTGGCTCGCTCACATCATACACGGGCCCTGGCCGTACGCCAGGCGGTGCTCCTCTTTGACGCCGCACCAGTGGCTGAGGCGTATCACCTGGTCTACGGCGCATGCGCCCCGCACGCCGTCATCGAGGTGCTCGAGGCGTTGGTCGACGAGAAGCAGTTACCACGGAGCCAGGCAACGGCGATCGAGGAGGTGGTGCTGCGCAATGTCGACCGGGAAGGCGAATGGCGATGAGCGTAAGGCAGCGCTGTCTGGCCGTGTTCTGGAGCGTGCTGACGATAGTGCTGGCAGTAACAGGGACTGATGCACAACCGACAGTGACGGTAACGATGCGCCTGGCCGAGGCGGAATGGCACGTCGTCAGACAAGAGGTGCTCCCGCGGTTTGAAGCGCTGTGCCACTGCCGCGTCCGGGCTATCGACGTACCACCGGAAACGCTGGTGCAACGCCTGCGGGCGATGCACCAGGCCGGGCGCATGGAGATCGATCTCTTTGCGCAGGACAATATGCGTCTCCAGGAACTGATCGATACGGCCCTGGCAGCCCCCTTCACCCCTGAGGAGAGCCAAGTGGAGGCGGCTGTCTACCCCTCCCTCATGGCCGTAGGAGTCAACGGTGGGGTGCGGTATTTCTTGCCCTTCCGGCCCAATGTGCAGATCGCCTACTACAATGCTGAGAAGTTCGCGCAATACCGCCTCCAGCCGCCGCGGACCTGGCCAGAACTCCTCGCCGTGGCCCGCACGTTCTATGAAAAAGAGCAGACCGGTCGGGTGCTGTTCACCGGGGCCGGCGGTGCGCCTACGACCACACAGCTCTACGAGTGGATTGTCGCAGCCGGGGGCGACCCGTTTGACTTCGCACATCCGGGGACGGTAGCTACCTTTCGTTTTTTAGCCGCCCTGCGCCCGTATCTGTCCTCGGAATCGCGCCGCGCCAAGTGGAATACGACCAATGAGGCCCTGGCGCAAGAAGTCGCCTATCTGGCCCAAAACTGGCCTTTTGGCGTGCCCCTCCTCATCCAGGAATATGACAAGAAGGCCATCCATACCTACAGTGGCTGGGCTGGACCGGTCCGCGAGGCGCACGTCATCGGCGGGGATGTGCTGGGGATCCCGGTGGGAGCGCCACATCGTGAGCTGGCACTGGCCTTGATTCGACATCTGCAGAGCCAAGAGGTCCAGGCGATCTTCGCCAACCGACTCGGCTGGGCCAGTGCGCGCTCTGACGTCGAGGCCAGCGTCGAGACCTGGCTGCAACCGCATGTGGCCGCGGTGGGAGAAGCCATGCGTCACGGCATCTTTCGCACCAATGTCAGCTACTGGGCTGCATACGAACGCCTTGTCGATGAGGCGGTGCAGCGTATTCTGTGGCGCCATGAGGCCCCTGAGCAGGTTCTCCCGCCTCTGGCCGTACGCCTGGCGGCTTTACGGGAGCACCCGTAACGTACTGCTGGCACTAAAGTGCCGCAGCTTTGACACTCTCAGGCGAGGCGTCTTCAAGCCGGGTTACAGCGGCTCCGGCTGCAGCGATGTTCATGGCGGCATTCCAATCCGCATCCATGACCATGTTGCAGCGTGTACAGGAAAACTTCAGACCAGAGCGATGCCCACGATGCCCACACAGATGGCAGGTTTTCGAGGTATAGGCAGGATCGACCAGCACGACAGGGACGCCCGCAGTCTGCGCCTTGTAGGCCACAAACTGCCGCAGTTGATAGAACGCCCAACTGTGGTGGTGGTAGCGCTGCGGTTTGCGGACTTTCGTCCGTTGCCGGATGCCTTCGAGGTCTTCGAGGGCAATCTGACGCTGGGTAGCCTGAGCCTTCTCGACAAGCTGTTTACTGATCGTGTGGTTAATCGCGCGCATATGACGTGTCTCTTTGCCGGACAGCCGTTTCAGAAGCCGTTTGGCTTCTTTCGTGCCTTTGCGTTGGAGAGAGCGCCGGACTTTCGGGTAGTGGGCACGCAGACGGTTCACCTCTGTGGCTTCGTAGGGCCGTGCATCGGAATCGACCGCCACACGCCGCCTGCCAAGATCGACACCCAGCGTGCCCGTGGGTGTCTGAGGGATAGGGGCCGTACTTTTGAGCTGGACATGCAGGAAGAACGTGCCATCACGCCTCTTGACCAGCGTCGCACTCGTCGGTGTGTGGCCCTTGAGCCGTCCTTTCTGGTAGTTGCCAAGCGTGGTCTCAATCCGCTCTCGGCTGTGCAAGAGCGTCAGACTGAAGGTCCAATCCCACTCGCGGAAGCTGAAGATGCGCTGATCGTAGTCAATCGACGTGGGTTCAAACGTCGAATGGGTCTTGCTCTTGACCTTCAGTGCCGCACAGACACGCGCAATGGCACGAATGGCAAGGTTCGCCGACAGACCAAAGCGGTCCCGCACGTCCTGATAGCAGGCATGTTGGACCTTGACTTTGTTGCTCGAATGGATGGAGCGAGCCACCTCAGCGATGCAGTTGCACGCGTCCGCAAACGCGGTAAGCGTCGCGTCGATTTCAGCGCGTTGTTCCTGGGTTGGCATGAGCTTGCAGGCCAGCGTTCGTATGGTGTCCATAGAGAATGTTATATCACATGCAAACGTCACATACAAAGTGCGGCTAAAGCCTGGAAAAGCGTTTCCTCCTCTAGCGTTAAAACGCTGAGGCTTCCACGGGCTAAAGCCCAGAGGGTTCTGTGAAACACTCCTCTCTCCTGGGCCTAGCGCCCCTCGCCCTGTACCTGGGGGCGTTCACCGTGGTGCCGGTGGTCTCTACCCTCGTCCTCAGTTTTCGCACGCCTGAAGGCGATTGGGGACTTGGGGCTTTTCACGCTCTGGCGGCGCATTACCAGTTTGGCGAAGCCGTGGTGAATACGCTCGCCATTACGGGCCTGGGGCTGGTCATCGAGCTGAGCCTCGGGCTGGCGGCAGCCGCGGCCCTGGCCAGTCGCTTTCGCGCCCAGGGGATCGTACGGGTCTTGCTCCTCATTCCGCTGGGGGTCCCCACCATCGTGGCGGCCTCAACCATGCGCTATGTCTTTGGCATGGTCGGCTACCTGAACGAGGTGCTGTACCGTCTGGGGCTCCTGACGCTTCCCATCGACTGGACCGGGGGCCGTTGGCTAGCAGTGGTCTCCGTGGCCATGGCCGATGCGTGGAAGGTGACCCCCCTTGTCATGCTCATCCTCCTCGCCGGTTTGCAAGCCATTCCGCGTGAGCTCTACGAGGCGGCGCGTACCGATGGCGCCGGTCCGTGGCAACAGTTCTGGCGCATTACGCTGCCCTTGCTGCGACCAGCGCTGACCATGGCGTTTATCATACGTGGCGTGGACGCCTTCCGCATCTTTGCCTTACCTCTGGCGCTCGTAGGACGCCATCTGCCCGTGTTGTCGACCTTTGCGTATGTCGAGTATCTCGAGTACGGCAACCAGCATACCTCAGCGGCCAGCAGTACGCTTTTATTGGTGATGATTTTACTTACTGTGGGAGCGTATCTGCGGCTCGCTGGGCCTGAAGAGGTGGTGCGATGAAAGCGGGGCGTGGACTGTTTCTGATAGTACTGATCTTGGGTGCGGTCGGGCCACTCTATCTCCTGCTCAAGGTCTCGGTGAGTCCGCCGGCCGAGGTTATGACGCCACATCCACTGCTCCTGCCGCACGCCGTCACCTGGCGCTTCTGGGAGCGCGTGCTGGCGAGTGGTCAGATCACCGCCCCCTTGTGGAAGAGCCTCGGAGTGGCCAGCGGCGTGGCCCTCCTGGCGCTCACCTTCGCCGGCCCCGCCGCCTACAGCCTGGCGCAGCTCCCAGTGCGCTGGCGCTATAGCGTTCTCCTCAGTCTCTTGCTCTGTCGCATGCTTCCAGAGGTCAGCGTGGCGCTGCCGATCGCGGTCATCTTTCTGCGCTGGGGCTTGCTCGATACGGCCCCTGGCCTCATCCTCGCCCACTTGACTATGGCCTTACCCGTGGCCGCCTGGGTGCTGACGACCACCTTCAGTAGCATCCCACGCGAGGTCCAAGAGGCTGCTGCCGTGGACGGCTGCGGTGCCTGGCGCACGCTCACCTCGATCATTCTGCCCCTGGCGCTCCCAGGTCTGGCAGTGTGCGGCCTCCTCGTCTGGCTGTTATCCTGGGAAGAATTTACGCTGGCCACCTATCTCACCCTGGGAGCCAAGACCATGCCGCTCCAAGTCTACTACTATCTCTATCAGGGGAACTGGTTTGACACGGCTGTGGCCGCAACGCTCATGACCATTCCGGTGCTGATCCTGAGCGCCTTCTTACAGCGCTACTTGCGTGAGACGAGCCTGGCTGGCGTAATGCGCTGACCTAGCGCAGCGTCTCCGCCACACGCTTTAGAAGCGGAAACTTGGACTGGCGGTCAGCGTCAGCATGACCTGGTTACCGGTAAACTCGTTCACGCCTCCCGCTGTGGTGTTGCCGCCATGTAGACGGCGGGTGCCGTAGCGATAGGATAGCTCCGCTACAAGCCATTCACGGAGGGCAAATTGCGTGCCCAGGAACAACCGGTGATCCGAGCGATTGGCGAGGGTGTTATCGGAAAAATCGCTGTATTCATACGTATAGCCCACCGAGGCACGCCAGGGACGGATAATCTGATAGATCAAACTGGGCTCCACCGACAAAAAACGCTGGTTGAGGTTCAGAGTACGAGTCGTCACGCTCCGAAAATCAAACCATGATACATTACCATCGAGCCTGGCCGTGAGCTTCCCGGTGAGATTGAGGGCGGCCGTGGCACCCAGCGTATCGGCGAGCACGACCCCGCCTTGGCCCTCTCCAGAAATAAAGCGCCGCGCATAACGCAAAGACGCCTGGCCAAGATTGAAGGTTTTGATAAGCCCGACATTCGCGATGACGGCCTTGTGGTTGTCATCTTCAGGTGCGTCGGAGGTGGTGAAGCTGTAGCCCAGGGCTGCTTGGATGGCCAGGGTCGGCGTCAGCTCATGCCGTACACCCGTGCTGATGGCATGCACCTGGAATGATGCGTCCGTGCCCCCTAGCGGTACTGCCCCATTGTTGCGAAAGCTCTCGAAGGTCACTTGATAGGCCAGAAAGACGCGGCTCTCCCGCGCCACATTGATTGCATACCCCAGTTCTGTCCCCACCGTGTAGCGGAATTCATCGAGTTCCTGAGAAACTTGCACGTCCTCGACTAAACTGCCAAACAGGACACCGAGCGATAGGCGCCCACCGAGACGCACGTCGGCCCTCCCCTCGGCCTCGTTGCGAATGGTGCGGGCGCGTTGCTGCTGACTGACCGGGCGCAAGCCTGTGGGGTCGCTCAGTCGTTCATCGCGCCCAAGCGGATCTTCGGTCACCAGTAATAACTCGCGCAAACGCACCTGCAAAGACGGCGCCAAGGGCCACGCCGCCGTCAACGCCAGGCGATGAGCCACGTTATTCTGGTTTGAGTGGTCATGAAACAATTCGAAGATAGCGTGGTAATCGAAGTCCAATGGTGGCGCCGCGGTCGGCTCTAAAAGGAGCTCTGGCGCTCGCCTTCCCGATTCGAAGACGGGGAGCAAAAATGGAGTCCCGAGGGTCGGCGTCGGGGAGAGATACTGCACATGGATGCCAGGAGAGAGGACAGTAATGAAATCGTGCTGCTTGTTTGTCTGGGTTGCAAAAATGTTGTCATCGTAGCGCTCCCCTAGAGAGAGCGACGGCGTTATCGTCAGCCGTTGGCTGGGCTCTTGCCCAGACGCTGCTGTCGTGACAAGTGTAAACACCAGGGCACTGAGCCCCACAGCGACCCCATGCAGCCGCCAGAAGCCCGCCGCATAGCTGTACTCCTCTTGACGCCGCTGTTGTCTGGAAGTCAGCCTCCTCCCACGCCACCACATCATTAAACCACCCATTATCCCCTCCATTCCCGAGCTGGCTTGGTGCGCATAGCTCCTGCCAGTGTTTGCCATAGCATCAC
>WNGQ01002370.1_pt1 | contig 21103 bp, 18 predicted proteins | sample 5407661 | NCBI WGS metagenome assembly WNGQ01 (sample SAMN13153382, study PRJNA577476) | soil metagenome | isolation source: 60 cm soil or saprolite under Garry oak tree replicate 2 | place: USA:California | collected 2016-06-15 | reverse complement strand
TCTCCTCTACGCAGGCGCGTGTTCGACTCTCTTCTGCCGCCCGCGCTTGTGTCTCCCATACGTGAACAGGGCCGCGATGTCTGACACGCAAGGCCGGCGGATCGACTGGCGTCAGACGCGCCCGCCCGCTTCCCTTTTTTGTATTACGCGATATGGCCGGTGAAAGCGCTAGAAAAGCGAGGCGCTCCCGCCCTTTGTTCGTTTTTCTCTCTTTTGTTCGTCTCAGATGTGGCACACGCGAGATGTCAGACAAAGGAGGGCGGTCCCACGATAATGTGAGGGGCGTGCATGCACGCCCGCACGGAACGCTTATTCCAGCTTGTCCGCAGACGCGGCGCTTTTGCCGGTCCAGGCGCGCTCCTGTTCGCGCGCGAGGTGCAGTGTGAAATAGGGCTCAAGGGAACCGGAAGGTACACCTAGCCGATAATCGTAGACCAGGTGCAGCTCACCCGCATAACCCGGGAGAGAAAAGATAGCGAAGAGCACCTGCCGAACCCGCCTTCCCACGTGGGGAGACGTACACACAGCGGGTGCCCTCTGGGAAATCCGTCGCAATGGTGGGGAAGTCAGGCGCAGAATATTCATCGTAGATCATTCCCCCTCGAAACCTGCAGACGCTTCCACCTCGGCTCACCAGGAGGCATTCTGCCTCCGGCTCCACGCGCCTTTCCCACACGCCGTGATAATGAGTGCAGCACCTGTTCGGTGTTTTCTTCGACGATGAGCATGCGATGCCCCATAGCTGTCTAGGCCAGCGCAACCCCGGACGTGGTGGGCCGGCGGCCTCCTCCTTTCCTGCTCGCTCAGACCGCGCACTGCAAAGTGGAGGAGATTGTCACGCTTCGCTCTCGAACTTTACAGGGCAATCCGGTAGAGTAATTCATATAGTCATACGCCGACCTTCGTGGCCTGGGCGCGGGGAGTGTACCGATCCAGGAGTGCTATCACGTCCGCGGGGCGAATCGGCGGCACGAGAACGGTCACGGCCCGTGTGGGGTCGGTTGCGCGGTAGAGTCTCGCGCAGGGGAGTGCTGGTTGGAGAGGCGAACCGGAAGAAGGTTCGCGGCAGGCCTCCAGGACGAGGGTAGAGGTGAACAGGTCGGGGAGCGCAAGAGCTGCCGCGCTAGCCTGGCGTGCAAGGACGAGGAGGAACAGGCCCGCCCCATGGCCTCGTGCGAGCAGCATATGCAATGCCTGGCGCGCGCGCGCTGGAAGCGAACGCTCCTCGCTCAGTTCCAGGACGCCCAGCCAGGGTGGGGAGAAGACCCTCGTTTCTTCTCGATGCATGAGCGTTCCTTCGAGGCACCAGATGGCCTCGATCAGCCCTTGCGCGCTGCTGCACGTGATCACCGTCTGGGCGTAATCTTGCAGGAGCCTGGTGAGCTTCTGATCTCCCGGCTGTTCCAGGAGGGCCAGGCGAAGCCCGCTCCTCCCACACTTGCTCAAGAGCTGCGCGAGCCACGCGAGAACCTGGCGCTTCTGTGCGTCGGAAGACTGGGCGAGGATCAGGAGCGGTGCTGCCTCCGGGAGCGCAGTCGTGAGGATTTCGCCATGCTCCGTCGTGCCGAGGCTCATGGCGAGCGCTTGATCATGTGCGGTCAGCCATAAGCGGGACAGGTCTGGATGGGAGGGTTCGTAAGACATGCTACTCTTCCTTTATGGTCATGTGCTGCCTACGGATGAGGCGGAGCACGAGGTTCGTTCCAGGTAATGCACTTGAAAGGCCTGCCTGGCGCGGAAAATGCGCATCCTGGTGGCCGACACGGACAAGTGCAGCGCTCGCGCGATCTCGCGATACGAGTAGGACCCGCAGAGGAGCAGGACAACACGGTAGTGATCCGGCAGATCGTGCAGTGTGTCCTCGACTTGCTCTCGGATATCGAGGCGCGAAAGCTCTATCGTGGCTTGTACATCGATGACATTCGTATCGAGGCTCTCGAACGGCTGCAGCGAGTAGATCGACCGCCGTCGCTGCTTGCGGAACAGGTCCTTGATCGTGTTGGCCGCGATGCGGTAGAGCCAGGCACGCAGGTTTCCACTGTCGCCGACGGATGACCAGGCACGCCAGGCCTTGAGATAAGTCTCCTGGAGGATATCTCCGGCCTGGTCGGGATCGCGGAGCCAGCGGTAGGCAAACTGATAGAGTTCCGGCTGGTATTGCAGGATCAGCTGCTCGAACGAGGCAGCTCGCTCGCTGTCTGGTCGCTGGGCATTCATGCCCGCCGCTCTCTTTTGTCGTATACTCGGCATCGCGCTTCTCCCCATTCACGCCGCTCAGGTGCTCTCATGCCCATCGAGCGATTCCGTGTGTACCTCCTGGTCGCCATTTGCCCCCCACCTCGCGATAAACGCTGAGGGCGAGAGGGAAGATGTCCCATTCTCCCGCTCGGACACTCGCGTCATCGAGGGGCTCACGCGAACCGGAGCCAGCTCTTCTCTTTCCACCAGGACAAGCGTCTGGGCCGCCACCTGGCCGTCAGGTGCCAGTCTCGCTCGCGCACGCACCGGCTCTGCGGCGTAGTCGGTGGCCGTCGTCGCATCCTCGCCATTATCAGCCCCGACGAAGCGGTAGACTGGAGTGAGTGCGCAGCACAGCGCCAGGTTGACGACGAGCGCCGCGACCGCTGCATAGACTGGAATGGTCACGCCAAGCAAAGAGATGGGGAAGACCGATGACTGGAAGTGAAGCGCCAGCATCAACGCTGTCCCCACTATCATTCCTGCTCCCCAACCAATGGCGAGCGCCTTGCGGTGAAACCAGGTCGTGTAAAGAGCGAGAAAGACCGTCGGCAGCGTCTGGACGATCCAGATGTTACTGAGGAGCTGCAGATTGATGGCCAGCTCCGTCGGGAAGAACAGGATGAAGGCCAGGGCGCCCACTTTCACCAGGAGCGAGACGGTCTTGGCTACCTTCGCCTCCTCGTGGTCGCTACACGTCGGCCGCCAGAATTCGCGATAGATGTTGCGCGTGAAGAGATTCGCCGCTGCAATGGACATAATGGCCGCCGGGGCCAGCGCACCGATGCAGATGGCCGCGAAGGCGATGCCCGCGAACCATCCTGGAAACATTTGCGCGAACAAGGCGGGCAGCGCGCTGTTCGTCTGGTAGGCAGCTGTCCCGTGAATTCCCGCCGCCACCGCCATGTAGCCGAGCAGGCCGATCAAGCCGATCAGCACGGTGTACGCGGGAAGCAGAGCGGCGTTGCGGCGGACGACGTTGCGGCTGTTCGTCGAGAGCATGCCGGTCAGGGTGTGAGGGTAGAGAAACAAGGCCAGGGCCGATCCAATCACGAGCGTGCTGTACTCGCTGTACTGAGAAGGGGAGAGCAGGAGCTTCGTTTTTGGAACGGAACTGAAGATGTGTCCGAACCCCCCAAGCCGGCCAGGGATGGTGAGGAAGGCGACGATGACCACTAACCAGATCAGCACGTCTTTGACGACCGCGATAAGCGCAGGCGCGCGCAGGCCGGAGACATACGTGTACCCCGAAAGCCCCAGGAAGGCGATCAGGAGCGCCGCCTCTACGGGCAGCCCGAGCGCGGACAGAATAATCTGGATGCCGAGCATCTGAAGCGCGATGTAGGGCATCGTTGCCAGTATTCCTGTCAGCGCGACGGCGAGCGCCAGGCCGCGGCTGTCGAAGCGCTCACGCACGAAGTCCGCCGGCGTGACGTAGCCGCGATGACGGGCCACCGTCCAGAACCGGGGCAGGATGAGGAACACCATCGGGTAGATGAGCGTCAGGTAGGGCACCGCAAAGAACCCCAACGCTCCCGCGCTGAAGATCAGTCCGGGCACGGCCATAAAGGAGTAGGCCGTGTAGATATCGCCGCCCAGCAGGAACCATGAGACAATGGTGCCGAAACGCCGCCCGGCGATACCCCATTCCTGCAAGCGCGTCAGGTCTCCTGGCGTCCACCGCGCCGCCCAGAAGCCGAGGCTCGAGACGCCGAGGAGAACGAGGGTGAAAATGAGAACCATCGGCCAGTTCATAGGGTGCCTCCCTTCTCCAGCGCCTCGTCTGCGTGCAACCAGTACACCACCGCCGTGAGCAGGGCGGTGATCAGGACCATTGCGAGCTGGAACCAATAAAAGAACGGTACTCCGACCAGCTCCGGCTGATCGAAATTATAGAAGCCCGGCCAGAGCAGCACCACATACGGAACCAGGAGGAGCAAGAGTGCTATCTCTCGTCGCGGTCGTTGTCGTACAGGTAGTATCATCGTTTGTGCCCTTTCATTACATAGTGATCGCGGTTACCCGGCTTGACCCCCTCGATTGCCTGGCCGTGGCCGAATCTCTCAGGCCGAGTCGTTCGAGGGTCGGAGGATCAATCGTGACGCCCGCCAGGTCTGCGGCGGTGATCCCCCTGAACTCGTCGGGGGTGGCCTGCACGCGGGAGAGGTCGGCACCGCGAAAGACCGTCTTGGTGAAGACGACACCAATGAGCAGCGCCCCTTGCAGGTTGGCCCCGGTGAGGTCGGTCATGCGCAGGTCAGCGGATCTGAAGATGGCGTTACTCGCGTTGGCCCCCACAAGAACGGCCTTGGACAGGTCTGCTCCCGAGAGGTCTGCTCCGGAGAGGTTCGCTCCGTGCAAGCGCACCCGCGACAGATCGGCTGAACTGAGCGTGGCCCGCTGGAGGAAGGCCCGCTGGAAATTGGCTCCGTTGCAGTTGGCGGCCTGGAGGTGGGCTTTGATCAGGTTGGCCCCGTGCAAGTCCGCCTCACCCATGTAGGCGCCCGTGAGGTCTGCCCCGGAGAGATTGGCCAGTCCCAGGAGCGTGTTCGCGAGCGTGGCCTTTGTGAGGATGGCCCCGCTGAGATTGGCTCCCGACAGGATGGCCCCGCTGAGATTGGCCCGCGAGAGGTCCGCGCCGACCAGGATCGCCCCTTTCAGGTTGGCTTTGCGCAGGTCGGCTCTGCTCAAGTTGGCGGAACTGAGATTGGCACCCGCGAGATTGCCGCGGGCGAGATCGGCCCGCGAAAGGTCGGTGCCGATCAGATTCGCCTCGACGAGCAATATCTTCACGAGATTGGCGCCGCTGAGGTTCACGCCCCCCAGCTCCGTACTACGCAAGTCTGCCCCCGAGAGATTCGCCCCCAGCAGCGCTGCCCCGATCAGGTTCACTCCGATCATGTGCGCTTTGGAGAGGTTCGTGCCAGAAAGGTTTGCTTCGCGTAAGTTGGTGCCACGCATGTAGGCCCCGCACATGTAGGCGTCTGAGAGGTCTGCTTCGGAAAAGTCCGCCTCCCGCAAGTTCCCGCCGGAAAGGTCGCGATCGCGCAGGTCTGTTCTGCGCAGATCTGCGCCGTCCAGCATCGGGACACGTCCGACCTGCTGCGCCATGGCGATCTCGACCAGCGCCTCCTCCCGAGGCAATAGATACATTTGCTGCTGTAACATAGTCTCGTATCCTCATCGTTGATTTCTACACACCTGTCGCACTCATTGCAGGGAAGCGCGCATCCTTTCCGCTTCGACCAGTCGCCAGCGACTTACGTGTCTGTTCTCCGCGTCCGCGCGACCCGGGGTCGGGTTGACCTCACCGCTTCGCGCAGGCTCATGGTGAGGGCCCGGTCTCTTCAAAGAGATAGCGGCAGGTTCCCCAGGTACTCAACCAGTTTCTTGCTTCCGCTTCTCGATGGCGGCCGGAAGCCGCCCCGGTAATTTGCCCGTCGCAGAACTGGATCCACCCTTCCTCAGCGGTGACGCCGCTTCCGCGTCGCATCGTGAGCCTCCCCGTCCTCCGTTGCTGTTGCAGCGCCCTGATCAGGTCGATCGCACGCGAGGCCTGTTGCTCTTGCAGTCGAGGACCAGTGGCTGGGGAGCTCGACTCCGTTCGCCGAACCGTTTCTGTCACCTCTGGCTCACGGCTTGACCTGGGAGGGGTCCTCTGGGACGCCTCGAACGGAGTTCGTCCCCCAGGCGCGTTGACCGCGCGAGATCTGGGCCACCACGAGGGTCGCCATCGCCTATCGACGGATCGGACCTCTTCCGTTGGCCTGGCAGTTCCTCCTCGGTGATCGGTCGCACGTCCAGGGTCTGTCTCCGAGATCGTCGCCTCGACGACCAGCCCGGCCCGCTCGGCTTCCTGCCCGTTGAATGTGGAGGAGGATCCGTTCGCGCCCGAGCTTGTGGTATACAGCTGATTGAGGAGCGCCTGCATGGTGCCCAGCGTTTGTCGTAGCAGGGTGAGCGTGGGCGGGTCGAGTCGGGCGAACCCCTCCAGGACGTCGGCCAGCGTTCCCTCCATCCCATGAGCGAGTTGGGCGAGGGCGGGGCACTCCATCAGGGACGCGGTCCTGCCGATGGTGTGTGCGTGGCTATACATCATCTCAAGCGCCTCTCCATCGAAGGGAGCCGCCTCTAAGCGGAGAAGAGCCTGTTCCACCAGGGGGACAGAGCTCGTCATCGTCTCCATAAGTGCATCTCCGTTTTGATCTGATGCGCTAAAGGTATTGCGCATGGCCTAGCTCACCTCTGCATTCACAATCGGACCAGGCGGGTGCTGCCCACTCCCCGTCCGAGACGGCTATCGTGCCTTACCGTCTGCCAGACTGCTGCGGGTCGGGCAGTTCTCTGTGATTCGTTTCCTCTTCGATGAGCGGGACGTTGGGCAGCTGGATCGACGCCACAAAGGTGCGCAAATGCTCCGAGAGGGAGGCGAGGTTTTGGACGGCCGAAGCCGCGTCTTGCCTGCGCGTGTGCGCTCGGGCCATCTCCTCGACGAGCAGCGTCATGTCTTCGGCCAGGGCTTTGGAGTCGACAGCTTTCTCCTCTGCCTCTTGCGCGAACTGCGTCATGATATGCGCCTGCTGGCTCAGTTCGAGGGCGAGCGCCGAGAACTCCCGCCCGGCCTGTGCCACGAGGCGTGCGCCGCAGGAAGCTTCCAGGGTACTCGCGGCACAGGCGCTCGCCGCCTCCAACGACGCCTGCTGGAGCTTTTTGCAAAGGCCGTCGAGCTTCGCGCAGACCGTTCGCGCGCGCTCTCCGATGAGTCCGAGGTCCTCGGCTACACCCGCCGTTTTCTGCCCTTGCTCTCCCGAAAAGGCTTCGAGGAGTTGCGCATTCTGTGTCAGCAGGCCGAGGTGCTCGATGATGTCGGAGAGCGCCTGTATACCCTCACCGATGTCTGAGCTGAGTCCCTGGAGGGTGGAGACCGCCTTCCCGGTTTCCTGCACGCTGGCCTGCACGCTGGCCATACCCTCGATGGCCTGGTAGACGGCGCCCTTCCCTGATTGAACACTTCCCAGAGCGCCTTCGGCGGCCTCTCGACCGAGCTGCACATTACGCGTCACCTGCTGTGCGAACACAGCCATATCCTCGACCGAGCCTGCCACCACCCCTAACTGCCGCAGGTGTTCAACAGATTCCTCGCCGAGCAGCTCGGCTCGGCTTTGGACCTGGCGCGTCGTCGTCGTGGCGGTCACCGCCGCGAGGTGGATTTCCCTGGTCACCTGCGCCAGGGCCTCGACCAGGTAGGCGAACGAGTCGGCGAGCATGCCCAGGGCCTCCGCCGTTACCCCCGCCTCGAGCGGGAAGCTGCTAGGCGTCAGTCGGCCCACCTCGTGGAGTAATCGTTCCACCTGGACCTGCAGCGCCGAAAGCTGGTAGTCCTGCTGGCTCTTCACCTCTTCTTCTTGCTCCAGGTCAGAGAGACCCTGACTGTCGAGCAACGTGTTCAACGCCATCGCCAGCAACGCGAAGTCGTCGTCGCCAGCGACCTGCGCGCGCACCGTGCGGTTTCCTCCCGCGTAGTCGCGGCACACATCCACGAGTGCCAGGAACTGGTTTCTGGTCCTCTGCTGTACGGTACGGTGAATGAGCAGTGTCGCGACAATCACGGTGATGATTCCACCCAGCATGAGCAACACCAGCAGGGTGGCTGCGCCGCCTCCCAGCAGCGCAGCCGCGACGATCCCCAGCAGGAGGAGCGCGAGGATGGGTGCGATGGTCGTCGCTCCCATCGCGAGCTGGATGAACAATTTGACAGTCTCGTCTCGGTTCGTTGTGCTGGTACCCATCAATCGGGTCCTCCTCTCCTATGCACTATGACCTCGTATCTCATGATTCCCCCTCCCTCGCGAAGTTTCCCAGACCGCCTGGAAGTGCCACGTCCGCCGCCCCAGAGAGCGGTCCGGAGGATATGGCCGAGGATGCTGGGGGCGAGGCCGCGCGCTCCACTCGCGCTGCAGTCGCCCCGCGTCCCCCTCCATCTGCTCCCTGCAGAATGGCGCTGATCGCGGAAAGCGCCAGCCCTTCATCGATGACGTACTTGATGGCCAGGGGATCGGGGGTGGTTGGCCCCAGTGAGAGGTATCCCACCACGCGCTCCTTCGCCAGGGTCACGCGTCGATAGATCCCCTTGCTGCGGCTATCCGTCCAGGTTGATGCCCCCGGCATCCGACCCAGGGTGTCTCCGATAGCCACGAGCGAGAGCTTGCCGATCGAGGTAGTGACCCACGAAGCTCCCAGAGGGGGTCGGGATGTTCCCTCCCGACCGACAAGTCTTGCGGCTGCAACGGCCCCCTGCTGTTCTGCATCGGCCCACTGGCTGCGCACCGCAGCGCGGCCCAGAAGTCGGTCGGGCAGCGCCGCGACGGAGCCCGCAGCGTAGATGGAGGCCTCGCTCGTGCGCAGCCAGTCGTCCACCAGAAACCCTTCGTCAGGCTCAACGCGCAGGGGGCGGTCGCTCTGCTCGGCCAGGGCGATGTTCGGCAGCGTTCCGAGGCATGTGATCACGAGCTGGGCTGCAATGACCTGGTCGCGGGAAGTGACGACGCCCGATACCGCCCCGACACGTCCGAGAATCTCGGCAACCTCGGTTTCGGTCAGAATCTTGACCCCTGCCTGGCGCACCCGATCTAGGACGAGCGCGCTGGCCGTTCCATCGAGATAATCGGGCAGGCAGGTTGACGAACGCATCAGCCAGGTGATGCGCAGGCGGTGGTGCAGGACGGCCATGACCGTCTCCAGCCCGTGGATGCCTCCGCCCACCACCACGACGTCACTCGCTTCGGCCAGTCTCCTGCGCAGGTCGAAATAGTCTGTGAGGGAGTAGGCCGTTGTCACGCCATCGAAATCGCTTCCTGGCAGCGTCCCCGGAAGTTCTCTGGAGCGCCGACCGGTGGCGAGCAGCAAGCTGTCGTAGCTGATGCTTCGCCCGCCGATCAGCTGAACGCGTTTCTCTCGCGTTGCGACCTGCTCGACCGTTGCTCTGAGTACCGCGATCTGTTGTATGCGCTCCATGTCGGGTGGAATGGCCACCAGCTGCTCGCGTCCGAGCCTGCCCATGAGGAACTGCTTGAGCGCGGGATAGTAAATAGTGGGATGGTTTTGCGCCGACACAATGGCGATACTCGCCTGTGGGGTCATTCGGTGAGCTTCCCTGGCCGCGGTCATCCCAGCAATTCCGAAGCCGACGATCACCACGTCGGCCCGGTCTACCGGCCCGCCATCTCGTCCAGACTTCATGCTTCCGTTTTGACTTCCGATCATGGCTCTCTCAGCCTCTGCTTCGACGCGCACGCGCGCCGTGTTTTCCTACGTCCGGGTCACGCTCAGCCGCGAAAAGGCGACCACTGCGCCCGGCCCACCGACGATGATCCCGATCATGCCACTGTGATAGGAAGCGTCTCCTACCTGGCCTACACGCTTTCCGTTGAGCAGCAGGGTGAACGTCTGCTGCTCCTCGACGACGCTAAAGGTATTGCTGCTGTCCCGGCCACCGTGGAATTCCTGGCCTATGGGATGCTGCCACAACAGGCTCCATTCGGAGGCGGGTCCGGCTTGCCTTTCGGCGAACGTCAGGGCGTCGTACTTATAGAATCGGTAGGCGCCTGCGCCACCGAAGGTCGCCTCGAAGCTGTAGCAGGCTTGCGGAGACCCCTCCTCGTCCTGGCTGTTACAGCGAAAGAGGATGCCAAAGAAGGTTGCGGAGTCGATTCCGCTGACCGCCCGTGCTGTTATCGAGTAGGTGATAGGTGACTGCCACAGCGGGGTTACCAGGACGGCGGACGTGCCCTCCAGGCTCGCACTGCTGATACGGTAGCCGTCCTGGGTGAAGGTATAGACAGACGCGGGGACCGTTTGCCACCACTGGCTATGCGATGCTCTGGTCAGCGGGTCGGAGAACAGCGTGGCCTGTCCGGGAAGCGCTCCTGCATGAGGCTTTCTCGCGTCGGGCTTTTGCTGTACAGACAGTGATCCCCACAGCAGGCTGCCCGCTACCACGACCACCAGGAGGCAAGCCGCGCAGACAGCAAGGAACCGGGTCCCTCTCCTTCGTCCCCACCGAAAGCCGCGCCTTCTGATCGGCCAGGGCAGCTTCGCAATCCTGTGCAGGTCCACCCGTGGGAGCAACGCCCCCCTGGCCGCCGGGAGTGGGAACGCTGGTGCGTTCTGCCGTCGATCATCTTCGCTACGGATAGGAACGGCTGTTGCCGCTCTCTCTCCTGGAACGGGCGTCTCCTGCCTCTCCTCGGTGACAGCGGTGAGAACCTGGATCAGGCCGGTGTTCGCACTGCCTGATCCTCGCTCGTCGGCTTCCTCGGAGTCTTCCCTGCCGGCAAGGGCCCGCAGAGCTTCTGCGTCCGGGGCGCTCTTCTGAGCATCGAGCAGGGTAGGGGGAAGGGGTGGAGCGGCATGCAAGAGCGCAGTGGGAGTCAGGGATGCGGTTGCTGCTGCCAGTCCATGTCCTGGCTCGCCCACGGTCCGTTTTTCAGGCGGAGCAGCAAGTAACGCCGGCACCTCCTGGGGGAGCGAGGGCGCGCTCGCCTGTGCGGAAGCCTGAGCGAGAGCCTGGTGATCAACGGTGATCGCGAGGCGGAACGCCGCGGCCAGCTCCTCGATTCGCGCAAACCGGTGCGAGGGCTCGCGTGCAAGGGCGCGTACGATCACCAGGGCACACGCGTCACGCACATCGTGCAGCACCTCCTGCGGTGATGGTGGTGGCTGTTGCAGTTGCTGCATCAGCAGTTCGCTCGCTGATGTCCCGGAATAGGGTGTTGTCCCTGTGAGCAACTCGAAGAGGAGCGCGCCCAGAGCGTAGAGGTCTGTGCGCTCGTCCACTCTTCCACCGAGAAGTTGTTCGGGTGCCCGGTAGGCGGAGACCCTGGCGGCCTGCGCGAGTCTCCCTGTCTGCCGTATCGGAGGGCGCAGTGCCAGTCCCTGGCCAAAATCAGTGAGGACGAGCGTCCCTCCTCTCCTCAGAAGAATGTTGCGTGGAGTGATATTGCCATGCAGGATTCCACGCGCGTGCGCGTAGGTGAGCGCGGAGGCTACTTGATCAAGATAGTCGGCGGCGACCTGCGGCGCGACAGGTCCCCCTCTGCTCATTACCCCCTCGAGTGATTCGAGACCGAGGTAGGGCATGACGAGATAGCCCAACCCGTCCTGCACGCCGTATTCGATCACGGGCAGGATGTGGGGGTGGGCGAGGGTGGCCGCGCGAGACGCCGCTCGTCGGAACCTGGCCAGAAACGACGCCATCTCGTTCGGCTCGAGTGGTGAAGCGGGAGGCGCAACCACCTTCACCGCAACCTGCTCCCGCAGCTCGGCGTGATCTGCCAGAAAAACGGCCCCGGTACTCCCTTGCCCCAGCAACTGCACGATGGCGCAGGGGCCCAGTTCCGTTCCGATCAATGAGTGGCTATCCATCTCGATCCGTTCTCCTCCTTCGCTCGGCTCTCTCGGCGAACGTCTTAGCCGTGTGGAAACATGTTATCGAATCTGCGCCGCCGCCACAGCGCGGTCGGCGTGGCTGGGACCGGCAGAAGCTCAGAAAGCGCGTTTTCGATTCGCGAGCGAAGTGAACTGAGCCCTCCGGAGGGGACAGGCTCGGGTACCTGTACGAGCATACGCCCTCCAAGCGCCTCGCCGTATGATGGGCGAGGCATTCCCTCCAGGACGGTGAAGAGTGCCCCCATCTGCTCCTCGTTTGTGCCTCCGTGGGCACGTCCTGGCTCACCCCTGCCTCCATTTCCGGCTGGTTCCAGCTTGATGGTCCTGCGCGCGACCGATTGACCTGCATCCGCTCTCGGCTTCGCCTGGACCGAGGGCTGTACCCGCAGCGACGTGCGAGTTTGCCGCAATCCCGCCAATCCGAGGCTCTCGGCCTCGTCTCTCTCCACCGCGGAGGAGGTGGCAAGCGTTTCTCGTGTGCTGGAGCGTTCTGTGTCCCAGTGGTGACCTTGCCCGGACGCCGCTGTCTCTACTCCTGGAACACCGCTCTGGGTGCGTGCCATCGTCACAATGCTGAATGGGCGTCTCGTCAAGACGCGCATGCATGCGCTGGCCAGGTCGCGGGGACTTTGAAACCGCTGACCTGGATCGCGTTTCAGCGCCTGGTGGATGACCAGCTCCAGGGCGAGCGGCACCTCCGGGCAGAGGGCGTGCAGTGAGGGAAGACGGGATCTTACATGCTGGAGGGCCGTCTCCAGGTAGCTATCGGTATGAAATGGTGGCTGCCCACTGAGCATCTCGAAGAGCAGGATGCCCAGGGCGTAGACATCTGCGCGCGCCGAGGGCGGGCTTCCCTGGACGACCTCGGGCGCCAGGTACTCGGCAGGCGCAAAAAAACCACCGGCAAGCGCCTTGAGATGTGCCTGCGGTTCCCCCGTGGTATCCTCGACGCCCTGCATCTCCAGCAGCTGCGCCAGGCCGAATCCCGTCACCTGCACGAACAGCTCTTCCCGTAAGAGGATGTGCGCGGGAGAGAGCCCACGGTGCAGGATGTCGTGACTGTGCGCATATTCCAGGGTTTCCGCGACGCGGTCGACGACAGCAGCGGCGTAGGCCAGGGAGCAGCGCCCATGCAACCGTAGCTCGTCGGCCAGTGTTTTCCCCGCCTCAATATCTGGCAGCAGCAGATAGGGATCATCGGACTGTTGCCCCCATCCCTCGACCGGAAAAATATGCGGGTGCCTGAGATCGGCGAGCCGCGCTGCGCAGCGGTCGAAACGCGCGAGGAACCGCTCTCTGCCTCTCTCGGAGAGATGCTCAGGGAGTGTGATGACCATGAGCACGTGCGTCTGCGCGTCCCCACGTTTGCGTACACGATAGATCGATGTGAGTGATCCTCGACCAAGCTCTTCTTCGATGGTATAGCCGCCGAAACGCTGCCCGCGAAGATATTCGGTTCTCCTCGGTTCCATCGTTGCATTTCTCCTTGCGCGATTCCCCGGTTGTTGCGCCAGGCCCCGACCCTTGCCCGCGGGCCAGAATCAGCCGCCTGCCGCATCCACCCAGAAGACGCTCTATGCACGTTGACCGCCAGCAGTAATTGTAGGATAAATAGAAATAATTTGCAAATAATACGTATTAATAAGAGATTAACATGTGTTAGTTATACTAGAGTTTTCTAACATATATTAGCGAATATCCTTATATGTATTAGTTTTAGCGTGCAGGAAGTACCTCAAGCCGCCAGGGAAAGGGCCGAAGCGGCATGCTATACCCTTGCCAGGTGCCTCTCAAGCCCAGAGAAACGTGACACCCGGACCGGGAGAAAACTGGACATCCGTTACCTGTGTCGGGTTTGCTCCCCAATTCATCGTGCTCGCGATCACATCGCCAGAAGAGAGGACCTGCTCGACGACCGCAACATGACCAAGCCCATACGCTCCCTGGACCCATGGCTGCAGATCGATGATCGATCCGGCAACGGGGCTGCTTGAAACGTGCCAACCGAACTGGTATGCACGATCCGTCCACTGCCAGGCATTCGATTGCGTCGTCCAGGGGGCGTAGATGCCGTGCAGCTCGTGGTAGCGCTCGTTCGCCCACCAGGTACACTGAGGGTATGGGAAAAGATTGGCGCTTCCCTGCGCGGGACTTGTTCCCTGGTTTGTGGTGGAACTTGTCTGCCCCGGAATGCAGATCGTCTGATTGGCGTAGATGAGGCTGGGATTCGCCAGGTGATTGTAGCTGGCGAGCTGCTTCCAGTTTGTATTGTCTCGAGCGGCAATGCTGCCGAGCGTGTCTCCGCTGACCACGGTGTAGGCCCGGTCGGAGGCAGCGCAAGGGGCTGCCGCCCCTGCGTAGTGGGTCCAGACTGCGGCGGACGTAAGGAGCAGGAGCAGCACCCCTGCGACCCAGGCGTGTGCAAGGAGGGTGCGCGTGCGTGGATCCTCTTTGAGGTGTTGCCAGAACCATGAGCGTTTCATAAGGCTTTCTCTTTCCATTCGTGTTGCGGCAGCGCGTATGCTGTGAGCTGCCCGGAATTATCGACAACGATCAGTTGCCCGCTCACCGCGATTGGGCTTTGCCAGTGGAGGGTCCCGATGGTCCCTCCGGACGAGGCCTGGGCGCTGCTCCATACTCCCTGTCCCCGTCGTCGGAGCGAGCGCGTGAATGGCGAGGTTTCCCTGCACGAAGACGAGGCCATCGGCGACAGAGGGCGAGCTGCCGGTAATCGTGTTGGAGTATGCCAGCGTGAGTGAGCTTTTCCCGCAGTGCTGGTGGTTACCTTGTAGGCGGAGAAGCCGCAGCCCGTTGCGACGAAGACCCAGGTGGTTCCCTGATCGTCAACCCACACTGCCGGTTGTGTGAGGACCTGGCAGGCGGGTGTCAGGCGAATCTGTTGAAGCTCACCGCCGAGGTGGTTCGGTCCCCCTTTTCCAGAGAGATTCTGGCGGTTGAGCAGACGCAGCATCATGTCCAGGCTTTCCTGGACCAGCATGAGGGGAGTGGTACTCCCTTTTTGTGCCGGGAGCAGCGCGGGCGTGGCGAGGCCTCGGTCTTGGTCCCCTGTCTGGAGCGTTGCCTCGGTAGCCGGGGTATAGGAGTCGATGAGCCGGGCCGCATCGGGTGAGAGTTCCAGGACGCTATCGCCGTAGTTGTGGCCCCCCGTACTTGCATCGAACGCTCCGTTGCCGGTAGAGACGAAGATGTTGTGCGGCGGGGCTGGATCGATCACTGCACCTGCCCGCGCCCAGATTCCTGCCTGTGCGGCGGGGTAGGCAGAAGCCTGGAGCAGCATCGTGGGATTGGAACACAGAGCGTTGAAGACGGTCGCTTTGCCGCTCTGGAGATTGATCGCCACTACGTGCCCGATGTAGTGTCCCCCGTCTCCTGTGTATCCGCTCTCCGTCGCGTACAGGTAGCCGTTTCCGATGTTGAGTGCGGAGGACCCCTTCTCGACCATCGTCATCAAGGTCACAGGCACTGGCCAGCCGCCAGTGGTAATCTGCTGGCCGGTGCCGCTTGCGTACTTGTGGATCTTGCCATCCAGGCCGTAACCGTACACGTACTGGCCTATCGGGTCGATGGCCGGAGAGGATGTGGTGATCTTTGGACCTGTGGTTGTCGCCTGCCAGACCAGCTGCCCGGTGGTCGCGTCGAAGGCAAGGAGGCTGCCGGTCGTCGTCGCGTACAGCAGCGTTTTCATCCCCGACGCCGTCATGATCCCTGCGAGTTCGACCGGGGAGCTATCTACCACCGCAGGGAGTTTTTGCTGGCACAGACGGGTGAGCATCCCGACGGTGGCAGGCGTGATCACGGTTTCGGCGGCGTTCACCCCACTGCGCGACCTGCCGAAGTCTTTGGCCGACCACGCGACCGTACCACTTCCAGTTGGGCAGGGTGTCCCGCCAGGAGTAGGGGTGATAGCAGTAGACGATGCTGTGGCGGTCGGAGAAAGTATCCCCGTCGTTCCCGTCGGGGTGATTGTCGGCACGCCGGTTCCGGGAGGCGTGGCCTGCGGCGAAGGACATGGCGTGGGTGGGCATGGCGATGGAGTGGGCGTGCCTGTAACCGGTATCTGGGTCATGCTCGCCGTTGCGCTGGGAGCAGCCTGGGTAGGAGTGGCGGTCCCGATCACGGGGACGGTCGGACTGGCAGGCATCGTAGACGTGCTGGTCGGTGTCATTGGAAGCTGAGGGGTGGGACAGGGAGGGCACGGAGTCACCGTCATGGTTGGCGTCACCCCGACGGTCGCCGAGGGCGTTGTCGCGGCGGTGGTTGTTGGTGTCAAAGTTCCGGTCGCGGTTGGCGTGGTACCGGCGGTCGGGGTTGCGGTCGTACCTGGCGTGAGGGTTCCGGCTGTTGCCGTGACGCCTGGTGTCCCTGTTCCTGTCGTTGGAGACATCGTTGGGACAGGGGTGCCACACGGGAGACGGTCTGCCTGAACCATCGCCATCATTGCGATGAGCTGCGCCCTCGGCTGGACAGGATGAACGCCGATCATATCGAGGGCACCACCACCCGCACCGCTCGCCGCAGCCACCTGGGCGGCGAGCGCGACTCCGTCCTGGCTCATGGTGGTAAGCGCCGCCGCCGTGAACGGGGCGATGAATGCCGGGTCGGAGACGTATGCGGAGGGCGTGCCGCTGAGCTGGGCGTTCCACGCTGTAATGGCGATGGGAAGCGCGGTGCCAAGATCCTGCTGCGTGAGTGCTTGCGCGTCCTGCACCGTCTGGGTTACATTGAGAGCTTGCGCCAGGCAGGCGTCCTGCGCGAGCTGCGCGCAAGGAAACCAGTGGTAGGAGAGCGCGTCGGGCAGCGTATTCGCGGCCTTCGCTCCCTGGAGGAACGCGTCGATATAGACATGGTTCTCGGCTTGAGTCGCTGGCCCTATCAGTGTGAGCGCCCGAGGTGAGGTTGCGGCCCGCAGTTGCGGAACCAGCGCTTTCCACTGTGCCAGGTAGGTCGCGACCGGCACCCCTGCCGCGTCAGGGGAGAGGCCCACCTCGAACATCGAGCAACCACGCTGCGTGGCCAGCTTCACCAGGTGAACGTCGAATGCCACATTCGCCGGGTTGGTGATCGTCCCCAGACAGGCTGCTCCCGCGTTGGCGATCGTCTGTAGCCGCAGGTTGATCATGGCATCACTGGCGTTGTCGGGGAAATCGGTCCGGATCACCGTGACACCCGCGCTTTTGAGCAGTTGTTGTACTGCAGGCGAGGTCTCGATGTTCGGCGAAACGCCCTCCTGCCCAAGGTCTGTTGTGCCGAAGAGGTACGACGAAACCGGCGTCCCCGCCTGCATCCAGCGCTGTTGGCCGGGCAGTGTGAGCGCTTGTAGTCCAGCCGCCTCTCCGCGTTGCGAACGGAGCTGTACGATGGCAAAGGCCCCCGATGTCGCTATCAGGATCAGGCACATGGCCAGGAGCGCAATGGCTCGAGGCGCTTGGAGACGCTCTACGAGAGGACGAATTCGTGTGTATTGCATTGCTGTATCCTTCCTTCGTGTAAGGGCACCAGGCGAACCTTCATATCGTGTATCCGGTGCCGCGGCATCCTTGATTCTCTGCTGATCGCCGCGCCCCCACCTGACACCGTCCGCGTCATGTGGGACGGGTCGATTCAATGCCCGAGTGTGAGCGGGGATGGCCGCTGGTAGTAGCATCTTGGAGGCGTTCGGGAATGCTGTCGCTGCCCGAGAAGCACACGCCTCCACTCATCGATGGCCACGGCCAGGGTGACTCCTACCTCTCCGATGAGCCAGGTTACCACCAGGAGAGCGACCAGGTTGAAGAGGAGCTCTCCCAGAAACAGTGTCCAGGCCTCGGGCTGTCCGGCCTCTACCGCAGTGAATACGAGGGCTACCAGCAGGCTGGCGTTGCGCAGCGGATGGAGGAGCGAGGCCAGGAGCCGGGACAGCCTCCACAACTCCCAGTCCCATGAAAACAAGATCACTCGCTGGGATCGCCTCCAGTTCTGGCGCTCCCACGGTCTCGGCCTTCTATTTGACTCTCGTGCTATCGGGTACGTGTGCTGTCGAGAAAACACGGGTGTTGCTCCTTTCCTGTTCTCAAGGTTGATCAGGGATAGGGAATGTCTGACTGCCGTCTTGCCACGCGGAGACCTCCCAGCCGATCCCTCCCACGACGCTGTTGACGCCGAATGGAACGGCAATCATCAGCACCACGATGGTGTGCTCATCTGTATAGGAGGACCCGTCTCGCTGCTGGTGATACTGCTGGTAGGTGACGCTCAACCACGCGAAAAACGACTGCCCCCATTGTTTGGCCTTGATCACCTGGGTCTTCGCGCTCTCGATGGATGCCACCCAGACTGATTTCGTGTTGATAAAATTCTGGATGAAGGCGGGGTTGGCCCGCTCGTCTTGCTGCCAGAAACGGGTCAGCGCCGCCTGGGTCAGGGCGAACGTCGCCTGGTCGAAGGTATTTTTAGAACGCCAGTCGAGCGTTTCGTAGTGCGATACGAAGGTCTCTGCAACGTCTTTGGCCTCGATGGCCTCAGCGCTTCCCCGCCCAGAGGCGGTCCACGCGGTCGGGAGGGGAAGAGACGAGCCGCCCGTCGGCGTGGGTGAGGGTGTCGGCTGGGCCGTGGCCGTGGGAGTCACTCCCGGCGTCCCTGTTGCGCTAGGCTGTGTTGTTGGGGTCGACCTGGCGATAGGCGTTCCGACCCCCGTGCGTGAAGGAAGCGGGGTAGGCTGCCCCGGCGCGCCGCCATTGCCCCCTGCGAAGATGCTCGACGAGCCGAGGGCCGCGAGCAGAATGATAAACGCGAGCACCGCTCCCCACAATACCCAGGGCGGCCTGCGCGGTCGGCTGGAACCAGGGCCCCCACTTGCTGTGCGAGGGCGTAAGGGAGGCGCAGAGGTTTGGGCATGCTGACCTGCCGCACCTCCGGCGTACTGCTGATCGTAAAAGCTCCAGTTGTTTGGTGCCGATGCACTGTGCTTCGGTGGTGTTTGCATTCCTCCCTCCTTTCCCAGTTCAAGAAAAAAACAGCACCTGCGCCGCGTAGATGAGGTGCCAGCAGATGAGACCAACGGTGACGATGACGATAGCAATGTGTAGGACCCGCCAGGCGCCTAACAGTGTCCGGTAGCACTGTTCGCGCCGCTGGGCCACGAGTTCGCCTCGGACGACGTACTCCAGCACGTTCGTGGGTAACCGCTGCGCCTCCCCTTTTGAGTCCTCTTCCTGGTGGAAGACGGCCTCCAGAACGTCTTCCCCTTGCCCGGTGAGGGCCCGGTTGACCTCGATGGCGATCAGACGCGGGAGAACGCGGTCGAGTACTCGACCGAGAAGGCCGGATGCTGCCACGGCGATCAGACCGAAGAGCGAGAGTGTTCCTGATATCCGCTCCAGGTGGCCGAAGGAGTGCATCAGGGCAAAGGCCAGGCCCATGATGGCGAAAAAGACGTGCCACTGCAAGGCGGCGTTGAGCTTACCAATCGAGCGCCTGGGGCTGCGCCGCGTCCTGGTATACCCGACCACGCCACTTCCTATCATTACAGTGCTCACGCAGAGACCGGTCAGGAAAGCCCTGCTCGGGTAGAAGAAGTGCCAGGGATAGTGCGCTCTGGTGTGCGGGCGCGCATGACCTGTGGGTGAGAGGGATGCGGGAAGGGCGGGTTCATTGCGTAACATAGCTGGTTCCCTCCTCATTTTGACCGGCATCAGTCCGCAGGAGGCAGACCTTCAACCACAGCATCATAGCGTCGCGGTGCAGCCCGACAGGACAGGGATCGACGCAGGCACCGCACTGGTAGCAGGCGCGCGCGAAGCGGATCACCGGCTCCGACGTTGGCCCAGAGAGCGTTTCCTGATTGAGGGCGTCTATGTTCAGCGGGTCAGCCAGGGCAGGGCAGGCGAGCAGGCAGGCGTTGCAGCCGATACAGGCGTGAACTTCGAGCTGGATGCTGGGCCAGGGTTTGTGCGAGAGCATCGGCCTTGCGGAACGCCGAGTGCGTCCTCCTACGGCCAGCAGCGATCCAGATGACTGGAGACCGCGTGGCGTCGTCTGATCGACGTTCGCCTCGAATTGTCCCTGCGCGAACCTGGTAGGGCTGCTCGAGGTTCGCAACTGCGCGGTGTGGTGCCGTGGAAAAAAGGTGTGCGCCTCTAATGTCCCGGTGAGCAGTGATTCTGCCGCGTCGGCCCACGGAATCCCCTCATCGATCAGGCGCTTGATGCCTACCCCATCCACAGGTCTTGGACCGAGGGCGAGGTACCCGATGAGCTGATTCTGCCTCACCGTCATACGGTAGTAGCCGCCGTCCTGCTCGTGTGTGAGGGCCTCTGTACAGGTCGCCGAGCAGCGTTGCGTGCCAGGGTGCGCCGAAGGAGCGCGGAGGGTGTTCGTCCCGCCCGGTCACAGAGAGGGCAGCCCTCCGCCCCTGCTCGACGGCAGCCGCCCATTGGGCCCTGGTCTCGTAGCCGCCTGTCCAGGGGTTTTTGAGTGCCGCTACGTCGCCGGCGGCGTATACTCCGGTGAGGGAGGTAGCAAGTCGCGTATCGACCTGGATGCCGCGAGCGGTTTCAAGCGGACTATCGCACGCTCGCGCCAATTCCAGAGCAGGGACGGTACCGGTGCAGAAGAGGACGAGCTGGCAGGAAAGATGCTCGTGCTGCGTGGTAGCGACTCCGGTCACACACCCGATCAGACCGATAATGCCCACCAGCTCCGTGCGCTGCCAGATATGCGCCCCCTGGTGCCGGAAATGCTCGAGTGCCAGATCGGAAGCGCGTTTGTCGAGGACACGCGAGTACACGCGATCCCTGCGTAAGAGCCAGTGGACCACCAACCCCCTTCTCAGCAGGCTCTCGACCGTCTCGCCAGCATGGATGCCGCCTCCAACGACAACGACCTCTCGCACCTCTCCCTCACCGCGCACCTGCAGTCTGCGCACGAGGGAGAGGTAATCTGGGAGACGGTGCAGCGTCAACACGCCATCCAGGTCATATCCGGGAAGTGTTGCTGGTAGGCTCACGGGGCGGCTTCCCGTGGCAATAAGCAGCGATTGGTAGCCGTAGGTGCTCCCATCGGCGAAGACCAGCTCGTTGTCTGCTGCCCTGATGTGCGTGACGCGTGCGTGGAGCATCTCCAGACCCAGCGTTCGTTCCGTACCCAGGGGGTAGGCAGCGAGCTGCTCACGCGAGAGTCCGCCAACCGTGAACTGCTTCAGCACAGGCGTGTTGATCGTCGGGTGGTTCTGAGCCGTCACGATCACGATGCGCATGCGGGGTTCAAGCTTGCGTGCTTCGATGGCAGCAGTCATGCCGGCGATACCGTTGCCGATGATGACCAGATCTGCACGGTCTCCTCGCGCGCCAGCTGTCTCGTTGATTGCCTCCGCGATTAGCATGTCCTGTACCTCCCTGTAAGAAGTGGAAGCGCCGGGTAT
>WNGQ01002086.1_pt1 | contig 21112 bp, 22 predicted proteins | sample 5407661 | NCBI WGS metagenome assembly WNGQ01 (sample SAMN13153382, study PRJNA577476) | soil metagenome | isolation source: 60 cm soil or saprolite under Garry oak tree replicate 2 | place: USA:California | collected 2016-06-15 | reverse complement strand
GGTACGCCTACTCATCGTTTACCGCAGAACTCCGGCCGCCTGGCACCGGGCTGCCGGCGTGGCTGCGCCTTATCATCTGGCTCGCGCTGATCGTGCTATGGGCAGTCGCGTCCGTGAGAGTCTTGCGACAGTCCTCAGGGCAGGCGACGCCCGACTGATTCTTCCTCGATGACATCGGCCACCAATACCGATATCGCCTCGTCCAAGAGGGAACCCGGTCGTCCCGCAGGTACGGCCGTGATTTGCGGATCGCGGCATGACCGAGCATTTCCCGATCGTGCGCCATCGGCCGGTTGCGCCTGTGGGTGCCGAAAACTATGTCACCTCATGCGACCTGGGCATATTCGTGGATCAGGCCGCTGAGTCGGTCCCGCCGCAGCACGCAGACGTTGGCATCTGATGCGGGTGGATCGGCTCGCCGGTCGGGCGGGTGCTGGTTCAGCCTCCGGTGCGGCCGGTGGGTGTTGTAGTGATCGGCGTACTCGCCGAGGACGAGCCGCAGATGCCGTTCACCAGCGATCAGCATCCGGTCTAGGCATTCGCGGCGGGCGCTGCCGATCCAGCGTTCGGCGATCGCGTTGCCTCCCATCGTCAACTACACCTGATCCGCGTGATCGGTATCGACGCGTCCGGGTGACGCAGGGTCCACCTGCACGACGAGAACGGGCAGCTGTTCTCGCTGCCAGCCGGGTGGACCGACGTGGTGCCCTTGGATCCGTTCGTGGTGATCGCGGCCGGACGGTGCCCGTTCACTACCGATGGCCTGCTGGCGCTGGCTGACCTGGCAGACCGGCTCGGCGCGCAGCGAGACGGCGGCGGGGCTGTAAAGAGGACTATGCCGTGAGTGTCAGTGAAATTACGCCGCACTGGCTTGCCCGGCTGACAGTCAGCCTGCTGCCAGTCGGCATTGTCACCTGGTCTTTCCTGAAGAAACTGGCGACACGCTGGCTCATGAGCGTGCGAACGGTATCCATGTCCGGCAAAATCTTCCTGACGGCAATGATGATCAGGAGGCGGCATGGCCAGGCGGGATACCAGACCGGACCCGAAGGAGGCGGCGCTTGCCGAGGCCCGCTGCCTGAACCCGCACCCGGAGCAGGTGACCGACCCGGAGTTCCTGGCCAGCGACTTCTTCGACGCCCGCGACGCGGTGCAGGTCAAGTACGAGATGGTGCGCAAGGCCAGGGCCGGGGGCGTCCCGGTGACCGGGGCCGCCGCGGCGTTCGGGTACTCCCGCCCCGCGTACTACGCCGCGGCCGCCGCGCTGGAGTCCTCGGGGCTGGAGGGGCTGGTGCCGGCGCGGCCCGGGCCGCGCGGCGCCAGCAAGCTCACCGAGGAGATCCTCGCCTGGGCCGAGGAGCAGCTGGCCGCCAGCCCGGCGCTGCGCCCGGCGCAGCTGCCGGGCCGGATCGAGGAGGCCTTCGGCGTGCGCGTGCACCCCCGCTCGGTCGAGCGAGCGCTGGCCCGCCGCCGCGAGCGCCACTCCAAAAGGTGACATGCATCGGCCCCGCTGAGGTCGTTAGCGGCTGAGCTGGCCGGGTGGCTGCTACCCGCGCCGGGGAGACCTCCCCAGCTCAGACGCGTCACGATTGATCGCGGAAGCATTCGCGTGCGGGGGCGCTGACGCGCCCCGCGGAGCTTGAGGAGGTCCCGATGCCCATCGTAGGCGGATTGGATATCCACCGGAAGCAGCTCACCTTCGACTACCTCGACACCGTGACCGGGGAGGTCCAGCGCGGCCAGGTGTCCCCGGCCGACCGGGCGCACCTGCGCGCCTGGCTGGCGCGGTTCGCCGGCCGCAACGACGTCGCGTTCGCGATGGAGGGGTGCACCGGGTGGCGGTATGTCGCCGAGGAGCTGGCCGCGGCCGGCATCGCGGCGCACGTCGGCGAGCCGGCCGACACCGCCTTCGCCCGCGGCCGCAAGCGGCACGCCAAGACCGACAAGACCGACGCCCGGCACCTGCGGCAGCTGCTGGCCGACGGGCGGCTGCCGGGGTGCTGGATCCCGCCGGCGCAGATCCTGGAATGCCGGGCGCTGTTGGAGGCCTACCATGATCTGCGCCGCGAGCACACCGCCTGGGTGGAGCGCATCCACGCGGTGTTCTTCCATCAGGGCGCGCCGCGGCTGGGCGAGGGCGCGCTGCGCACCGAACGCAGCCTGGCCGCGCTGCGGGCGGCCGCCGGGACGCACCTGTCCCCGGCCGGGCAGCTGCAGGTGGCCACCGCCCTGGACATGCTCACCGCCGTCGAGGCCCGGATGGACACGCTGCGCCGGCAGCTGCGTGACACCGCCCGCCGCCTCACCGGCGCCCGGGTGCTCGCGGACCGGCTGTACGGCGTCGGGCCGCTGGCCGCGCTGGCGATGACCTGCTGGCTGGGTGGCGCCGGCCGGTTCTCCTCCAGCCGCAAGGCGGTCCGGTTCGCCGGGCTGGATGTCACCGTCTACTCCTCCGACGGCAAGCGCTCGCCCGGGCACCTGTCCCGCCAGGGACCGGAGATCCTGCGCTGGGTGGCCTATGAGGCAGGCAAGACCCACGGCCGCGCTTCGGCCCCCGGCCACGACTACTACGCGGCCGTGAAGGACCGCCAGGACGGCAAGATCGCCGCCCTGTCGCAGGCCCGCAAGCTCATCCGCCAGGCCTGCCACATCCTGGCCGAGCCCGGCGACGACGCGCTCACCGTCGCCTGAAACGCCACCCCGTTTTCATGGTGACCCTCCCCCGTGAACGCGCCCGGGCAGGCAAGACACAGCCGTCACTCACCCGATGGGGCACAACCGCGGCCAGCTCCCGCAGCGGCTGTCAGCTGCCGCCGCCCTGCCGCGCAGGGCACGCAGACGGCCTGAAAAGACTGAGCGGCCGCATCCCCCGCAGGCGGGGGACACCCGATCAATCATCATGTCACCGGGCGCCACCTGGCGCCCGCGGGCCTAGGTAAGCCTGGCTGCCCTCCCGCCACCCTCCCGCCGCCACGACCGGTCACCCCGCCCCGACAGGAAGGAACCCGCCACCGGCCCACGCCTCCTGCACCGCTTCCCCTGACGCTCCTGCCCCCGCCGCCCCATGATCTGCTCCCGGACAGCCGCGTCAAGGGCGCCTCCGGCGCCGCTGCGCGGGCGCTGCGCGCCCCTTGACCCGCCCGCCCGCTCGCAAGACCGGGCAGCTATCGGGGGCAGGGAGCACACTGACGCACGCCCGCAACCCATCCCAGACACGTCAATAACTCATCCGGAACCCACTTGTGCTGCCCAGCCGATACAGGTAAGCCGCGGAACTGCCCGCCCGCGAGATGCGGAAGGAGGATGACCCGTCCCTGTCCCTGCTCACATCACCTGGCCACGCGGCTGCTGAACCAGGCACCAGCCTGGATGCCGGCCAGGACAGTGCCCCCGGCGGCGGGCCGGACGCCCGCTACGAGCAACTGCGCCATGCTGCCCTGCACGCGCGCGCCGAGGCGTTCCCGCTCGGGCTCGGCGTGCTGGCCCGCGGCGGCGTCACCGCCTGGCGGCATGCCCTGGCCGGCCTGGCCCCCGCTGGCCAGGGAACAGCGGTACCGCCCGGCACGGGCCCCGCCCCGCCCGCCAGGCTCCCTGTCCCGGTGGCCGCCGAGCTCATCAGCGCCCTGGCGGCCGTCGCACTCGCCGGAACCACCACCGGCCCGCCCCCGTAGCCGGCTGCCCACACCGAAGGAGGACCCCGATGCTCCCCGATACCGCGGCGTCGAAGGTGACCGCCGCCCACCTTTCCCGGCGGGCCTTGCTCTACGTCCGCCAGTCCAGCCTCAAGCAGGTCATCCACAACACCGAGTCCGCAATCCGCCAGTACGACCTGCGCGGCAAGGCGGTAGCGCTGGGCTGGGACGCCAGCCAGGTCACCGTGACCGGCATCGACCAGGGCCAGTCAGGCGCATCGGCCGCGGACCGGGAAGGGTTCCAGCAGCTGGTCGCCGAGGTGTCACTGGGCCGGGCCGGGATCGTGCTCGGCCTGGAATGCTCCCGGCTGGCCCGCAACAACGCCGACTGGCATCAGCTCCTGGAGATCTGTGCCATGACCGGCACCCTGATCTGCGACGAAGACGGGCTCTACGACCCGAGGAACTTTAACGACCGCCTGCTCCTGGGCATGAAGGGGCAAATGTCGGAGGCTGAGCTCCATTTCATCCGGGCCCGGCTGCGCGGCGGGCAGCTGTCCAAGGCCCGCCGCGGCGAGCTGGTCATGCCGCTGCCCATAGGGCTCGTCTACGATGCCGCCGGGCACGTCGTCCTCGATCCCGACGCCGCCATCCAGGGCGCGGTCCGGCACCTGCTCGCCACGTTCGAGGCCACCGGGTCGGCCACCGCCGTGGTCAAGGCGTTCCGCGCCGCCGGGCTGTCCTTCCCCTGGCGGCACCACAAAGGCCCCCGCAAGGGCGAGGTCGACTGGCAGCCGCTGCGGCACTCCACCGTGCTGCACATGCTGCACAACCCGCGCTACGCCGGCGCGTTCACCTACGGCCGGCACCGCGAGCAGCCGCTGCCCGGCGGGAAGCGGGCCAGCATCACGGTGCCCCGCGAGGAATGGACCTCCTTCATCCCCGGCGCCCACCCCGGCTACATCACCCTGGACCAGTGGGAGGCCAACACCGCCAGGCTCGCGGCCAACGCCGCCGCGCACGGCCGCGACCGCGCCGCCGGGCCGCCCCGCGAAGGACCCGCCCTGCTGCAGGGCATCATCATCTGCGGCCGCTGCGGCGGGCGGATGACCATCCGCTACCACGCCCGCGGCGGGAAAGACCTGCCCACCTACCTCTGCCAGCGCGACGGCATCGACAACGCCCGCCCGATCTGCGCCGCGATCCCCGGCCACACCCTCGACGAGCACGCCGGCCAGCTGCTCATCGACACGCTCACCCCGCTGGCCGTCGAGGCCGCCCTCCAGGTCTCCGCCGAGCTCCGGCAGGCAGCCGCCGAAGCCGACGCGCTGCGCGCAGCCCACGTCGAACGCGCCCGCTACCACGCCGACCCGGCCCGCCGCCGCTACCTCGCCGCCGGCCCCGCCAGCCGGCTCGTCGCCGGCACCCTCGAAGCCGGCTGGAACACCGCGCTGCGCTCTCAACGACGCCCAGGCCGCCTGCGACAAGGCCCGCGAGCAGCACGACGGCACCCTCACACCCGCCCGGAAGGACCGGATCAGCCAGCTCGTCACTGACCTGCCCGGCATCTGGCACGACCCCGCCACCCCGATGCGCGAGCGCAAGCGCATCGCCCGGCTGCTGCTCACCGACGTCACCGTCACCCGCACCAGCGACACCATCACCGCGCACGCCCGCCTGGCCGGCGGCCAGCACCGCACCCTCACCCTGCCAGTCCCCGAGCCGGCCTGGAAAATCCGGCAGACCAAGGCCAGCACCATCGCCGAGATCGACCAGCTGCCGGACCACCACACCTGCGCCGAGATCGCCGCCATCCTCCGCCGCCGCGGCCTGCCCAACGGCGAAGGACGGCCCTTCAACCCCACCATGGTGCAGCGGGTCATCCGCACCTACCAGCTACCCAGCCGCCGCCAGCGGCTGCTCGACGCCGGCCTGATCCCGCTCAGCCAGATGGCCGATCAGCTCGGCGTGTCCACCGGCACCGTCAAGATCTGGCACCACGCCGGAATTGTCAGTGGCCAGCGGCATAACGACAAAGGAGAAACCCTCTACAACCCACCCGGATCCAACCCGCCAGCCCGCCACCAAGGACGCCGGCACGACACCCTGCAACCTGCATGAACGCCACCTAGCCACCAATCACTCCGAAGAGGTGCAGTATGCAACCCGAGGTTTCGCACGCGGCGCCTGCACGGGCGTCTTGACGATTCGGATACCGATGGCGGTGAACACCGCATCGAAGGCCGCCGTGAACTTGGCATCCCGGTCGCGGATCAGGAACTTGGGGCTGGTGGCCTGATCGCCGAGATCCATCACCAGATTACGGGCCTGCGGGGTCACCCATGCGCCCGTCGGGTTGGCCGTGATGCCCGCCAGGTGCACACGCCGGGTGCCGTGCTCGATGAAGAACAACACGTACCAGCGGCGCAGGAAGACCGTGTCGACGTGAAAGAAGTCCGCCGCCAGGATCGTGCGGGCCTGGGCGGCCAGGAACGCGCGCCATGTCTGGCCGCGCCGGTTGGGTGCGGGGCCGATGCCAGCGTCATTGAGGATCTTCCAGACCGTCGATGGCGCGAGCGTGTAGCCGAGGCCGGTGAGTTCGCCGTGGATGCGCCGATATCCCCAGACCGGGTTGTCGCACGCCATTTCCAGCACCAGATCGCGGACAGTTCGCTGGACAGCCGGGCGTCCAGGACGGCGGTGCGGGTAGCACCAGTGGCGCTTGACGATGTCGGCGTGCCAGCGCAGCAACGTGCGTGGCGAGACGATCAGGCGCAGATGGCTGCGCTGCTTGCTGGGGATCAGCCGGGCCAGCGCGGTTAGGATCGCGCGGTCGGCCCAGCAGGGTCTGGGTGTTTTGACGTGGCGCTGGAGCACGGCGACTTGGTGGCGCAGGACCAGAATCTCGGTGTCTTTGGCCAGGTCTGACCGGGCGAGCAGGGCCATCCAGCCGAGAATTCGCAGCACTGCCAGGTAGGCGAAACGTAGGGTCACGGGCGGTGACAGTGCCCGAGCATGAGCTGCTCGCGCAGCCAAACGCTGAAACCAGCAGCTCGCGGTCCAGTGCGGTGAGGCCAGGTCAGGGTCGTATGACATGGTTTTCGGCACCCCACAGGCTCGCCCGTCTGCAGGATCGTGCCCGCCAGGTCGGCCAGCGGGCCGGTAAGATCCTGCTCGCCTACCAGCACAGCGCGTTCCCCGGCGTGAATCACGTACACCGGCCGGCCCGGAGCCGCCCGGTACGGCGGCGGGGAGGCCAGGACCTGCTCAATCAGGTTCTCCCAGCGGCCAGCATCGGTGAGGCCGGAGGTGTCAAGCGCCCTGCGGCGCATCCTGCCCTCCCACCCGATCTGGGTGACCACGACCCTCACCCAGCCAGTCTGCCCGCATCTACGTGCTGGGCCATCCTCGCCAGCGGCGCGAAGCAGGCCTCGGTGAGGCCGGCCTGCCAGCAGCGGATGCTGGCGGCCAGCTGCCCGGGCGCGGCCGATGGCGGGGAAGGTGGCGTGGGCGTACGCCCGGGCGGTGTGCTGGTCGCCGGGCGACGCCACCCAGCCGCCGGTGCCCCACAGCGGCGGCCGGCCAATGGCCCGGGGCAGCGCGTCGCGCTCGGCGTCGGTGAGCGGGGCGCGCGACGCCTGATCCCGGTTCCTCCATCGACCGGCCACCATGCGGCAGCCCGGTCAATGATCGCGGGTAAACGTAGCCGCCGCGATGAGGAAGCCGCCACGCCCGATCCCCTGGTCCGACGCGCCGCCGAGCCCCCGCCCCCGGCTGACCGCGGCCGCGCCACTATTGAGCCTGCACGATCACGAGCTGGTTCTTGTTGTGGTCCCGGAAGAAGAACAGCAGCGGCACCGTGCCGTCCCCGCCCATCAGCTCGGCGTCCACGTCCACACCCTTGCCCCGCAGCTCCGCGTGGTCTGCCGCAAGGTCGGGCGATTCGAGGGCGATGCCCGTCACCCGCCCGGCCTTGGGTGAGCCAGCCGCGGCTAGCGTGTCCGCCCGGTCACCACGAGGGTGAGCTGCTGGATGTCGTGCCTGGCCCGCACCTCGGCTATCGCCGCCGGGCCGGGCGGCCCGGGCTGGCCGATCAGCTCGCCGACCTCCGCCAGGTAGCGCTCGTGCCCCGGCGCCGAGACCAGGAACAGCATGCGGGCCGGCGCGGTTGCGGGGTTGGCGAACGCGTGCCGGCAGCCGAGCAGGTCGAGTTCGCCGTCCAGGCCCGGGACTGCCGACTGCGCGAGCGGGCGGCAAGGCCGCCGTCGCTCGGTGGCATGAGGCGCGTGCCCCGGCTATTTGCCAGCAAACTGGCGTCAATCCGGCCCGGCCAGCGTCTCGACGACACCGGTGCCGCCATTGTGGGAGGGATTTCGGCATCGCCATTGCCGTGGGCTTCCCGGCGGTCGGCATCGCCGCGATGCTGGCCCGGCTGTGGCGCGATCGGCGCCGGTTCACCCGCTGGGAAATCTAGACGACCGCCCCACTGGGCTTGAACCCCACAGGGCGTTGCGGCCTTTTTGCCTGCGGGCGCTGTGCAGCGCGCTGTGCACGCAGCCGCCTGTCCTCACCTGCACCCGGCCTGCCGCTCGCCGGTCAGAAGCCTGCTGGTGGGTATCCATGCTGTGTGCGCCGTTCCGTGCTGGCCGGTCCCGAGGGCCATCCCTTCCATCCCCTGCTGGTCCCGTTGCCGATCGGGGCGTTCGTATCGTCGCTGATCTTCGACATCCTCACCCGGACCCGGGCGAACGGCCTGCCGTATCTCGTCGACGGTGCGTTCTGGCTCATCGGCGTCGGCCTGGCCGGCGCGCTGGCGGCCGCGGTATCCGGAGTCCTGGACCGGCGTGCGATCCCGCGAGGGACACCCGCGCTCGCCACCGCGCGTAAGCACCTGACGCTCAACACCGCGACGGTCGTACTGTTCGCGATCGGCTATTCCTGGCGGGCCGGTGATCACGTGGAACTGGACAAGACCAGGTGGGGCCAGCTCGCGTTGAGCGCCGTAGCCGTGGCGTTCCTCATCGCCGCCATGTGGCTGGGCGGCAAGCTGACCTATCACCACGGCATGCGCGTCACCGGGCACGCCGATCACGACGAGGGGACCACCCGGCGCGGGTGATGCCACGGCACCACCACAGGCTGGACCGCTGACCGCACTGGCCACTCAGCGTCGTGTTCCCGGGGCGACCTGAGTGGCTAATTGTGCGTCAGCGGCTGGTAGGCACGGGGCATCGGGTGGCGCACAGAACTTGGCACTCCGCGCGCCCAGGACCGGCCAGTGGCCCGGCCTTATGCCTTGAAGCGGGCCGCTTCCTCCGATCCGCCTGTGGCGTCGCCTGGCTTGTAGGAGTGAGCGCCCGCTCCGGCGAGCCGGCCGCCCTGCACGATCAGGTACTCCTCGCGGATTGGCCGGTTCTCAAACCAGCATTCGAGGATCTCGCGGGTGCCCGCAGCGTAGCGTGCCTGTGCCGACAGCGACGAGCCGGAGATATGCGGGGTCATGCCATGGTGCGGCATCGTGCGCCACGGGTGATCCCGGGGCGCAGGCTGGGGGAACCAGACATCGCCTGCGTAGCCGGCGAGCTGGCCGCTCTCCAGCGCGCGGGCGATCGCGTCTCGGTCGCAGATCTTGCCCCGGGCGGTGTTGACGATGTAGGCGCCGCGCTTCATGGTCGAGATCAGCTGGTCGTTGAACAGGCCCTCCGTGCCCGGGTAGAGCGGGGCGTTGATCGTCACCACGTCACAGTGCGGCACCATGTCCGCCGCGCTCTCATAGAAGGTCACGCCAAGCTCCCGCTCGACGTCCTCGGGCAGCCGGTGCACGTCGGTGTAGTGCAGCGTGACGTCGAACGGCTTGAGCCGCCTGAGCACCGCCGAGCCGATCCGCCCGGCGGCAACCGTCCCTACCGCCATGCCTTCGACGTCGTAGGACCGCTGCACGCAGTCGGCGATATTCCACCCGCCTTTGACCACCCACTGGTAGGAGGGGATGTAATTGCGGACCAGTGACAAGATCATCATCACCACGTGCTCAGAGACGCTGATGCTGTTGGAGTAAGTGATCTCGGCGATGGTCAGGCCGGCCTCGCTGGCGGCCTGCAGGTCGTAGTGATCCGACCCGATCCCGGCGGTAATCGCAAGCTTGAGGTTCCTGGCCCTGGCGATGCGCTCCCTGGTCAGGTAGGCGGGCCAGAACGGCTGGGAGATCACGATGTCCGCATCGGCCAGCTCGCGCTCGAAGACCGAGTCCGGGCCGTCCTTGTCCGAGGTGACAACCAGAGTGTGACCCGCAGCCTCCAGGAACTGGCGCAGGCCCAGCTCGCCCGACACGCTCCCGAGCAGCTGCCCGGGAACGAAGCCGATCGCGTGCGGGCTCGGCGTTGTCTGCCCGCCCGGATAGGAGCCGATCTGCGGGATCTCATCGCGGGCGTAGGACGTCGGATACCCGTCAACCGGATCGTCGTACAGCACGCACAGCACCTTCGCCATCGGTGCCTCCTCACATTGCGGGCCGACAGCACGATCCTATTGCTGACACGTTCTGAAGTAACACAGCTGCGTACAGGTCTCCTCGCGTCGGGGCAGCGGCCCGTCCGGCGGGACCAATCTGCAGCCGCCTCGCCGCGCACCCGAATTGGCTTGTTCCGTGCCGCTTGGCCCAGCGAGCCCGCCATCAACCGGAAGCGCATAGTCGGCGATCGGCACGCCGGTGCTACGGCTAACGTAGTCACCGGCGGTGACCGATAGATCCTCGCCAGCTCAACGGGCCGTCTGTTCTTATGCGCGCAGTCAGGATCGGCTTGCTCATTGCTTCGCGCGCGGCGGCGGGGTCCGGACCTGTGACCGCAGTCGAGGAGCAGGCCGGTGGGGCGGTCTTAGGATGTGGTGGTGTCGTGGCCTGTCCCGGCGGACGCGCTGATGACCGGTCCGCGCGGGCGTTACCTGTGCTGGTCGATCTTGTGGTCGGCGATGGCCGATGCGCCGCAGGCGCCGGTCTGGGACCGGGTCTGGGCGGCGGCGCACGCGGGCGACCTGCCCGGCCGCGCCGGCGATCTGGCCGCCGCCGTTGGGCTGGTTGATCTGGCCGCGCTGGCGGCGGCTGCTGACGAGCTGGTGCTGGTGCCGGCCCTGGCGGGTGCCGCTGCGATGGCCATGTACTGGCAGGAGCCCGATCTGGTCGACTGGGCGCTGCGCGATCACCGGGTCCAGGATGCGCTGCTGCCGGTCGCCCGGGCCGTCGCACAGTCGCCCGCGGCGCGGTGGTGGGCGGAGCCGGTCGCGCGTGGGGCCCAGCGGTACGTGGAGTGGGCGGGCGCCGGTCAGGGTCCGGCGCTGCTATCCGGAGCGGGCGGCGAGCTGGCGGCCTGGCGGTCGGCGACCCTGGCGGAGGAACGGTCGGCTGCCCGGAGGCCTGCGGATCCAGCGGCGAACTGGAGCGGCCACTGGTGGTCTGCCCCGGTCCATTCCCGGCTGGCCGCCACCACGCGGGCGCTGCCCGGCCTCGGCGCGGTCGGCCTGGCCCTGGTCGAGGACGGGCCCGGCGCGGCGAAGGCCCGGTGCCAGCCGGTCCGCCCGCGTCCCGCAGCGACGGTCTGCGAGATCACCGGGCCCGATGACTGGGCGCAGCTGGCCGCCCGCTATCCGCTCGACGTCACCAGATCCCGGCGCCACGACTGGTGGCGCGTCACCGGCTGGACCGGGACCTGGCTGATCCCCGACTACGCCGCCGTCGCGGCCGACTACGACGCGATCCACCTGACCGTGCTGGGATACCTCACCACCCCCGGCCGGGACCTGCCGGCAGGCGACGCGCGCACCATGCTGGCCGGCTGGGATCCGGACACCACCTACTGGCTCACCGACTGCCTCGCTCCCGCAGGACCAGCCACCCGGTGGGAACAACTCGATGACCACCCAGTCACATGGATCCGGGCCGCCGACGGCTGACCCCCGTAGTCAGCAGCAGGCAACGCCGTTGGCTCGTTCGGTGCGCGACTACACACCGGCGTGGCGGCTGCGAGCGTGTACCGAACCGGCCGATCAGTACGTGCCCACAGCCGAAGCTGGATGACTTATCTTTCGGACCCACACAGGTGTGTTGGCGCGACAGAAAGGCAATCTGGGCGTTCACCACGGCCGAGCCGGGCATGCCGACGGCGAACCGGCCGAGGCGGCGTGGGTACCCCAATGTGCACTCATCTGCCGCGCCGAGATCACCGAAAGACCGCACCCACGACCCCGCCACCGGCTGCCGCGTCCTGGCCGGCCCCCGGCCACCTGCCTGCCCGAGTAGCTGGAACGCAGGCCTACCCGGCCACCTCCTGGCGGCTCGGCCAATACCGGACCTGCCGGCCTACGTCCACGATGAGGTCGAAGCCGCCCCGGACGACCCGGCACCCAGTTCCAGCTCGGACCCGTCACCCACACCGCGGCGGCACCGCGACCGACGACACGCCAGCCCTCGCCGCGGCCGAGCACATCGACCTGTCCGCGCGCTGGCCCTTGACGCCAACCTGTTCGCCCGCCGCTTCGCCGACCTTCTGCAACCCCAACCCGGGCCGGGCACCGCGGGCCTGAGCACCTGCGTCACTGCGTCGCGCTCGTCAGCAGGCGCCGCAGCAAGTTCCGCCGCCCGGGTGGCCTGGCAGCCGGCTCAACCGCCAAGGTAGAGGCCGCCGTCGCGCTCGGTCACCGCCGCCCGCCCGAGCGGAAGCACCCGCGTGAGCATGCGATACCCGAAATCCAGGCCCGGCACCTTGGCGAAGACCCCCTGCGGCCCCCGGACCATCCGGCCGGTCCCGACGTCGTAGGCCGAGCCGTGCCACGGGCAGACCAGGCAGCCGTTCTCATCGACACTGCCGCCCGCCAAGTCGGCGCCGAGGTGGCGGCACCGGCGCGTGACGGCGAAGTATCGCCCGCTGGCGTTCCCGACGGCATAACGCCCCGCGCCCACCACCTTGCCCGGCTCGAGATCGGCAGTTGCCCCAACCCGCTGTGGTGCGCTCATCGCGCCTCCTTCCGCGGACCCGTCCGGCCCGGCGCGTCAATATCGACCCTAGGCCGCGATCGGCGCTCGTGGTGACCTGGCAGCCAGCATCTTGGCAGGCGCGGGAAGCTGCGAGGCCCGCTGCCGGGTGCCAACGCCTCGTTTGGGCGCGTACAGACCGCTCGCTTCTGCCGCGATGGGTGGACAGTTCGGCGCCGCACATGCCTACCCTGCATGAGTGAACTATGCGGTATGCCCCGACGACAGCACCCATCTCAAGACCGTGCAAGTCCGGCCGCTCCTGCTCACCTGCCCGGCATGCGGGAAGCGGTTCGAGCTGGCCGACCAGGGAGTTATCGAGGTGCCCCGAGGCGGAGGCGGACCTGAGACGTGAGTACCCACCTGTCGCTCGCATCTGCCGCCGATCGATACTCTAGCGGGCTGCTTTCGGGCGCAAGCTGGTGTGACAGGAGATGGCCGTGGCCGCTTGCGGTTTCCTCGGGCGGCTCTGTGGTGCCTACCTGGCTTGAGCCTGGCGCGCCCATGATCGAAGGACGGCGGGAACTGCGCGGGGACGCTGGCGCGATGCCACTGCTGCAACATCGGTGTCGCCGCGCGCCGTCACGTCGCCGAGAGTCTGCTGCGCTGCGGCGGCATCGAGACACAGCAGCAGGGCGCGCAGCGCCTCGAACCGGACCCTGGGATTGACGTCAGCGGCCACGACGCGCCGCAGCGGCGTGATCACATCGGCGGGCCACGGCCCGCTCTTGCATGCTCGGCAGGTCAAGGCGTGGACGGCGTGCCGCCGCACGCGTGGCACGGGGTCATCCAGGGCGGCGATGAACACCGCGGCCGAGGCGGGGACGGCGACATGGTCCAGGTAATACAGGCACAGCCACAGCCACCGGGTCCGCGAGTTCGGGTGGTGCAAGGCGCCCCAGGACAGCGCGGGCAGCCAGCCGCGATCGAGCAGCGCGAAGCCCCTCGCTGGGGGCGGGGGACGCGACATCAGGTCGTCCACCGCGGAGCGCAGGTCAGCCTCCTCGCTCATGGCGGCCACGGTAGGCACCCGCCTCCGGAGACGCCACCGAATTATGCCCGCGCCGATCTACCCGAATAACTATCCATGCTGGTCGGACACCGCAAGTTTCGGCTTCTGCCGCCGACCGCGTGCCCGCGATCTTGAATCCTCCATCCGGACTTGCCGAGAAGAGTGCAAGCGTTGAGCCGAACCGGCGAGCATTAGGCTACATGCCGAACACTCGCGCCCATTCACGGTTAAATGCTTCCGCTTCTTCATTATAGGCGCGGATCTCGGCCGCGTACTTGCGACCGACCCTGTCATACAACCACTTGTCGAAGGCGCCAGCGATTCGGGCGTAACCATCAACTACAGGAACTATCTCGATCTGTTCGCCCTGGGCGGCAAGCCACGCCCTAGCGTCTCCCTTCCACCCCGGCCACTCCTGCAGTTGCTGACGCACGAGTGTGAAAGTCACCGAGAAACCTTGATTAGAGAAGGTCTGACGGCTCTGGGCCACCGGCAGACGATGATGCGTCAGGTAGTTGCGAAGATCCCGCAGGAAAAGGCTAGGAGCGTACCCGCCGAAGTCGGCCTTGACCTTTGCGACGTATTCACCCATGAGTATCGTGTCTTCGTCAAAGTGCCTTCTCACGAAAGCGCGCTGCTGATCAATTCGGGTGCTCAACGCCATGAGGATGTTGTGGAGTAGTCGCTCAGCCTCCGAAAGTAGATCGTCGTGAGCCCGCGAGTTGTTTACGCCGAGGATTGGCAGCGCGAATGACGGATCTTGCATCCGGGCCACTAGAGCGTTGTATTGCGCAACGTTCGCTTGGAAGACATAGCCGATCCGGCGGATATAGTCCATGAGCGCGATAGCGCGGTGGCCAGGAGAAGAGTTCAGTTCGTCCTGCCAGACAACCAGCCGCGGGCGAGCACGCTGACCATCGGGGACATTGGCCGGGAAGTCATCGTCGGTGGACACGTGGCCATGGTTGCACGCAGACCTCCTTGACAAGAGTGACTACTCTAGCTCCACCTGGAGCCGATAACCCCGGCGGCCAGCTCTGCGGAACAGAAGAGCCGTTGACTGTCTCCTCACATCCGCTCATGCCGCCGATCGGACTATCTGCAACCTGGTGGGCACCATAGTTCGCTGCTGACACCACGTGGGGCGGGTTGTTGGCGGCGGGCCTGTGGATACTCGCCCGGACCAGCCGCAGCCGCGCCCTGGCCGTCATCACGCTCATCTACACCGCTGCCGCATGCCTGGCCGGCTGGCTCGACCTGCAGCAGGCGACCGGCCTGCTCGCGTCCTACCCCTACGACGATCCCGCTGCCCTGCTGCCCGCGGCAGTCTTGCTGCTGGCAGGCCTGGGCACAATCACAGCGGCGGGCCTGTGCGCGCTGCGCTCACCCGGCCGAGTCCGCCCCGGCTCTTTGTGACCAGTCCAAGTGCCTAACAGGCGTTCTGCGCGGCCCGCATCGCGAATACCCACCATCTCAATAGGAATCCATACTCGGCGGTACGGGCGGCCCGTTCACGCAGCGCCGATCGCTCTCCGTGATCTGCGGGTCGTGGCCGCTGGCGCACACGCTCGGCTCGTTCTGTACTGGCCGGTATATCAGTCAGCAATCCTGGGTGACGTCCAGAACGGGGTGATCTGTGCAGGCTTCCGGACGGTCAGTTCTGCGTTTGACGACTGCGGTCGGCGGGCTGTTCAGTTCTTGTTCAAGCCGTGTTCGCGGGACATCAGCTGGGGCCCATCACAGAGAGTAAAAACTTCCTGGCCGCTGCGCTGCCAGTCCACAAATCGACGCGCTCGGCCAGACTGGTCTCATCCGGGCACGAGGGCCGTCTATCGGGGGTCGATGACTATCTTGTAGCTGGGTATTGGCTGCGCAGCAGCACCCTGTTGCCCTAACCCGCAGGAGACCGCGGGCATCGCCTTCCACCTTGAGCGCCCGGCGTCTGAGCCGCCGCAGGCCTGCCTGGTCGCGGTGCCGCCCGACCGCGCTGCGCCGTGGTCCACGGCGAACCTCGAGGCGGTCCTGACCGAGACGCTCGACGCCACCCGCATGCGCGTCGTCCCGGCTGAGGCCCTCCAAGCCACGACGCAGCTGCTGCCCGCGTTGCAGTTCGCCTTCAACCCGGCCGGGGAGACGATCTCCACGAACTTCTCTGCCTTGGCGGAGGCGTAGAGCGATGCCGTCGGTGACCACCTGGACCCGCCTGGAGATCCGCACGCGCAACGCTGATCCCGGGCCTGGGCTGGAGGCCCGTGTCTACGACCCGCTGTGGACGCTCGGGCGCCAGTGGCAGCTGGGGGAGTTCGCCGCCGTCGACGGCGGGACGCCGACGATCGCCACGCTGACCGTCAACCAGGCGTCGGTGGACCACTTCCGGGCCAGCACGCCCGGCGCCGATCTGAGCGTCGCCGCCGAGAAGGTGGGGCCGGGCACGCCGATCGAGCCCTGGATCGAGCGCGAACGCGGGGTGCCCGACCTGCGCCTGCGCGCCCAGTTCGGGCGCGACCTCGTGCGCGCGCTGACCGACGCGGGTCGCGTGGCCGACGCGCAGCGCCTGACCGCGGCGGCGCCGCTGGCCTCCGACGACCCCGCCGCGGCCGGTCTGGTCGCCGTGCTCGGCGGCCGTGTCCCCGACGCGCTGACCCTCCGCGGCACACTCGACGCCGAGATCGCGGCGGCGGACGCGCCGCTGAGGGCGCTGCTGACTGCCTGGCGCGACCGTTTCGACGCGGTCGTGCCCGCTCGCGCGCCGCTCTCGTGGCGGACCGCGACGCAGGAGCACGCATTCAGCATGCAGGCGGCGGGCGCGCCGACACTCGTGGCCGACGGCGAGCGCGGCGAGCCGCTGGATTGGTGGGCGTTCGACGCCGCGCCGCAGGCCTCGCTGGGCTCCGGCGCGGGCGGCACCGCGACGACGCTCACGGCGGTCCGGCGCCTGGCCCGCTACGCCGGGATGCCGGCGACGCGCTTCTGGCAGTTCGAGGACACGACCCGACGGACCTGGGGCGGATGCTGCTGATCGAGTTCGCGCTGGGCGGTGCCGACGACTGGCACGTCATCCCGCTGCCGATCGCGGTCGGCGCGGTGGCGACGGTCGCGCAGCTGCGGGTGCTGGACACATTCGGGCGGGTGACCGAAATCGAGCCGGTCGACGACGGGCCGGCGACCGGTCCGCACTGGCGCATGTTCCGCTTCACCAGCATCGACGACGATACCGAGGCGCTGCCGCTCGTGCTCGTCGTCCCCAGCGCAGGTGCCGAGCTTCTCGGGGACCCGGTCGAGGACCTGCGCCTGGCCCGGGACGAGCAGGCCAACCTGGCGTGGGCGATCGAGCGCGTGGTGCCCGACGCCCGCGGTGACGCGACGACGGTGGACGGGGGACGGTCGCGACCGACCCGCGTGCCGTCGCCCCGGCGGTGCGCGCCTACGTCGTGCAGACTCCGGTCCCGGCCGGGTGGGCGCCGCTCGTCCCGCAGCCGTCCGCGAACGGCGGCCTCGAGCTCGACCGCGGCACGCTGGCCGCGGAGCCGACCGCGGAGCCGAGGGGGCGACTCGCCCTCGAGATCGTCGTGTTGCGGGCGGAGGCGCTGCCGCGCGAGGGCCTGACCGTCCGCCGACGCTGGCACGTCGCCCGCGGGGTCGACGGCTCGCTGCACGCCTGGGTCGGGCGCGAAGTGCTGCCGAGCGCTGGCCAGCCCGGGAGCGGCCTCGCCTTCGACCGCCTCCGGTGATCCAGCCCCGGCCGCGCCGGCTACGACCTGAACCGCGACCAGCTCTATGGCCACATAGCCAAGGTCAGGAACCGCACCGCGTCTTTAGCCTTCGCTCGCTACCTTGCGGTCCATGTCTCCGCCCAGGTGCGGAACGCGATCGTGCTCGACAACTTCATGTCGAGCACGCCTTCGTGTGACTTCGCATATCTCGCCCTGGGTCGCCGCCATCGACCAGCAGAAGCCCCTTCCTGGCATCCAGCCCGCCTGCCGCAGCCCCGATGCTCCTGTCCGTACGTCGGCTCTGTTTGCCAATGTCGCGAACCGTAGGAGCTTGACTGCACTCGTTCCGCATTGCACGATCCTCGCATGGCTGCGGTCTCATCTCGCTGCTGGATCTTTCAGGCGCTGCCGGAGCGCTACAACCTTGCCGAAAAACTCAGATCGGGGCGGACGGAGACCTGGGTGGTTAGCAGGTTCGGGCGCGAGATCGCGCCCGGCGATGTGGTGTATCTATGGCAAGCGCGGAGCGAAGCGGCAGTCTTCGGATGGGCGATAGTCAATAGCCCTGTTTTCGAGCCGCACCTATCGGAGGGCACGTCGTCATCGGTGGCTTCGCGGCGCTCGCAGCGCGTCGAGATCCTTTACCAGGCTCGGTTCGATCCGCCGATTACGCGTGCCGAAATCCGTTCGCACGGACGGCTCGCCGGGCTCGCGATCCTGCGCAATGCGCAGGGGACAAACTTCCGCGTTACGCCCTCCGAGGCACGCGCGCTGTACGAGCTCGCACGGACGCATGGCTTCAAAACCCCTCCGGAACCGCCGGACGAGCCCCAGCCAACATCTCCAGTAGCACCTTCGGCGGCGGTGGACGCCGAGAGCGTCGAACGCAGGGTGTTGACCGGAGGAATATCCGCTGACCTTGTCGACCCCGATCAGGGCATCCCGAAAGAGGAAGACGACCTGAAGGTTTCGACCTACGTAGCGATGATCGCCACCGCCATTGCCCGCAAGGACACGAAGCTGCCGCTGTCGATCGGGCTCTTCGGCGAGTGGGGGTCCGGCAAGAGCTATTTTATGGGCCTGCTCCGCAAGCAGGTTCATGAGCTCGCCTCCTCGGACGACCCTGGCTACAACTCAGGGATCGTGCAGATCGGGTTTAACGCGTGGAGCTACGCCGACGCCAACCTCTGGGCGAGCCTCGGCGACGAGATCTTCCGCGAGCTTGCCGGACCCACCGACGAGGAAGAAGAGGCGGAGGACCGGAAACGCCGCGAGCACCTCCGCACATGGCTTGCCGACGAGCAGGGCAACGTCAAGGAACTGGAGGCCGCCAAAGCCGCTGCCACCACTGAGGTGGCCAAGCTCCGCGATGAGCTCGAAGTACGTGAGCGTGATCGCGCGAATTCCGCCCTCACATTGCTCCATGCCACGGTGCAGGCTGTCCAGGCCGATGAGCAGGCGGCGGCGAAACTGAAGAGCGCGTGGGACAAGCTCGGGCTGAAGGGCGAGGCCGACCAAGCCCGGCTGCTGGCGGACGCGGTGACCGGCACGCGCGCCGACATGACCGCGATCCGCCAGGCGGCCGGCGGCGGCAACCGCCGCTACTTGATGGCCGCGGTCGTCGCGACCGGTCTGGTACTCGTCATCACCGGGCTGGCCGCTTCAGGCGTGCTCGGTCAGTTGCTGGCGCGAGTGGTCACCGGGACCGGCCTCGCGACGGTGCTTGCTGCCGCGGTGACCTTCGCGACGCTGACACGGCGCGTGGCGGACGGCGTCCGGGCAGTCGCAGATCTGGCGAACCAGATACGGCAACGAACGCAGACAGGCGAGAACGACCAAGTCAGAGTAGCGCTCGATCAGGTGAGGGCCGCCGAGGCTCGCGAGCAGGTACTCCAGGCGCAGCTGGACCAGGTGGTCGCCCGCGCCGGGGAGCTGGCACGTGAACTCGTCGAGCTGTCGCCCGGTCAGCGGCTCTACGCGTTCATCGCCGAGCGGGCCACAAGCGAGGACTACCGGCGCCAGCTGGGTCTCATCGCCACGATCCGGCGTGACTTCGAGCGCTTGGCCCGCCTGCAGGAACAATGGCGAAACGACAAGGACGGCCGTTCGCCGAGGCCCATCGATCGCATCGTGCTGTACATCGATGATCTCGACAGATGCACCCCACGTCAGGTCGTCGAGGTTCTGCAGGCCGTCCACCTGCTCTTGGCGCTCGACTTGTTCGTCGTGATCGTCGGCGTCGACCCCCGGTGGCTGCTGCACTCGCTCCGCGACCAATACCGGAGCACACTCACGGCGCAACCACCCGGAATGTGGGCACTGGCCGCTCACGAGGGCGCAGCAGCGGAGACATCTCACGGGCGTGACGACACCGTGCGAGAGGACGCTGAGCGGCTGATGCTCAGTACGCCCCACGACTACCTCGAGAAGATCTTCAACGTTCCGTTCGTGCTGCCGGCCATGACGCCCCAGGGCTTTGACACGATGATTCGCCGGCTTTCTATCACCAAGGCGGCCGTCGGGCACCGCGTCGTGGTCGGCGGGGAACGGCAGGCGCCGGACGACCATGACATCGGCCGCCCGCCCCGGATCGAAACCCCGTCCGTGTCCTCCGACGGCGGGACCCAGGTCACCCCGCATGTGGAGGAGGGGTCGGAGATCGCCGCCGTCCAGCACGGCGACACGGTGGTCCCCACACCCTTGACGGAGCCCGAACTGCAGGCCCTGTCGGCATTGGCGCCGCTGGTGCGCTCACCGCGGGAAGCCAAACGCCTGCTCAACCTGTATCGGATGCTACGGTCCACGCGGGATCTCAGCGGCGCCTCCCGGTTCCTGGGAGCCGACGGCGCTGAAGGGGAGTTCCAGGCGGTGGTCATGCTGCTTGGGCTGCTCACCGCGAACCCCCAGCTGCTGGGCCAGATTCTCTTCACACCCGCGGACCCCAAGGAAGAGCTCCTTGGCGGCATCTGCCACCGTGCCGCGCCGGTCTCGTGGGGGGCGTTCCTGGGCGGGCTTCGACCGCGCCACGACGGCGAGCGCTGGCGCAACGACCTGCGCGACGGACTATCGGAGTCAGATCGAGTGGAATGGGAGCTTCTGGTGGAGCATGCCCGGCCTGCGTCCGCGCTCGTCAAGCTGCCGGACCTCAAGGCATTTGAGAAATGGGCACCACACATCGCGCGATTCTCGTTTCTCCTCGCGCCGGTCACGGGCGGAGAGGGCAGCCGAACCGCGTCAGACAAGCCGGACGACCTGCCAAGGACCGGTGCCACGCCTAGCGTTGACTAAGATGGCGATGACGATGTGGAGGAAGCTGGCTCAGTCTCAGTTCCGTCTGGCTCATCAATTACCTATCGGCTTGGCCCACTCACCACCGTCTTCGTTGTCAAGCTTCACCCGGCGGAGCCTCAGCGGGCGGTATGAGCGCTTCGAACTCATCACTGATCGGGCGCCGAACGGTTGATCTGGACCTATGAAATCGAGAAGCCTACTGATTCAGTAGACATCCATATTCGGCGATCGGAATCTGCAGGTCGGAGAACCGGGCCTCACGGAGTGTGATCGGCCCAGGACTTCGTAAGCGCGCACACTCCCGCCCAATTGTTGGTAGGCGTTGCGGGCCTGGCCGGGATGGCAGTGAGCCTGGCTCGTAGCGTTGAGAGGTCCCGGCGTGCTGGCTCTTTACTACCGCCTGCCAGTCCCTTGCGGGGCTTGGCTTTCGAACGACGTG
>WNGQ01002665.1_pt1 | contig 21130 bp, 18 predicted proteins | sample 5407661 | NCBI WGS metagenome assembly WNGQ01 (sample SAMN13153382, study PRJNA577476) | soil metagenome | isolation source: 60 cm soil or saprolite under Garry oak tree replicate 2 | place: USA:California | collected 2016-06-15 | reverse complement strand
CCGAGTACCGGACCTTCATGCCCGCCGATATTTAGCGAATACCGCCTCGACGGCTTCCTCGGTCGCGATCTCACCGCGGCCGACCGCCGCAAGCGCTTCGTCGATCGCGGCCAATTCTTCCGGCGTGGCGTGGTAGACGCCGTGCCGGCGCGCCTCGATTTCGAGCGCGATCTGCGCAAGCTCTTCCTGGTCTTCTTCCGGCCAGTTGGCGACGCGAGCGAGCGTGTTCTTTACATCCGCATTCATGGCTTTAATTTATCACGCGTGATTTGGCGCTGGTAGCCCGAATGGAGCGCTGAATCGCGGGGTGTAATCGCCGGCTGAAAGGCCGCCGGTCCTCGCGAAAGCGGGGACCTCGATCGGCACTATTCCCGGATTTCGCTTCGCTCCATCCGGGCTACGGATGGAGCCACGCGAGCCGCGTCTTGACCCCGCCACCGCTTCGGCCGAAACCTGAGCCCGGAGCCGCCCATGTTCGTGACCTTCTTCCAGGAGCTCAAGGCCGCCGGCGTGCCGGTGACCCTGCGCGAATATCTGACCCTGCTTGAGGCCATGGAGCAGGATCTCGCCTCGCGGCGGGTCGAGGATTTCTACTATCTGTCCCGCGCCGCGCTGGTGAAGGACGAGCGCAATCTCGACAAGTTCGACCGCGTGTTCGGCAAGGTGTTCCAGGGCATGGAACTCCTGGAGCAGGCGCTCGCGGCGGAGATTCCCGCCGAATGGCTCAAAAAGCTGATGGAGAAGAATCTCACCGCGGAGGAGAAGAAGCTGATCGAGGCGATGGGCGGCCTCGACAAGCTCTTGGAAACGCTGCGCCAGCGCCTCGCCGAGCAGAAGGGCCGCCACCAGGGCGGATCGAAATGGATCGGCACGGCCGGGACCTCGCCCTACGGCGCCTACGGCTACAATCCCGAGGGCGTGCGCATCGGCCAGGAGGGCAACCGCAATTTCCGCGCCGTGAAGGTCTGGGACAAGCGCGAGTTCCGCGACCTCGACGACACCGTCGAGCTCGGCACCCGCAACATCAAGATCGCGCTCAGGCGCCTGCGCAAATTCGCCCGCACCGGCGCGCCGGACGAGCTCGACCTCGAGGGCACCATCAAGGAGACCGCGCTCCGCGGCTATCTCGACCTCAAACTCAGGCCCGAGCGGCACAACGCCGTCAAAGTGCTGATCTTCTTCGACATCGGCGGCTCGATGGACTGGCACGTCCAGGTCACCGAGGAGCTGTTCTCGGCGGCGCGCACCGAGTTCAAGCACATGGATTATTTCTATTTTCACAATTGCCTGTACGAGCGGGTGTGGAAGAAGAACCGCCGGCGCCACGACGACACCACGCCGACCTGGCAGCTGCTGCACACCTATCCGCACGATTACAAGGTGATCTTCGTCGGCGACGCCTCGATGTCGCCCTACGAGATCACGACGCCGGGCGGCTCGGTCGAGCATTTCAACGAGGAGGCCGGCGCGATCTGGCTCGAGCGCATGATGCGGACCTATCCGGCCTGCGTGTGGCTCAACCCGGTGCCGCAGGAGCAGTGGGACTACACCTATTCGATCCGCATGGTGCGCCAGCTCGTCGGCGAGCGCATGTATCCGCTCACGCTCGAAGGCCTCGACCGCGCCATGCGGGAACTGGTGCGGTGATCACCGCGCGCCTTACCGAATTCTATTGTGAGACTGCGGCATCCGGATTCGCCGGCGCCGCGCCCGCCCAACGACCGGCCTTCCACCAGTAAAGAAAACCGCCGAAGGCGCCGCATGACGCAACCAACGGCACATCTCCAATCCATGCTCCATGGAAGGCGAGGTAAGGAACTACGCCGCCGCGTGCGGTAAACACAGGCGTTGCCAGCACGCCGGTCAGCGCCCCAGAAACGATATAGTAGAAAATATTCCGAATGCGGAATTTCTCCGCAGTCAGGAATACAGCCACGATAGGGATCACCGCGGTAATCCAGGTAAACGCCGCGAAAAGCAGCCAATAAAAAAATAGAACGAGCAAATTCATAATGACCCATAACAGAAATCTGCCAGGCGAAAAACTTGCGAGCATGAAGTCGTCGACGACGCCCTTGCTGGACCAGGCAATCAGCAATAGCAGGCTTGCCCCCGCAACGGCCCAGAGATGGCCGAACAGAAGTCGTTCGTCACGATGGATCGTCATCTGCAGCCTCCGGTTTGCGCCTGCCGATGAGATCCGGGGCGAGGTCGGCGAGCAAAGGGCGCGGCAGCGCCGAAAACGGCAAGGGCCGCGCGACCTCGATCGCGGCGAGCCCGAGCCGCGCGGTGAGCAGGCCGTTGAGCACGCCTTCGCCGAGCCGCGCCGAGAGTTTGGCCGCAATGCCGTGGCCGAGCACCTGTTGGATGAGGCTGTCGCCGGCCGCCATGCCGCCGGTGAGCGCGAGATGCGCGACGACATGCCGGAACAGGCGGATCAGGCCGAGCAGGCCGGGGCGGCCGCCGTAGAGATCGGCGAGGCGCCGGACCAGCAGGATGGAGTTGACGAGCACGAACAGCATGTCGACCAGCGCGCGCGGGCTGATCGCGGTCACGACCGACACGCGCTTGGCGGCGGCGGCGACGCTGCGCCGCGCCTCCTCGTCGAGCGGCCCCATCAGCTCGCGCTCGGCGAGCCTTATGAGGTCGGCGCCGTCGATGATCTCCTCGATGTGGGTTGCCAGGACCGCGCGGCTGCGCGCGAGCCGGGGCTCGCTGCGCTCGAACGCGATCAGATCGCGCACGATCGCCTCGGCCTCCCGGCGATCGTCGGTCTCCAGCGCGGCTTGGGCCCGGACCTGCAGCTTCTCGATGTTCTTGAGCCGCTTGAGCCCGATCGCTTCGCGGGCGAGGATCGCCGCGAGCGCTGCGAGCGCCAGTGCGGCGCAGGTGGCGCCCAAGACGCCGAGCCATTCCGCGCGTGCGGAAAGGCTCTCGACGAGCCTTGTGCCCAGGAGCCCGAGCCCGAGCACGACGAGTCCGCCCAGCGCCGACCAGAACAGCGTGCCGAACGGAAAGCGGCGCCGGCTCGGGGCAGGTGGCACCGCCGCGGCCGCGGCCGGTACGGCAGGCTCCGGCGCGGGCGTGACGACGATGCTGCCGCCGGCGGGGACCTGCGTGCGGCCTTCGGCTTGCGCGGGGGCGAGCACGACATCGGGGTCGTCGAGGCGGAACGCAGCGGGCTTGCGGGCGCGGGTCATGGGAAACGATCTCCGAGCAGGAATTGGAGCGCCCGGTCAAGCCGGATGTGCGGCAGCGTGACGCTGCCGGTCTGGCTCGCTTCGAGCGGCGGCGGACGGAAGCGCAGAAACCGGTAATCGGCTTGCTCGACCGGTCCCGCGCTCAGGCCCCGGAAGGGCTCGGCACCGGCGAGGAGCGCGCCGGAATCCTCGGGAAGATCGCCGGGAAAGGCGGCGATTTCCGTCGATCCGTCGAACACCTCGGTTCCGGCGGCCTCGCCCGCGGCCGGAACCCCGATGATCGAGGGCAAACGCTCGCGGCCGCGCGCAACCGTCGCCTCCCGGGTCGCGCGCACTGCCGCCAGCGCCACCACTTCGATCCGGGCGCCCGAGAACTTTGCGCGCTCGATCGCCTGCGTGGTCATGCGGGCAAGAATGCGTTCCAGCCGATCATGGCTCGAATGATGCAAATGATCGGCCTTGGTGGCGGCGAACAGGATGCGATCGATGCGCGGGCGCATCAATGCGCTCGCCAAAGTCCATCGGCCCGGGCGAAAGCAGGCAAGGATCGCCGCAAGCGTGGCTTCGAGGTCCTTGACGGCCGCGGGCCCGGCATTGAGCGCCGCCAGGGCGTCCACCAGCACGATCTGGCGATCCAATCGGGCGAAATGCTCGTGAAAGAACGGACGCACCACGAGGCTTTTGTAGGCTTCGAACCGGCGCTCCATCATGGACTGGAGCGAGCCCTTGCGGGCCGGCGTCGCCTCGCCGTCGAGCGCGAGCGGCGCGAACGTGAAGGCGGGCGCGCCCGCGCGCTCGCCCGGCATCAGGAATCGGCCCGGGGGCAGCAGGCTCAGGGCGTAGCGCGCATCCCGGCAGGCGCGAAGATAATCGGTGAACAGCTTGGCGGCGGTGAGCGCCGCCTGTTCGTCCTCGCCGGCTTGCGGGTCGAGCGCCGCGAGATGCGCGTGCCATCGGCTCGCGAGCTTGCGGCGGGGCTCCTCGTAGGAGAGCTTCAGCGCCTGGGCCGACCATTCGCGATAGCTCATCGTGAGCAGCGGCAGGTCGAGCAGCCACTCGCCGGGATAATCGACGATATCGAGGGTCAGCGTGCGGTCGGCGCCGCCTCGAGACTGATATTCGACGACGAGCCGCAGCTCGCTCACCCGGCGCGTCGAGTCCGGCCAAGCCCGATTCTCGACCAGCGCCTCGACATGCCGCTCGTACTCGAACCGCGGCACCGCGTCGTCGGGCTGCGGTTCGAGCCGCGCCCGCGCAATGCGCCCGGAAGCCAAGGGCTCGAACACCGGCAGCCGGGCGCCGTGCATGAGATCGTGCACCAGCGCCGTGATGAACACGGTCTTGCCCGCGCCGGAGAGGCCGGTCACGCCGAGACGGACTGTCGGGTGCAGCAGGTGGCCGCCGAACTCGAGCAGCGCGCGTGCCGCCAGCCGGGCTTCATCGGCGATCGCCTGGATTCGCGTGAGCATGGGAGAGGCAGAAATGCTGCGCATTCAATCCGTCGCCAGGTCGAGCTGGCGGGGCGCGACGAAGCGATCGAGCCGTCCCGATTTCGGGTGGAGCTTGCCCCAATCGTCGATCGGAAAGTCGATCACGGCGAGGCCGGCGGTCGGAAATTTCTCCAGCAGACGCTGGCGGGCATCGACATCGCCCGAGGCGATCAGGAGCTCGGCGAGGTCGCGAAGGCCGGGATTGTGCCCGACCACCAGCAGCACGTGGACATCGCGCTGGGTCGATTTGATCGCATCGAGGATGGCCTTGGGGCCGGTCTCGTAGAGCCGCTCGTCGTAGCTGACCGGGGGGGCATTGCGAAAAGCCTCGGCAACTAGGCCCCAGGTGTCGCGTGCACGCGTGGCGGTCGAAGCGAGCACCAGATCCGGGACGAGCGCGTGATGAGCCATATAGGCCCCGACCCGCGGCGCCGCATCGCGCCCGCGCGAGGCGAGTGCCCGGTCCTGGTCCTTGAGCCCGATTCCGGTCCAGTTGGACTTGGCGTGACGCAGCAGAATGAGGCGGCGCATGGCGAAAAGTCGATTTCCTCGGCCGGAGAGTCTAGCATGCCGGCCGCAACCGGCCATCGCTGCGACGCGGGCGCCCGGGCGCGGATTTTCGTCGCAATTGCCTGGAATTGTCACAGCGAAGAGCGAGGAACCATGGCCGAAACGGGCGGAGTCGACGGACCCAGGTGGTACGCGCAGACGAGTGTTGCCGCGCCGGAACGCGCGCCGCTCGTCCAGGACGCCGACGTCGACGTCTGCGTGATCGGCGGTGGTCTCGCCGGCCTCACCGTGGCGCGCGAGGTCGTCCGCCGCGGCTGGTCCGTCGTGGTGCTGGAAGCCGAGAAGATCGCCTGGAACGCGTCGGGGCGGAACGCCGGCTTCGTCGCTGCGGGGTTCTCGGAGCGGATCGAGAACATCGTCGAGCGGGTCGGCCTCGGCCGGGCGAAGCAATTATGGGCGCTGTCGGAGCAGGGCGTCGATTATGTGCGCGCCACGATCCGCGAGACCGGCATGCCGGGCGTGACCCCGGTCGAGGGCCGGCTGATCGTGCTGCGAAGGGACGCCGAGGATGAGCTGTTGCGGCACGTCGCCATGATGCGGGTCGATTTCGGCGCCCAGCTCGATGCCTGGCCGACCCAGCAGGTTCGCGACGTGCTGCGCAGCGAGCGGTATTTTCAGGCGGTGCATCTGCCGCGCGCGTTCCAGATCCACCCGCGCAATTACGCGCTGGGGCTCGCCGCGGCCGCCGAGCAGGCCGGCGCCCGCATCTTCGAAGGCACGCCGGCGCTGGCGATCGATTCCGCGGGCGTGCGCAAATGCATCGATACGCCGAAGGGCCGGGTGCGGGCGGGGCACGTGGTGCTCGCGGGCGGCGCGCATCTCGGCTCGGTATTCCGCGCGGTATCGGATACGCTGCTGCCGGTCTCGAGCTACATGGCCGTCACGGCGCCGCTCGGCGAAGCCCTTTCCGAGGCGGTCCGCTATCGCGGCAGCGTGTCGGATACGCGCCGCGGGGGCGATTACTACCGCATCGTCGAGGGCGATCGGTTGCTGTGGGGCTCCCGCATCAGCACGCGAATCTCCGCGCCGCGCGGATTGGCCGGCGCGATCGAGCGGGATATCCGCAGCGTCTATCCGCAGCTAGGCGCCGTGAAGGTCGACCACGCCTGGTCCGGTCTCATGAGCTACGCCGTCCACAAGATGCCGCTGATCGGCGAGGTGACGCACGGCGTGTGGCTCGCCGGGGCGTTCGGCGGCCACGGCATCAACACGACGGCGATGGCCGGCGATCTGATCGCTTCCGCGATCATCGCGGGGGACGATCGCTGGCGGCTGTTCTCCTCCTACGAGCTGGTCTGGACCGGCGGCGCGTGGGGACGCGCGGCGGCGCAAATCCTGTTTTGGGCACGACGGCTGCAGGACGTGGTCTCGGAAAATTTGGCGCAGCGTCGCGCCAGCGCGCGCCAGCGGGCAACCGCGCAAGCCAGGCGCGAGGCGGCCGCACACGAGCGGCGCACCGCCGAAGCCGTGGAGCACCGCGCCGCGGAAGACGCGGTGCGGGCCGCGGCCGAGGAGAGCGCGCAGCACTTCGCGGCCGCGCAACGCAGCGCGGCGCAACTGTCACGGCAAGCTGGCGTGCAGGCCAAACAGCCCCGCCGCATCTCCGAGGTCGTGGCGGCGCACAATGTCGAATTGCTGCGGCCCGCGCGCACGGGGGGCGAAGCCGAATCGGGCGACCAAGGCGGTCATGGCAGCGAGCGCGCGCCGGCCGCTCCCGCCGAACCCGCTGCGCCTCGGCCGCGGGCGACCAAACCGAGCCGAAAGGCGAAGCGGACCTAAGCCCGTTCTCACATTCCTCGCGAAAATTCCGCAAGAAACTCGATCATGCAGGCGGCAGCGGCGCCAATCCAAGCCGTGGACTGAATCTATTCAATCAAAAGACGTTTTCCTGCAAATGAAAGGTCGTTAGCCGGGAATGAGCTCGCAGTCACTCGCTGTCGCCCTCACGTCGAGCCGATGTAGAACCGGGCGCTGAGCTCGAGAAACGTCTCGGGCCCGTGATGGATGGTGTTGCGGGCGAAATAGGGCGGCACCGCCATGTCCGGGACGATGAAGCCGTCGCGCGCCGGAATGTGCAGAAGGTCGGTGCGGCTGGCGAGATCGAGCTCCAATGCTTCGCCGGCGCGGATCACCGCCGCTGCCGGGGTGAGGCTGAAGCGCAGCAGCACCGGCTCGTTCGGGCGAAGCGGCTGCCGCGTCGCGGTGTCGATCGCGATCTCGCAGCGGCTGCCGCGCTCGGCATCGACCGCGCGCGTCGCCGGGCGAAGGTGCCCCATGGCGAGCGGCTGGCGCCGGCCCTTGCGATCGACGCGATCGAGCCGCGCGACGATATAGGAATCGATCTCCGAACAGGCGTACTTGAGCTGCAGCGTGACCGGGCCCGCGAGTTCGAAATCCTCCTGCGCGACGAAGCGAAAGCGCCGCCGCTGCGGCTCGGTTCTATCGAACCCAGGCAGGACCGCGATCCCGCGCGGCACCGAGAGCCAGGAACTCTCGGCGTTCGCCGGCACCGCGGCGGCGAGGCTGCCGGCGTCGCCGGCGAGCTGCGGACCGAGGTGCCATCTCACCGCCTCGGAATCGGCCGGCGGAAAATCATCGGCGCCCGCCCAGTCCGCGGTCCCCTCGCGCCAATAGCGCACCCGGGGTTGCTGGGCGTAGCCGTTGTCGATGCCTTTGACCGCGTAGTCGAAGAACGCCAGCGCCTCGAGCTGCCACGAATAGACCGGCAATTCGTATTCGGGCGGACCGAGGATCAGCCATTTGCGGTTCGAGCCGGCGCGCCCGTAGAGCTCGTAGGCGCCGAACTGGTGGAGCGCGACCAGCCCGGGGTTCTGCACCACGACGAAGGGCACGTCGATCTGATGCAGGATCGCGGCGGGTCCTGCACTGATCGGCGGCGTGATGGTCTGCGTCGCATCGGTCATCAGCGCGACGTACCAGGGGAGCACCTCGGGCGCGACCCGGCGCCGCTTGAAGCTTTGCATGATGCGGTCGATGCGGGGCTGCAGCAAATAGCGCCAAAGCCATGGCCGATTGAGCAAATGGCTCGAGGCGGCGCGCACGATCGGCGGGATTTTCCGGCGCATGCCGGAGGCCGTGAAATTCGCGCCGAGCCACAGCGAAAGAAAATCGGCGTTGAACACGCCGCCGTAGCGGAACAGCTGCCGGCGATAATCGGTGCAGATCGCGTTGGCGAAGAAGGCGCGAAGCGCCGGCGGGCGGCGCGCCGCGACAGCGGGCTGGTTCATGCCGTAATAGGACGTGCCGAACAGGCATACGTCGCCGTTCGACCAGGGTTGCTTCGCCGCCCAGGCGATGCAGGCGAAATGATCGTCGGTCTCCCGCTCGCACAGCCAGGGCTGCAGCCGGCCTTGCGAACGGCCGACCCCGCGTGCCGTCACGATCGCCTGCGCATAGCCGCGGTCGGTCGCGATCGGCGGCGCGCCGATCTCGTTGCTGCCCCTCGGAACGCCGGTGGTGTGCAGATCGAGATTGTAGGGGGCGAACTGCAGGATCACCGGGTAGCGCCCCGCGCGCGCCGGCGTGTAGACGTCGGCTGCGAGCTTGACGCCGTCGGGCATCGCGATCGGAACGTCGGCAAGCAGCCGGCATCCCAGCCCCTGCTCGGCAACCGCGGCGGGCGTCCAGCCGGCGAGCTGGCGTTCGTTCAGCCGGGCATGGAGCGGAATGAGGTTGTCGAGCCAACGCATGGCCGGGCGGAGCACTCGAGGCTCAGCGCGCTTCCCGCCTCGCCATGAAGGCCAGGCGCTCGAACAGGTGCACATCCTGCTCGTTCTTGAGCAGCGCGCCGTGAAGCGGCGGGATGAGCTTCTTGGGATCGCGCTCGCGCAAGATCTCCGGGCCGATGTCCTCGACCAGCAGCAGCTTGAGCCAGTCGAGCAGCTCCGACGTCGACGGCTTCTTCTTCAGCCCCGGCACTTCGCGGATCTCGTAGAACAGCTTCATCGCCTCGGCGACGAGCCGCTGCTTGATGCCGGGAAAATGCACCTCGACGATCGCCCGCATGGTCTCGAGATCGGGAAAGCGGATGTAGTGGAAGAAGCAGCGGCGCAGGAACGCGTCGGGCAGCTCCTTCTCGTTGTTCGAGGTGATGACGACGATCGGCCGCCGGCGGGCCTTGATGGTCTCGCCGGTCTCGTAGACGAAGAACTCCATGCGATCGAGCTCCTGCAAGAGATCGTTGGGGAACTCGATATCGGCCTTGTCGATCTCGTCGATCAGCAGCACCGGACGCTCATCCGACACGAAGGCGTCCCATAGCTTGCCGCGCTTGATGTAATTGCGGATGTCTTTCACGCGGACATCGCCGAGCTGGCTGTCGCGCAGGCGCGAGACGGCGTCGTATTCATAGAGGCCCTGCAGCGCCTTGGTGGTCGATTTGACGTGCCATTCGATCAGCGGCGCGGACAGCGCTTTGGCGATCTCGAGCGCGAGCACGGTCTTGCCGGTCCCGGGCTCGCCTTTGACGAGGAGCGGGCGCTCCAGGTTGATCGCGGCGTTCACCGCCACTTTCAGGTCGTCGCTGGCGACGTAGCCGCTGGTTCCCTCGAAGCGCATCGGTCCCTGTTCCATGCGGATGAGAAAAAAGCGGGAGCTCCGCGTCGACCTTCAGATCTCCGCAGGGCCGCTTTTGGCCACCCTATAGGGGCGCCATGAGGGCCGGCAAGCCGTGCCGCCGGTATGCGGTGCCGCCCGGCGGCCGGGCGGCGGATCCCCGCGAGCCGCGAGGCCGTGCCTCATTTTGGCTTCCGGTGGAAGGGGGAAAGATTCGCTTGCGATTCAAGGTGTTTTTCCGCAAACGGACAGTTGTCAGGCCATGGCCTCGGTGCTTATAAGCGTCCGCCGCGAGCGCAAAACTCGCGCCGGTTCAGTGCACGGAGTCGCGATGCCCAGGGAGAAGCAAAATCATTATCGCCCTTCGGATCGGGAGCCCTTCATGAACGAGCGGCAGCGAGACTATTTCCGCGGCAAGCTGCAGGCGTGGCGGGAGGACATCCTACGAGAGGCGCAGGAAACGCTGCAGCACCTGCAGGACGAGAACCAGAATCATCCGGACCTCGCCGACCGCGCCTCCTCGGAGACGGAGCGCGCGATCGAGCTCAGAGCACGCGATCGGCAGCGCAAGCTGATCGCCAAGATCGATGCTGCGCTGCAGCGGATCGACGACGGGACGTACGGTTTTTGCGAAGAAACCGGCGAGCCGATCTCGCTCAGGCGGCTGGAAGCGCGGCCGATCGCGACCTTGTCGATCGAGGCCCAGGAGCGCCACGAGCGGCGCGAGCGCGTCTACCGCGACGATTGAGGTTCTCTTTTCCCTCCCCGGAAGGGGGTCGCTGCCGAAGGCGGCGGGGGGGGGGCGCCCCCTCCCGGCTCGTTGCGCGAGCCGAGGCCGCGAGCCTCACTCCTTGCCGATCGGGCGGCCCAACAGGCTCGCCATCTCCTGCTCGAGGCTGTCGACCACCGATTTCGGCTTGGCGTCCGGCTGGCCCGGATGCGCGGCCTCGGAGGAGGCCGCACGCAGCGCTTCCGGCTTTGCGGCCGGTTTTCCGGCCTCGCGAACGGCGGGCGGGGCGCCGAACGGAACCGGGGTGGGCCGCGGGGTTTCCGCGGGCATGGGCATGGGCCGCGCAAGGGTCGGCTCGATTCGAGCTTGGCCCGGCGCAACCGGCCGCCGCAATGCCGCTTCGAGACGTTGCGCCATGTCGGTGAGCTCGGCGTCGCTTGCCGGGGGCGCCGGAGGCATCTGGGGCGACACCCTCGGTTCGGCCGCGGGTTTCGCCGGCGTCAAGGGCGGTGCGGACCGCACCGGCATTTCCGGCGTGCGGGCGTAGGATTCCGCCGCAGCCGGCGGCCTGACGACAGATTCGGCGACGCGGTGCGGCTGCGGCGCAACCTCGGGTCTTGCCGTCGTTTCCGGGCGAGGGGACGCTTCATGCCGCAATGACGGCAGGTCGCTCCCGCGTGGCATGGCAGGCTCGGTTCGGTTCGTTTCGGCAGCCGTACGGCCGGGGCTTTCGCGCGCCGGCGGCGCTGGCGGCGGCGGCTCCGCGGCGGCCCGGGCCATGACTTCGGCAAGGCCTCCCGGGCGCGGCGCGGGCGCCTCCCGGGGCGAGGCCACCGGCACGGCGCGAACGATGTTCTGCTCGATGACGACGTCGCTCGGGCCGCCGATCATCAGCAGATGCTCGACGTTGTCGCGACGGATCAGGACGAGCCGGCGACGGCCGTCGACCGCGGCCGCGTCGATGACCGCGAGGCGCGGCTGGCGTCCGCGCGCCGCGCCCCCTCCGAGCCCGATCCCGCCGAAGCGGCGGATCGCCCAGAAGGTGAGCACGATCAGCGCCAGGACGATGAGAAACGCGATGAAGAATTGCGCGGCGGTCGATAGCTCGCCAAACAGGGTTCCCATCGGTGCTTACCTCGTTACGCTAGCGGGCGGGCCGAGCCGGCGCCGGCCGATGCCAAAAGCCTGGACCGATCCCGCCGCTTGGTACGGCATCCGCTCGTCGAAAAAGGGCCATGCCCCATACGGAAACGGCCCATAGCACACTTTTTACGCTTCGGGCGGCAGATTGATGGCGAACGCTTCGCGCGATTCGCGTGAGCGGACCATGGCTCCAACCCGCCGGCTCCATTCCCGAGACGAAATCCACCGCTGTCATGATTTTCTTGCAGAGCCTGCGGCAGATAGTACTTATGCGTCAATCTGACGCCCGAATCGGCATGGCGACCCAGGACCTGAGCGAGACCCCAAAGCTCGTGGAGCGCGGCGAGCGGGCCGGCAGCATCGGCATGGTGCTGCTTGTCGCGTTGGCCCTGATCGGGGCCGCGGTCGCCTTTCTGCTGATCGGACGCAACGACGCGCAGCCCTACATCCTGGCATTCTTGTCGGCGCTCGCGGTGATCGGCGTGTTCTCGTTGTTCGCGGGAGCCGCCGGGATTCTGCGCTTGCCCGGCAAGGATGCCGGCAATGCATTCGCGTCCGCGTCCGCGGAGGGCGCTCCCGACGCGATCGCGGTCACCGACCCGGGCGGACGCGTGCTGTACGCCAACGAAGCATATCTGGCGCTCGTCAATGCGCCCGGCGCCAAGGACGTGCGGCCGGTGGAGCGGGTCTTCGTCGGCGATCCCGACGTCTCGGAGGCGGTCTATCGGCTGGCCAAGGCGGCCCGCGAAGGTCGGCGGCTGCAGGAGGAAGTGCGGCTCGCCGGGCCACCGCCGCGCTGGCTGCGGTTCCGGGTGCGCCCGCTCGGCGCAACGGGAAACGCGGCGCGATCCACGGTGTGGAGCGTCGCCGATGTCACGCGCGACCGCGAACGCCAGGAAAACGTGTTTCAGGAGCTGCAGCATGCGATCGATTATCTCGATCATGCGCCCGCCGGGTTTTTCTCGGTCGATGCCGCGGGCGACGTCAGCTACCTCAACGCGACGCTGGCGAATTGGCTCGACCACGATCTGGCGCAGGTCGGCTCGGGCGGGCTCAAGCTGACCGATATCGTCGCCGGCGAGGGCGCCGCGCTGCTCACCACGCTCGCGGCGGCTCCCGGCGAAGTCAAAACCGAAGTGCTCGATCTCGATCTCAAGACCCGCGGCGGGCGCACGCTGCCGGCACGCTTGCTCCACAAGGTGGCGTTCGCGGCGGACGGCACGCCGGGCGCATCCCGCACGCTGGTGCTCAACCGCGCGCGCCAGGAGGCCGGCGATCCGCAACGCGCCGCCGAAGTGCGCTTCGTGCGATTTTTTCACAACGCGCCGATGGCAATCGCCACCGTCGACCGCGAAGGCCGGATCGCCCGCGCCAATGCGCCGTTCGCGCGACTCCACCACAGCGTCGGCAAGGGCGAATCGCTGCCGGCGGAGGGCCGTTCCATCCTCGCGGTCGTCGCCGAGCGCGACCGGGCGGGGCTCGCCGTCGCGATCGGCCGCGCCGCCGACGGCCAGGGCGAGATCGCTCCGCTCGATGCGGCGCTCGCCGGCGACGCCAATCGCTCGGCGCGCTTCTACGTGTCCGCGGTCGAGAAGGACGAGCACGACGGCGAGGCGGCGATCGTCTATGCGGTCGAGACCACCGAGCAGCGGGCGCTGGAAGCCCAGTTCACCCAATCGCAAAAGATGCAGGCGGTCGGTCAGCTCGCCGGCGGCATCGCCCACGATTTCAACAACGTGCTCTCCGCCATCATGATGGCGACCGATTTCCTGCTGAATGCGCATCGGCCGACCGATCCCTCGTTCCAGGACATCATGCAGATCAAGCAGAACGCCAACCGGGCGGCGAGCCTGGTGCGGCAATTGCTGGCGTTCTCGCGGCGCCAGACGCTGCGCTCGCAGGTGCTCGATCTCGGCGAGGTGCTCTCGGATCTGACCATGCTGCTGCGCCGGCTGATCGGCGAGAAGGTGACGCTCGAGGTCGTGCACGGGCGCGACGTGTGGCCGATCCGCACCGATCTCTCGCAGTTCGAGCAGGTGATCGTCAATCTCGCGGTCAATGCCAGGGACGCGATGCCCAACGGCGGCAAGCTCGAGATCAAGACGCGAAACCTGAGCGAGGCGGAATGCGCGCGCCTGGCCTACAAGCCGATCACCCCGGGCGATTACGTGGTGATCGAGGTCGGCGACAGCGGCGAGGGCATCCCGCCGGAACATATCGACAAGATCTTCGAACCGTTCTTCTCGACCAAGGAGGTCGGCAAAGGCACCGGCCTCGGGCTTTCCACCGTCTACGGCATCGTCAAGCAGACCGGCGGATTCATCTTTCCGGAATCCGAGGTCGGCCGCGGCACCGTGTTTCGCATTTTCTTGCCGCGCCACATCCCTCGGGCCGAGGAGGCGGCCGCGGTCGAGGCGAGCAAGCTGGTGTTCGCCGGCGAGCAGACCAAAGCCCCGGCGGATCTCACCGGCCACGGCACCATCCTGCTGGTCGAGGACGAGGAGGGGTTGCGCGCGCTCAATGCCCGCGGGCTCTCCTCGCGCGGCTACACCGTGCTCGAGGCCGGCAACGGCGTCGAGGCCATGAAGGTGCTGGAGGATCGCTCCGGCGACATCGATCTCGTCGTGTCCGACGTGGTGATGCCGGAAATGGATGGGCCGACGCTGCTCGGCGAGATGCGCAAGCGCAATCCCGATCTCAAGATGATCTTCGTTTCCGGTTATGCCGAGGATGCGTTCGAGAAGAATTTGCCGGACCGCGGCCAATTCGCCTTCCTGGCGAAGCCGTTCACGCTCAAGCAGCTGGTCGCCGCCGTCAAGGACACGATGGCGAGCTTGCCGCCGGCGCAGGAGGCCGGCTCGGAGTGACCCCTCCGGGCAAGCGGGCAGACGCGGAGTGCGGCTCTCGCGCGCGCTATTCGGTCAGATCGCATCCTTACGCGAGCACGGCGTGAACCTGCCGCAGCGGCACGGGCGCTTGCGCGAGCAGAAGATCGATCGCCTGCCGCTCCCAGGCCGCCGTTTCGTGCGCCAGCGGATCCTCGACGCCGAGCCGATGCTCGAGCACCATGCGGCTGAGCAGCACGCGTCGCGCATCGCGATGATCCTGCACGCCCTCCCACGCCAGCAGCACGGCGCTCGCGGCATGGTAGAGCGCGCTGGCGGCCTTGCGCGAGAATTCCTCGGCCGGATTGCGCGCGACCGTTTCGGCCAGCGCCACGGCGCGATCGAAGGCGGCGCCGAGGTTTTGGCGCAGACCGGCCGGCAATGCGTCCGCCGCCGCGAGCCGCTCGGACATCCGCTGCGCCAGGGCGCGGTGCGCGCCCGCCTTGCCGACGGCGCGGCCGACCGCGTCGAGCGCCACGATGTTGCTGGTGCCCTCCCACAGCACGCCGATATGCGCGTCGCGAACCAGACGCGCCGTGATCCAATCCTCGATGTAGCCGTTGCCGCCGCGCGCCTCCATGGCGCCGGTCGCCACCGCGACGTTGTCGCGGCACGCTCGAAACTTCAGCAGCGGGGTGAGCAGGCGCAGCAGTTGCTCGGCTTCCCGCGATCCGGCTTGGGCCCGTCCCATCGCGTCGGCCGCGAACAGAAACATCGAGAGCGCCTGCTCGGCCGGAACCATCAGCTTCATGAGCTGCCGCCGCATCAGCGGATAGTCGACCACGCGGGCGCCGAAGGCCCGCCGGCCGCGTGCCGCGAGCAGCGCCTCGTTGAGGCAACGCCGCATCATCGCCGCGGCGCGCACGCCGTGGGACAGCCGCGACAGGTTGACCTGATCGAGCATCTGCTTGAAGCCGTTCGCGAGCGAGCCGACCGGATAGGCGAGGGCGCCCTCGAGAAGGATCTCGCCGCTCGCCATGGAGCGGGTGCCGAGCTTGTCCTTGAGGCCCACGATTCGGTAGCGGTTGCGCCGCCCGTCGGCGAGTCGGCGCGGCAGCGCGAACAAGGCGAGGCCCGCGGTCCCGGCGGGCGCGCCTTCGGGGCGCGCCAGCAGCAGCGCGACGTCGGCGTCGGCATGCGAGCAGAACCATTTCTCGCCGAACAGGCGCCAGGCTTGGTCCTCGCGGCGTGCGATGGTCTCGATCGCGCCGACGTCGGAGCCGCCCGCCCGCTCGGTGATGAACTGCGTGCCCTTCCAGAGCTGGGCGGGATCGGCCGCTAGCATGCGCGGCAGCAGCAGGGTTTTCAGGTCCTCGCTGCCGAATTTGCGGATCAGATGGATCGAGGTATCAGTGACGCTGATCGGGCACATCAGCCCGAACTCGGCCTGCACGAAGAGATACTGGAAAACATATTTGGCGACCGGCGGCAGCGGCCGATCGAGCCCGAGCACGCCGCGGTGGCTCATCGCGTGGAACTGAAAATCGCCGAAGCCGATCCGCTCCATTTCGCGGTAGGCCGGATGGTACTCGATCCAATCCTCGTCCCGGCCGTAGCGGTCGCGCGGATGGAGCCGGGGCGGATGCTTGTCGGCGATCGCCGCGAGCTCGTCGAGCCGCCCGCCGGCCAGCCCGCCCAGGCGCTCGAAATGCGGCTCAAGATGATCCCGCAACGCCGGCTCGAGATAGAGGTCGAGCAGCTGTTTGAGCCCCGCATCGATCTCATAGAAATTCGTGCCGCGGCAATCGGGCGCGATCGGACTTGCCGGTTCCGGGACGCGGCGGTCGGATTTTTCGAGCATGATGCGCATTCCAGCATCCGCCGCCCCGTCGCACAATGGCCCAGGCTAGAACCATTCTACTTTGTCATTCTTCATTGTGATTTGAGATGCCGCAGCTTACGTGTATCTCCACGAACAGCCCCGTGTGTCCACGAATTTTGATGCGCGCAACCAACAAGACGGCCATCGCCCGGACGGAAAGTTCCACGGTCTCGCCGAGACCGGTGCGTTATTTCAGCTGGCATCGCTTCACTGCCGTGGCCGGACCTGGTCTCGTGGTGATGCTGGCCGATACCGACGCGGGCAGCGTCATCACCGCGGCCCAGAGCGGGGCCGAATGGGGCTATCGCCTGCTGATGCTGCAGGTGATCCTGGTGCCGATCCTCTACATGGTGCAGGAGCTCACGGTCCGGCTCGGCATCGTCAGCGGCAAGGGGCATGCCGAGCTGATCCGCGATTACTACGGCCGCGGCTGGGCCTGGCTCTCGGTGCTGACGCTGGTGCTCGCCTGCATCGGCGCGCTGTTGAGCGAATTGAGCGGGCTCGCCGGCGTCGGGCTGCTGATGGGCGTTCCGACGTCGATCACGATGGCGCTCGTGGTCGCCGCGCTCATCGCCATGGCGTATCGCGGCTCCTACCTGACCGTGGAGCGCATCGCGATCGTGGTCGGCGCCTTCGAGCTGGTGTTCCTGGCGGTGGCGCTCAAGGCCGAGCCCAGCCTGACGGCGCTCGCGGCGGGATCTTTGGACATCGCCTGGCGCGACCCGAACTATCTCTACCTCGTCGCCGCCAACATCGGGGCGGTGATCATGCCCTGGATGGTGTTCTATCAGCAGTCCGCGGTGGTGGAGAAGAAGCTCACGGTCGAGGATCTGCCCGCCGCGCGCCTCGACACCGGGATCGGCGCGATCCTGACCCAGGTCATCATGGCGGCGGTGCTGATCGCCACGGCGGCGACGCTCGCCGGCACGACGCAGACCGGCTCGCTCGACAACGTGCAGCAGATCGCGCAGGCGATCACGCCCTACCTCGGCGAGACCACCGGCAAGGTGCTGTTCGGCCTGGGTCTGTCCGGTTCGGCGATGGTGGCGACCATCGTGGTCACGCTGACCGCGGCGCGCACGCTGAGCGAGGTCCTGGGCGTGAAGCATTCGCTCGAGCACGAGCCGACGGAAGCGCCGTGGTTCTACGGCATCTACACCGCCACCCTGATCGCCGGCGCGCTGCTGATCGTCTCCGGCGTCAATCTCGTCAGCCTGAGCGTCGGCGTGCAGGTGATGAATGCGCTGCTGCTGCCGATCGTGCTCGGCTTCCTCTATCTGCTGGCGCGGCGGCTGCCGAACCCGTATCGTCTGCAGGGGGCCTATGCGCTGATCGTCGCGGTCGTGATTGCCGCGGCGGTGATTTTCGGATTGTATTCCGGCGTGCTCGGATTGTGGGGCTGAGTCGGCGGTCGAGCGACTTGCGCCGGCTTCGAACAGGGGAGACGCACATGGATACCGTCAATCGTGGGCCCGCGGGCAGCGACGTCGCGTTGCTGATCGGTCGCGTCCTGATGGCCCTCATCTTCATCCCGAGCGGATACGGCAAGCTGATGGGGCTCACGCAGTTTGCCGGCAATTTGACCAATATGGGGGTGCCGGCCGACTACGCGTATTGGGTCGCGGTCGCCGCCGGCGGCGTGGAGTTCTTCGGCGCAATTTGCATCCTGCTGGGGCTCGCGACGAGGTATGTGGCGATCTTGCTGGCGGTGTTCACGCTGATCGCCGCGCTGCTGGCGCATCGGTACTGGACCTTCACCGACGCCGCTCAGATCCTGTATGCCGCCGGAGGGGGGCGCTGGAGCATCGACCGTCGGGGCGCCTGAAAGCCGCACCGGCTCGTCGGGTTGCCTGCAGCCGCGGTCAAGCCGCGCCGAGGGGAGGGATAGAAGCGCACCCGATCGATCCGATCGGGACGGTGGCGATTGCCTCGGAATGTGCTGGTCCGCCATGCAACAGCCGCGCCCGCCCGAGGACCCCGACGAGGACCGCGAGCGCACGCGCAACAACGTGCTGTTCCTCGTCGCCGCCGTGCTGGTGGTAGTCGCGGGCATTTGGCTGGTCAACAAGATGATCGACCTGCGCAACCTGCAGAACTGCCTGGAGTCCGGCCGGCACAATTGCGCCCCGGTCGAGACCCCGCCGCCACGCTGAGAGCCGCAGCGCGGAGCCGGGTGCGGGCGGGCCCCATCAACGCCGAGCCGTGATCACGTGGGCTCGGATGCGGCCCTTAATGGCGCCATTTCCGAATCGACGCGCCAGCGCTTCGGCCGCCGCTGCCGTTGCGGCTTCGAGGCGGGATGCGTCGCGCGCCTCGATTTCGTTCCTCAGCGGCGTTCCCTGGCAGTAGGCGACGGCAGCCTCGCGCGGCGAGCGCGCCCTGCTGGCGGCATCCAACGTATCGACCGAAACCGACTCGAAGCCCGCCGCGATCAGCCCTTCCCGGATCGTTTGAACGTCGTGATGACCGTGCGGGACGCGGGCCAGGAACGCCGGCGGATCTTTGGGAAACACCGCGGCCATCGCCGCGGTGACGACATCGGCAAACTCGTTCTCCGAGATCCGATCCCAGACGCTGAATATAAAATGGCCGCGGGGCTTGAGAACGCGCCGCGCTTCCCGGTAGGCCCGAACCTTGTCCGGGAAGAACATCACGCCGAACTGGCACGCCACCACGTCGAATTCCGCATCCTCGAATGGCAGGGTCAGCGCGTCGGCCTGCTGCCATGCGATACGGCCATCCTGATGCTGTCGCTGCGCGGCGCGATCCAGCATCGGCTTGTTGAGATCGGTTGCCACGATGCGCGCCGTGGCGGGAAGCCTCGATCCGAGCGCTCGTGTGAGAACCCCGGTTCCAGCCGCCGTCTCCAGTATCTTGCGCGGTTCGAGCCTGGTTACCCGCTCGGCAAGATCGCGCGCATAGGATTCGAAGATCAGCGGAACCAGCAGCCCATCGTAAATCTCGGGGATCGATCCCGCGAATAGCTTGTCGGTTGCCGCCATCACGCCGCTCGCAGGACTTTGACCGTATTGGAATATCGGTAGCGCGCCGGTGTCCGGATCACTCGATTGCGCTCAATCCAGGCGCTTGAACTTCTGCGCGCGGCGGCCGAAGCCGACCTCGGCGGTGTAGAGGTTGCCCTTGGAATCGATGCTGATGTTGTGCACCCACTTGAACTGGCCGGCCATGCGCCCGCCGCGGCCCCACGCTGAGAGCGCCGCGCCGTCCTCCCGCCTGAGCGTGACGATCTGGTTGTTCGCGCCGTCCGCGATGAAGATGAAGTTCTGCGCGCGATCTTCGGAGAGCACCAGGTCCCAGACCGAGCCATTGGCGAGCGTCTGCGGCTCGACCCGGAACTCCTTCACGAAGGCGCCGTCCTTGCGAAACACCTGGATGCGGTCGTTGACGCGGTCGCAGACGTAGACGAGCCCGTCGTTGCTCAGCCGCACGCAATGCACCGGGTTGGCGAACTGCTGCGCGAGCGGGGCCTTGGGATCATAGGGCGGCTGCTTGTCGTCGCTCGGGCGATGGCCGTAGGCGCCCCAGTGGCGCTTGTAGGCGCCGGTCCGGCTGTCGAGCACGAGGACGCGCCGGTTGAGATAGCCGTCGGCGACGTAGAGCTCGTTCGCCGCTTCGTCGATCTGCAGGTGCGCCGGCCGGCCGAGCTGGGTCTCGCTGTTGGAGCCGCCGGTTGAGCCCGCCTTGCCGATCTGCTGCAGGAATTTGCCGTCGGGCGCGAATTTGAGGATCTGGTGGTCGCTCGCATCGTTGCCGGCGAGCCAGACGTTGCCGTCCCGGTCGACGAAAATGCCGTGCTCCATCTTGGGCCAGTCATAGCCTTCGCCCGGACCGCCCCAACTGCGCAGCAGATCGCCGTCGGTGTCGAACTCGAGCACCGCGGGGGCCGGCGCGCAGCACCTGGTCGTCGGCGGATCCTGCATCGCGCCCTTCTCGTCGTCGACGAGCGTCGCGGGCCGGTGCAGGATCCAGATGTGATCGTCCCTGTCGACCGCGATGCCGGCGACTTGGCCGAGGATCCAGTTCTTGGGCAAGGGCTTGGGCCAGAACGGCTCGACCTGGAATTTCGGCGCCTCCTCGGCGCGCGCTAGCCCAGGCATGGCGATGAGCGCAAGCCCCGCGAGGAAGTACGATAAGATTCTGAGAATGCTCACGATGGCCTCCCATTGACGTTTTTGCGTGAAAGCGACAACACGCGGCCGCCTCATTCGATCACCTCGTCGGCGCGGAGCAGAACCGACGTGGCGATGGATATGCCCAAAGCCTTCGCGGTTCGCAGGTTCAGCACCAATTCGAACTTCGCCGGCCGCTCGATCGGCAGTTCGGCCGGCTTGGTCCCCTGCAGCACTTTGCCGCCCATAAGACCGACCTGCCGATACACATCGAGCAGATTCGGCCCGTAAGCCAACAGCCCTCCCGCGCGAGCGAAGTCCGGGAAGAGGGTAATGGCCGGGAGGCCGTGACGAACAGCGAGTAAGGCGAGCGTTTGCACGTTTGCTCCGATCAGCGGCGACGACAACATGAGCACCGCGCCCGCACCTTGCCGGCTTGCCGAGGCAAAAGCCGCATCGAAATCGGACGGGGTCCTTATCTCGAAAACGTCCAGTTGAATGTTCAACGATCCGGCGGCCTGCTCCACCGCCTTCTTTTGCGTGTGGCCGCTGGCCGGATCCCATAGAACGGCCACCCGGGAGAGC
>WNGQ01002233.1_pt1 | contig 21134 bp, 23 predicted proteins | sample 5407661 | NCBI WGS metagenome assembly WNGQ01 (sample SAMN13153382, study PRJNA577476) | soil metagenome | isolation source: 60 cm soil or saprolite under Garry oak tree replicate 2 | place: USA:California | collected 2016-06-15 | reverse complement strand
GCAGGCGTCTCGTAGGTATGAATCGGCATATCGGCGACGAGCAACGCCTGTTTCACACCACGCGCCACCGCGCGCGTATGATGCAGCATCTCTTCCAGTGTCACGCGCGTGGTATCCTGGTAACCAAGCACTACCATCCCTAACGAGTCGCCTACGAGAATGATGTCGATCCCGCTTTCGTCGAGTAAACGCGCCGTCGGATAATCGTAAGCCGTGAGCGCGGTGATTTTCTCGCCGCGCTGCTTCATTCCACGAAACTTCTCAGTCGAATCCTGCGTCACCATTTGTCTGTTAAGCGAATCACTTTACCTGATTCATCAATCTGTGCGAGCAGCTCACGCACCGTTTTTGTTTGACCAGGCAGGACTAAATCACCCTGAATCTCGGCGAGCGGTTGGAGCACGAATTTTCGCGAATTTATTCGCGGATGCGGTAACTGCAATTCTTCGCTGTCTGTTGCCGTGTCTCCACAATAGAGAAGATCAATGTCGATCTTGCGGGAAACGTTCCGCGGATGATTGGGCGGACGGCCAAGCGTTTCCTCGATTTCTCTCAGGCTTTTCAAAAGCTCCAGCGGATCAGCTTCGTAATCGAATTCCAGGACCGCATTCAAAAATTTTCCCGCGCCCGGTTCGCAACCAACCGGATCGGTCTCGTAAATCGGCGAGGACAGAATCGGTGGCTGGACGCCGGCAAGATCGGCAATTGCCTTTCGCGCCGCGCGCAAATTGGCGAGGCGATCACCGAGATTCGATCCAAGCGCAACGGCGGTCCTCATCTCCTCTAGCGGCGGTCTGTGAAGCGACAAAAACTCTAGGGCGCCTGTGCCAGACCCCGTGGCGTTTCACAGAAACGCCCTACAGTTTTATAGTCCCAATACATCTTGCATGCTGTAACGACCTGCCGGTTTGCCGATGATCCATCGCGCCGCGCGCAGGGCCCCACGCGCGAAAATTTCGCGACTTGCTGCGCGATGCGTCAACTCAAGACGCTCGCCCGGTCCGCTAAAAATGATCGTGTGCTCACCGACCACGTCGCCTTCGCGGATCGACTGAATCGGCACTTCGTTCTCCATTTTCCGCGTGGTCTTCAAAATCTCCGCCAGCGTTTTGGCCGTCCCGCTTGGCGCATCTTTTTTCATCTTGTGATGCGTTTCAATGATCTCGGGATCGAAATCCCGGCCGAGCAATTCGGCGGCTTTGCGTGTCAGCCAGGAAAGCACATTAACTCCAATACTGAAATTGGACGCGAACACAATCGGCAAAGGCTCTTGGGAATGACCAGTCGTCCCAATCACAAGTGGCTTATTATGACGCAGCGCAGAGCGACAGATTTCAGTAATAGCGTCAGGGTGACTGAAATCGATCCCGACGTCGCAATTTTTCATAGCTGGCTCGATTGGGTCGCCCAGATCGCATCGCGCGACGATATGCATCGTCGGATCGTTCCTCGCGAGATCAACAACTGTTTTGCCCATGCGTCCAGCCGCGCCGATGAGCAATACCCGCACCGGCGACTTCATTTGTTTTGCTCGAATTCGTCGAGCGTTTTGCGTAAGCGCGCCTGATTCGTTTCGCTCATCTCGCACAACGGCAAGCGAACTTCGCCTGACATCGCGCCGTGCCACCCCAGTGCTGTCTTCACCGGAACCGGATTTGGCTCGATGAACAAATCTTTAAATAACGGCAACAATTTCCGATGCAATTGCTCCGCCGATTTCAAGTCGCCTGATTCGCAGGCACGGACGAGTGCGCAAACCTGAGAAGGAAACAAATTCGAGGCCACGCTTACCACCCCGACCGCGCCAACGGCCATGAACGGCAGCGTCAGCGAGTCGTCCCCGCTCAAAATTGTGAACGATTCCGGCAAACGCCGGCGCAATTCGCCGACGCGCTCCACGCTGCCGCTCGCTTCTTTGATCGACACAATGTTGCGGCACTCTTTTGCCAGACGCGCCACCGTTTCCGGACCGATGTCCACGCCGCAGCGTCCCGGGATATTGTAGAGCATGATCGGCAGCGACGTGTCGCCGGCGATTGCTTTGAAATGGCGAAAAAGTCCCTCCTGGCTTGGCTTGTTGTAATAGGGCGCCACGAGCAGCGCGCCATCGGCGCCGAGTTTCTCGGCCTTCTTGGTGTCGGCCACCGCATGTTGCGTGGCATTTGAACCTGTTCCGGCAAGGACCAGGCAACGTTTGTTCGCGGTTGCGACCGCAAGCCCGATTAGTTGTTCGCGTTCTTCGTGCGAAAGTGTCGGCGATTCGCCGGTGGTGCCGATCGCCACGATTCCCGTAATACCGGCAGCGATTTGTTTCTCGATCAGGTTTTCGAAAGCAGAAACGTCAATCTCGCCATTGCGAAATGGTGTGACCAACGCCGTGAACGTACCGCGAAACATGTTGGCCAATTGTAGAGGCGGCTGTCCCCAGCCGCAATCGCGCTGTAGCCACGGCGCTGTGCGCCGTCAAACTCGAACAGAAGACCGGCTACAGGCTGGTGGCTACACTTCAATCGTTCCTTCGAAAATAAACTCCGCCGGGCCGGTGAGTGTGACGTTACGAAACTGATTGTCGATTTTATTGAATCCAACCTGAAGTTCGTCGCCACCTCGCGCGATCACAATGATAGGACCGCCGGTATCCTCCGTTGCGGCGAAGATGAGCGCACTCGCGACTACACCCGTGCCGCACGCGAGCGTTTCGCCTTCGACACCACGCTCATAGGTGCGGACGGCGATTTTCTTCGGTCCGCGTTTTTCAATGAAGTTCACGTTCGTGCCCTTTGGCAAAAACATTTTGTGATAACGAATCGCTGAACCCTCTCGCCGTACATCGACATCATCGATTCGCGAAACGGGAATGACCACGTGCGGTACACCGCTGTTAATGAAGTGAACGCTCTTGTCTTCATTCGCCACGGAAAGCTTGATGTTGAGTCGTAAATCGGTCGGCTCGGTCATCTGCAGCGTGACCAGATCGCCCGCTAGCTCCGCCGAAATCACGCCGGCCGGCGTTTCAAAAGAAATCTTTCCTTCTGCACCTGCGACCTTGTTTGCAAAACGCGCGAAGCAGCGCGCGCCGTTGCCGCACATCTCCGCTTCTCCGCCATCGGCATTGAAGTAGCGCATCCGAAAATCCACGTGGTTCGATGCCTTTTCGAGCAATAAAACTCCATCCGCGCCAATGCCGCGGTGGCGATCACAAAGACGCGTGATTTGGCCGCGATTCAGATGAACCCCGCCGCCACGATTATCGATCAGAACGAAATCGTTTCCGGCGCCGTTCATTTTTGTGAAGCGCAGCATAGTTGTGATTGTAGCGGCGGCTGTCCTCAGCCGCAAACCGCATGGTGTAGTGGCGTGTGTCCTCACGCGCAGAGAGAGTGTTCTGGAATGCGGCTGAGGACAACCGCCGCTACGCAGGGAACTCAATCGCCGTTGCCAGATTGCATTTCAGCGCTTACTTATCCGGCGTGAAAAAGCTTGGCGTGGCGATTGCGGTGGCGCTTTTTGCGCTCACGGCGCAGATCTCTTTCGCCAGCGATTACAGCAGCTTAGTTCTCGAGCAGATTAAGCAGATGCCGCAGGGCGGCCGTTATTCGGTTTCACACTTCGCCAAGATCCGCCTCGAATCCTCGGCACATTTCGAGTCTGGCAAATTTTTCATTCTGCCATCGGCGGCGTCACCCAGTTTCTGTTCGGGCGCAACCTACCTCGTGTTCATCAGAACGATCGAGGCGTTGCGTGCGCGAGGCGAGCTTCATCTCGATTACGCCACTCTGGAGCACTTGATCATTCGAGATCAACGTGACGGCGAAGGGATCTGGGGCCGATGGAACGCCAATGGCCCCGGCACTGCGCGTCTCTTTCACGAGCTGGGACTTGGCCGCAATTTCGACAACTTTGATCAGGCGAAGCCAGGCGATTTCATGAAAATTTTCTGGTCGCGGCAGGTGGGAAAAAATGAACACGGACATTCCACGATTTTTCTCGGAACGGAGAACCGATTGGATGGCCAATACGTCCGGTACTGGTCGAGTAACATTCCCTCTGGCTACGGCGAGAGAAGTGTTCCGCGAAGCAAAATCGCTTACGCAATTTTCTCGCGTCTTGAAATGCCAGCCAATCTAGCGCGAATCAATAGCGCTCCGTTCGTGGACACGTACCTGGCTTCTCTTCTTCGAACCCGTTCCAGCATAGCCGAAGCCTGCAACAAATGCGGCCTATAATTCTTTTCGTTCACTTAGCGAGCGAGCTTGCCTTGCAGCTTTTCCGGTAAGACCGTCGAAGGTGCAACGTTCTCAGGAAACGTCCCAGCGCGAAAAGACGCTGACGATTAACGAGATTTATCACTCCATCCAGGGCGAAAGCACGTGGGTGGGGCGACCGTGTGTTTTTGTGCGGCTGACGTTCTGCGATCTACGCTGCAATTACTGCGATACCGATTACGCCTTTTACGAGGGAAAGAAGCAGACTCTGAAGGAGATTGTCGATGCAGTGGCCGCGTTTTACTGTCCTCTCGTCGAGATCACCGGCGGCGAGCCGCTATTGCAGAAGAATGTGCTGCCATTGATGTCGATGTTGTGCGATTTGGGCTACACGGTGTTGCTCGAGACCAGCGGCGCGCATGATATATCGAAAGTCGATCCGCGCGTCCATCGGATCATGGATTTGAAAACGCCGGGCAGCGGCGAAGTGGACAAGAACCTTTGGTCGAACATCGATCATCTCACCTTGCGCGATGAAGTGAAATTCGTGATGGGATCGCGCGAAGACTACGAATGGTCACGCGACAAGGTGGAGCGTTACAGTTTGCCTTCGTGCTGCCACGCGATCCTTTTCTCGCCGATTTTTGGCCAGATCGATCCGCGCCAAATCGTGGAATGGATTTTGGCGGACAAACTTGATGTTCGTTTTCAACTTCAGATGCACAAATTCATCTGGAGCCCGACGCAGCGCGGAGTTTGATTGATGCGCGTACGATTGACGAAAGATTTCACGTTTGAAGCAGCGCAGACTTTGCCCAATGCACCCGAGGGACATAAATGCCGTGGCGTGCATGGACACAGTTTTAAGGTCGAAGTCTCGGTGGAAGGCGATGTCGACCCAAAAACAGGCTGGGTCTATGACCATGCGAATATCAGCGACGCGATGAAACCGCTCCTGAAAATGTTGGACCACGCTTATCTCAACAACGTCGAAGGATTGGAGAACCCAACGATTGAAAAAATGGCGGAATGGCTCTGGAAGAAATTGGAGTCTCAATGTCCCGGCCTTTGCGAAATTGTCGTGCACGAAACGCCGACCGCCCGGTGCAGTTACCGAGGCGAGTAAACTGCAAGGACCGACGGCTTGAGCAGCCGTGGACTCAAACACGACGGCTGAAGCCATCACTCCACGACTCAATGTTTTGGCGCGGGGATGGTGCCAGTTTCGATTGCTTCCTTGCGCTGGGTAATTATTCGGTTGGCCGTTTCTTCGACCATTTGTTCCAGCAGGAGTCGTAGATGTGTGTTTGGCCGGTAATCTGCCGGGGCGATATGCTTGACGCGATCGGCGTGGGCTGAAAGTTGGTAACATTTACGAAAGCTAACGCGCTGTGGATCGTCAGGATTATAAACAGCGATCGCTTGTCCGCCGTTCTTCTTCATGACGGTGAAGCAGGGGACATCGGTCGGTCCGTCACCGACGTAGATCATGTTGGGGAAGGGGATCGGTCGAATCTCCGCGTCCATGTGGTCGTTCACGTCCTGCCACATGTCGAGCAGGCCCTTGTTAATTCGAAAAAGGAATTGCGTCTTCTGCGTGTGGCTGATGACGCGCTTAGGGAAAATGATCCGGCCTTGTTCGTCCTCGGCAAATTCGCATCCGAAAATGGCGCGCACATAAGGCTGCAACCGGCTGCCATCGAGCAAGACTTTTAATCCGGACGAAATGATGTAATGCTCGACCCTAATTCCGTGGGCGATGTGTTCTTCGGTGAGCAGATGATTTCGAAATTCTTCGAACATTTCCGGCAGGCCTTTGTAAAAATTCAACTTCTGTCCGAGCTTTTTCAGTTCCGCATTGGTCGGGCGATCCATGTCGAACGTGTCGAGCAGCACCTTCATGTAAGCGAGTTCGCGATCGTAGCCATGCTCGGCAACAAGATCGCTACAGCGTCGCCAGAAACTCTCGGCGTTAATCCCGAAAGCAGGAAAGATCACATCTTCCTGCATGTAACTCGGGCTCAGCGTCTGATCGTAATCGTAAACTATCGCGATGGCGTTTTGCGGAGTCATTGGGAAGAGCGGTCAGCTCCTCAATGCTTGCGCGCCTTTAGACGTGAGAAGAAATCCTCGAAAAGCGAATCATAAACGCGGCTGCGCTCAGGATGATATTGCACCGCGCGAGCGAAGGGATATTTCTGTAGATGTATTTGCTCGACGATTCCATCGTGAGCAGACCACGCTTCAACTTCCAAATCGTCTCCCAGCCGTTCGATTGCCTGATGATGCGCACTGTTCACCTTTGAAAAGCAGTGCGACGCGCGGCGGGCATGGCGCAGTGGTTGGATGTCGCGATCCCGTTGTTCCGGCAAATTGTGGCCTTTGATGTCGAGCTTTAATGTGCCGCCAAGGGCGACGTTGAATACTTGAAGACCTTTGCAAATAGCGAAGATCGGCAACCCACGCGAAAGCGCTTCCTGCACGGCCGCGAATTCCCAGCGATCGCGTTCCGGATCGATCTGTTTGTCCAAGAGCGAAGGATTGACAACTTTCTGACGCAAAAAATCCGGCGAAATATCCGAACCGCCCGTTAGCAGCAGACCATCCATTTGCTCGAGTCGAACACTGCGTTTCTGCGCATTCCAGACTTTGATGTCAGGATGCTCGCGAAAAATCGGGCGAAACCATTTTGTATCCTTCGGTCGGATCCAGGTAGCCAGATTAGGCATCGGCGAATTTGCGACTTCTCAGCGGGTATGTAAAGAGCACTTCAATGTCACGGGTGGATGTTTCCAGCGCGTTAATCGAGGAATTGGAAAGATTGACTGCCGAAAGCAAGACTCGCGCGAGCGCAGTGGCGCTGCACGATCTTGAGAGCGGTTTGCGATTTTCGCTGCGAGGTGACCGCTGGTTTCATGCTGCAAGCACCATCAAAGTCGCAGTGCTCCTCGCGGTTTTTCGGGCGGCAGACGAGGGCCGGCTTCGGCTGGATGACTCGCTACACGTGCGAAATCGTTTTATCAGCGCAGCAGACGGATCTCCTTTTCGCCTCGAACCAGATTCGGACGCGATGCCCGAACTGTACCAGGCAATCGGACGGACAGCGAAGATTTCCGACCTTGCAGAAGGAATGATTTCTGCGAGCAGCAATCTCGCGACGAATTTGCTGCTCGATTTTGTGGGGGTGGAATATGCACGAAAGGTCCTGCAGGATGCGCAGGCCAGCGGTGTCGAATTGCGGCGAGGCGTTGAGGACCATGCGGCCCATGAGAGAGGGATAAACAATGAAGTGACCGCCAATGGCTTGCTCATGTTGTTGTCCGCCGTGCGCGGCGATTTTCTCAGCAACCAAAGCAAAGAACAAGCGATCCGCATTCTCCTGGAACAACGATTTAAATCGATGATTCCTGCCGGCCTTCCAGCGCATGCGGCGGTGGCGCATAAAACAGGCGAGATCTCCACTGCCTGCCACGATATGGGAATTGTGTATTTGCCCGAACGCGAACCCTACATTGCGGTCATTCTGACTGAATTCGATTCGGAACAGGAGGGACGCCGCGAGACCGTCGCAGCTATTTCCGAAGTGATTTATCGCTCCGTAGTTGGAATGGAACCGAAATCAAATGAGCGCTGAGGTTTTGCGCGGCAGTGACGGTTTGAATCTGCCTCAAGAGTACCGCGCGCTGTTGCGACCAGGCGAAACGGAAACAGACTTGCGCGGCAATGTTCATCGTCTGCCGCGTTTCTTCTATGAAATCGGCAGTTGGCAGGAAGCGCACGAGATTCGGCTGGCGCCACACTTCACGCTCGCGGAATTGATGCTGGTCGATTGCCGTGAGGCGAGATTGCTCCTGAGCCAGTTTCCTCATTATGTGCCGTGCGCAATCGTTTTACTTGCGAAATTCTTGGAAGATTTTCGCCGCGAGGCCGACGCGCCGGTATTCGTCAGCGCAAATGGCGGCTACCGATCGCCTGCGCATCAGATCGGGGGCGCAAAAAGCATTCATGCGTGGGGAACAGCGGCCGACATTTACCGTATCGGGGACACTTTTCTGGACAACGCGAAATCAATTGAGAAATATGGGGCCATCGCGTCTTCGCTTAGCCCGGCTGTGTTTGTCCGGCCATTCGGAGCCGGGGTAGGGGAAACCGATGACCATCTCCATCTCGATTTAGGATTTGCGAGCTTAACGCCGCGCGAGTGCAGCGAGGCGAGTTGATCTGCCGTTGATGATATGAAGGATCTCGGAACAGAACGGGGCGCTCAGTTTTTTCCCGAACGCGCCTTCGCCGCAACTCCGTCGCGCGCCGTGATCGGCTTGGAAGCGGAATTTAATCTTTTCGTCAATGGACGGAGGCGTCGGCCGGAAAAGGTGTTTGGCGATCCAAGCCGTTTGGTGCGCCGTCGAATGATCCCCCGGACCGGGAGATCATTTCAGCTCCCTGCTGGCGGTGCGATTTATTTCGATACGGGCGTGATCGAAGTCGCCACGCCGATTGTTGAGTTGGAGCGCGGCTGCTGTTATCGTGCGACACGTCTGCTTTGGGAACAAATTCGTTATTTGCGAGCGGAGCTGGATCGCTGGAGCAAGCTCCATGGCCGCAACTGCCGGCTGCAAGGATTTAGCACGCACTATAATTTTTCATTTCCTCATGCGCGGAAATCAAAATCTCGTAATGCGACCAAGCTTGCGTATCTACTCGCGCACATTCTGCCAGTACCTGTGCTTTTGCTGGCAACGAACCGGCACAGCAGCGCCGTCGGCGTGCGTCCGCGCAGAGCCCGACTCGAGGTGACAGCTGATTTTACGCCGGACCCAGCGTTAATGCTGGCGACGTGCGCCTTCATCGCGGGCGCCGTAGAGACAGTCCTGCGCTGGGATGATTTTGGCCTGAGGGAATTGAACCGCAACGGTATTCCTCAGATAAGGCCGTTCCGCCTGCGAAAACATTCTTCGCGCCGCGGGTGGCGTGTCACTGCTGATTCGTTAGGCGAAAATCCATTCACGGCAGACATCAATGCGCCGCTTTGGAAATTGCGCGACGGTCGAATACTTAGCTTGCGTGCAATCGCGGAAGAGATTCTGAGGCCTTTTCGCCGGCAAATCCGGCGGATTAGTGATTCCAGCACACTGGAGCACATCGCGGCGGTTTTCGATGGAAATGCACGTTCACTTCTTGATTTCCCGAAGCGCCCCGAAGCTTACGATGATGTGGGGCGCGCTATTGATTGGGGACGCCGGATGCGACGTTGGTCACGCTCCAAATACGAAAAAATCATCCACCGCGTGATTGCGCGCGAACCAATGCGCATTGGGCAAAAACGTTACCGCGTGGAGCGGATGAACGGCTGGTATGAGATCGATTTTCGAGAAGTAGGAACAAGACGGCATCGGACATTTAATCTCGACGAACTGGTGCAGTTGTCGGCTGCGAAAAAGCTAGCTCCGTCTGTACCCAGCAAACGCAAGGCTGCCAAAAACCGTCGCGCCAAATAATTCGGTTACTAATGCGTGATTCGTTAGGCGCGTCATACCGGTGATGATCGCCGACGTAAGAACAAGATGACGTAGAGAAAGGTTCCTATTACAGCAGGGATCATAAAATAGCTCGCCTCGGTCCCCAGTTCACCGCCGGTTATCCACGCGGGTCCTGGAAATGTCACGTCGAACAAGCGGCCTTGCGGCACACGGCCGCCGTTGGGCGTTCCGATGACGAAGAACTGGCCAAAATCAAAGGCCGCATGCCAGCCAACCGCCCACCAAAGCGAGCCGGTGACGCGAACGCTGATACAGAGGACAATGGCGAGAGCGAATATCATTCCAATATCGATTGCGTTTTCGTGTGGTTTCTCCAGATGATCGCCAGCGAACAACGCTGTCGTGATCAGCGCGGCCGACCAAAAACCGGCGCCACGCCATAGGGACTGCAACGCATAACCGCGAAAGAGATATTCCTCCATGACGCCGACGAGTAACATCGCGATAAGCCACAAGACTGGTGAGGTTATTAACTGCGCACCGTGCAAAGCGACTCCATGCACGAGCAGTCCGCCAGAGATAAGCATCCCTACTCCCACAAAGGCGATTGCCGCGAAACCTGCGATCACTCCATCCCAGAAAAAGCCGCCGAATGCTTCGTTAACCGGTAGGCCGTAACTGTCGACGCGACGCTGCTCGAATCGGGCGGCCACGCCGGTCACGACCAGAATCACAATCAAATCGAAACCGTCGCTAACAATAATCGACGGCGCGCTCAATGCGCTTCGATTGACATGCAGTTTCGCGGCGAGAAATGCGATCGCGGGCTGTTCAAGAAATTGGACGACAAGAAAAATTGCCGCGGCGAAAATCAGAAATCGCCAGCCGTGGCGGAGACCATCGGGGCCGATAAACAGCCATTTTATTCTGCTCATTCCTCGTCAACGGCACCAATGCTCCAGGTGCGATGATGATTGTCGTCAGATATCAGCTGGGCGTGCCGCCATGGAGGATCGGCTCCGTGGCGATCTCGTCCAACGTGGGCTGCTGTGTTTGGAGGTAAGTGCGGCCCTTGTAAAAGCAGGCGACAACGACAAACACCGCGGCGGCAGCGAACATCAAAATCGTGAAGAAAGTAAAGTACTGGTAGTCGGTCAGCTTGCGTGTGCCGTCGGCGTTCAAGTCCCATGCATTCACCTTTCCGACGAAGAATTCGCCAGAAGCCACAGTGAGAAGCCAAAGCGCCATGACCGAGCTCTTCATCGAGTTGGGCGCCTGAGTGTATGAAAACTCAAGCCCCGTGATCGACACCATCGCTTCACCGAGCGTCAAAATGATATAGGCAAGCAGTTGCCAATTTATGCTGGGCTTCAGTCCCAAATCGATTTGGCCCTGTATCCAAACGATAACGACAAAAGACAAACCGGTGAGGAAAAGGCCGATGCCGATTTTACGCAGTGGAGTAAGGGGAAAGACGCGGTTGATCGCCGGGTAAATGACGTAGTTTAGCAACGGAATAAAAATCAGGATCAAGATCGGATTTGCTGTTTGCACCTGGGCCGCGATCAAATCCATGCCGAGCCAATGCAGATTCATTTTCTCGGCTTGCAAAGTCCATTCCACACCGTTGCTCATCCCCCAGAGTGCCCAGAAGACTAGAATGAACACGTAAACCATTGCGATCCGGGCGAGCGTGATGAGGCCTTCGCGGCTGAATGTTTCTCGCAAATAGCCAAGCCCCGCTGGCGGCACGTGCACCATTTTCTTGCGACCGCCCCAGAAGAACAAGGTAGCAATCAACATCGCTATGCCCGGGATTCCAAATGCCCATCCGGGTCCGTACTTGGGATTTGCAAGGAGCCACGGGCACAGGCTGGCGGCGATGAAGGAGCCAGCATTAATCGAGAAATAGAACCAGCCAAACATTTTTGAAAGCAGATGCTTGTTCGATTCGCCAAACTGATCGCCAACATTGGCCGATACGCATGGTTTGATGCCACCTGCACCCAAACAGATCAGCGCCAGTCCGATTGCGAGCATAGTTCGTTGTCCCACTGCAATTCCCCAGGATGTGGCCATGCACGCAAGTGTGAGGTTCCCAAGGCAGTAAGCGATCGAAAGCGACAGGATGGTCCAATATTTGCCGAGCCAACCGTCAGCGATAATCGCGCCGAGAATGGGAAGGAAATAGACACCGAAAACGAAGTAATGCGTGTACATGTACGCCTCGTTCGGGTTCATCGGCGCGAGCACGCCCGACTGATTCAAGATGTAATGCGCCATGAAGACAGTCAGGACCGACTTCATGCCGTAATAGGAGAAACGCTCGGCCGCTTCGTTGCCGATGATGTACGGCACGCCTGGCGGCATGGTGCTAATGTTTAGTGGCGAGGTTGCGTATTTGTGTTTAGCCATGTGATCTCCTTTGCCTAACGAGCTTCATGCGGACCAGACTCGGTCGGGGTTGGCGAGGACGAGGATTTTTCGGACTCCGTTTTGCCAGCCTCCGACCATGCTTTTGCCGGATCGACCTGTTCCCGCTGGACTTCCGGCATCTGGCCAAGGGGATGTTTTTCGCAGGAGCAAATGGCCATCGCAGCAATGACGCTGAGGACGCACACGGACTTCACAACGGAAACTCGCATGATGCGCGGCACAGTAACCGTCCTCCGGCCTCGCGTGCAAGGTTAAAGGATAGCATTCGTTGATGCTTACGATTACGAGCAGGATCACGAGCGAGAGCAAATGCCCTTCACAACGTGATTGAAAGACGCCGCTGGGGAGTTACTATCAAACGCGGTGGCTCGCATTGACAGACACAGCGCTTGGAACGAAGTGTTCGCTCTCGTTCTACTTTTCGTCGGCACGCTGCTTTTTCTCGCGCTGATCTCTTACACGCCAAAGGACGTGCCGTCCTGGGTGTGGTTTAGCAGCTATTCTCCAGCGAATCATCCCGCGCAAAATTTTATCGGGCCCGTTGGCGCGATCATCGCCGGAATTTGTTATCAATTGATTGGCGCGGCCGCGTATTTTTTGGCGGCAATTCTTCTCGGATTCGGCGCGGCGAAATTGTTTCATCCGAGCTTGAGCATGACGCGCCGATTGGTGTGGATCATTCTGTTTATTGGATCAGGCGCGTGCTTGCTGCATGTGCAACCGTATCACTTGCGCGGTTGGCATGCGGCCTTCAACATTCAAGGGCCAGGCGGTTGGATTGGCTATCGCCTCGCCGATGAGCATCACGGCTTATTGCCCTATGCTCTGGGTCCGGTCGGTTCACTTGTCGTCTTCCTTGGAATTTATGTCACCACACTCATTCTCGTGACCGGATTCCGTCCGATTTATCTGGTTCGCGAAACTGTGGCCGCCGCGAGGCGGGCAAACTTAACGTTGCGTGAATGGCAATTGCGCCGGCGTCTCCGCAAATCCGACCTGAAAGAAAAACTCGAGATTAGCGAAAGGCAGCTCGCGAAGCAGCGGCGAGCGTTGGAAAAGCAGTTGAAAAAACGAGGCGTGCCCGTGCCTGAACCGAGTGGATCGATCGTTTCGCCGGATGAACTCATAGATCGGCCCAAACCAAAGGTCGTTGACACCACGGCGCTGCCGAGTGAGCAGGTTGTGGCTCGGCGCAGACCTTCCCTTGCCGAGTTGCGTGCCGCGGAAGAGAAGGCCAGACCCGCGCCGAGTCTATCGCACGTGGCATGGAAGTCAGAAAACTACGTGCTGCCCGGAGTCGATTTGCTGGATGAACATAATCTGGAAGGACGCGGGGCTGCGGATCCATCGGAACTCGAACATGTCCAGCAAATCTTAATCGATACGCTGGCGCAGTTTGGCATTGCCGTGGCGCCGGGCGACATCACCAAAGGACCCACCATCACGCGGTACGAAGTGTATCCGGCGAAAGGCGTGCGCGTCGATAAGATCGTGAGCCTCGAGCGGGATCTTGCCCGGGCAACGCGCGCCGAGCGAATCAACATCCTCGCGCCGATTCCGGGAAAAGACACAGTGGGAATCGAGCTGGCAAACACTCGGAAAGTTACGGTGAAATTGCGCGAACTTTTGCAATCGTCTGACTGGGAGGAGGCGAAAGGGCACGCAAAAATCCCGCTTTCGCTCGGCAAGGACGTTTACGGCAAAGCGATCATTGCCGACCTGGCGCAAATGCCGCATCTCCTGGTAGCCGGCACTACTGGAAGCGGCAAAAGCGTCTGCATCAACGGGCTGATTGCCAGCATGCTCTTTCGGTTTACACCCGATGAACTGCGTTTTGTGATCATCGATCCGAAAATGGTAGAACTGCAGGCGTACAATGCGTTGCCGCATCTCGCTTTTCCAATAGTTGTCGATCCGAAGAAGGTGCTGCTCGCCTTGCGGTGGTTGATCGATGAGATGGAGCGCCGTTACAAAATGTTTTCCCGCGCAGGTGTGCGTAATGTTGTCGGGTTTAACGCCAGGCCGATGAAGAAGAAAAATATCGATTCGGAAGACGAGTCTGGAGCGGCCCCGAAAGCGTTCGGGGCAAAATCTGTGAGGGCAGCCGGCACAGCTGCCACTACAGAAGAGCAAATTCCCGATAAGCTTCCCTACATTGTGGTAATCATCGACGAGCTGGCCGATTTGATGCAGACTGCGCCCGCCGATGTGGAAACTGCGATCGCACGTATCACGCAAATGGCGCGCGCGGCTGGGATTCATTTGATCGTGGCGACGCAAACGCCGCGCGCAGATGTCATCACCGGCGTGATTAAAGCAAACATCCCCTGCCGAATCGCATTCCAGGTCGCGTCCAAGATCGACAGCCGAGTGATCCTCGATGAAAACGGCGCCGATCGTTTGCTCGGCCAGGGCGACATGCTTTATCTGCCACCGAGCGCTTCGCGCCTCATCCGCGCGCAAGGAGTGCTGGTAACCGACGATGAAATTCATCGCCTGGTTGAATTTGTTTCTGCACAAAGCCCGCCTGCTTTTGATGCAGCAATGCATGAAAAGCTCGAGTCTGCCCCGACGCCGGAAGAGGAAGTGACACCGGAAGACGAAGAGCTGGTGGAGAAATGTCTCGAAATTATCCGGCAGGAAAAACGCGCGTCCACTTCATTGCTTCAGCGTAGGTTGCGGCTCGGTTATACGCGTGCTGCGCGCATCGTTGATATTTTGGAGCAGCGCGGTATTTTGGGTCCCGGCGAAGGCGCCAAACCGCGCGAGATTCTCGTCGATCTCGATGCCGCCGTGTAGCCGGCATTCGCACTATGTCGATCGAAGGTCTCGGTAAAAAATTTCAAGAGGCGCGGCGCGCCCGCAATCTTACGCTCGATGAGGCGGCGCGGATGACTAAGATTCGCCCAGCTCGCCTCGCCGAGATTGAGGCCGAGGATTTTTCGCAGTTTCCGAGCCTGGCCTACGCAAAAGGATTCCTGCTCATCTACGGAAAATTTTTAGATGTCGATGTTACGCCATATCTGGACGCATTCGAAGATTCCGAACGGGTCACGATCGATGGCTACTCCTATCTTCAGGATAATCCTCCTGCAAAGCCGGTTAGAGCACCGGAGGTCCGTCGTTCGAGCCGTTCGAGCCGTTTGAGCCGGTCAAGCCGATCCAGCAGCGATCGTGTATCACCGATGCCGCTGATCTTTGGAATTCTCGTGTTAGTGATCGGCTTTTCGGCAATGAAGTTAATCATGAATCTGCGGCGGATTGCGCCGCGGGCAGCCGAAACCGCCCAAGTTTCGCCCAGCGCTACGCCCAATCCAAGTTCGACGACTGCGCCAGCAACAACCGCGCAATCGCAAACCCCTAGTGTAGCCTCCGCTCCGACTGCCTCTGCTGCGCCGTCAATTGCGCCAACGGCTGTTCCGCGCGTATCAACTGAGCCGGAAGTGCGTAAGGCCAAGTCGGTACGTCCAGAAGATCTCGCGAAGGCGCAGGCCGAAACGAGTCCATCACCCACGCAATCAAACGAACAGAATCGTGTCGCTATTCGTCCACTGAAAAGGACCTACCTCCGGGTCACCGTGGACAATGGGAGCGAGAATCCTCCTTTCGAGCACTGGATTTCCCCGTCCGATGGCACGGTGGAATTCCGCGGGAAACATGTTGCGATTCGGGTTCTTGATCCTGACGCCATTCAGATCAAGAAAAATGGCCAAGCCCTCGACGAAGACGACGAGGACGTGACGGTCAATTAACCCCGGCCATGAATTCGCCAGCTGCGGTGGCTGCAGGGTCCCATGCCCAACGCGAGGAGCAGGCGACACGCCCGCCACTGCAGCGCACCAGGGTCGGCATGATCAGCCTCGGTTGCGCAAAGAACCTGGTGGATGCCGAAATCATGATTGGAAGCGTGTTGCAACGCGGGATGGAGATCACGTCGCGCGCAGAGGATGCCGATGTCCTCGTGATTAACACGTGCGCATTCATCGATTCAGCCAAAGAAGAATCGATCGAAGCGATTCTGGAAGCGCACCAACAGCGCGGTTTAAACAAGCGGACAAACCAGAAATTAATCGTGAGCGGTTGCATGTCGCAACGATTCTCAAGCGAGTTGCGCGAGGCGCTTCCAGAGGTGGATGCGTTCATCGGCTTGGATCAAGTCAGTCAGCTTGGAGAAATCGTGGAGAAAATTGTGGCGCAAGATTGCATCTTGCACAGTGACGAAAACGCAAGTTACGAACTTGCGCCACTTTTCATTATCGCGCAGCCCAGGTACATTCCTGACTACGACACGCCGCGCTTCAGGCTCACGCCGTCGCACACTGCCTACGTTAAGATTGCCGAAGGCTGTAATCACCCCTGCAGTTTTTGCGTGATTCCGCAAATGCGCGGAAAACATCGCAGCCGGCAACCGGAATCGGTGCTTGCGGAAATTCGCGCACTGGTTGCCGAAGGAGTGCGCGAGATCAATTTGATCAGCCAGGATACCACATACTACGGAATGGATTTGTGGGCGGCGAAAGCGGGGCCACGCCAGCCAATCGACTCAAATCGCGGGCCAACTCTCGCGTCGTTGCTCCGCGAGATTCAACAGATCGAGGGCGAATTCTGGGTGCGCCTGCTTTACACGCACCCGGCCCATTGGAGCGATGAATTAATCGAGACGATCGCGGCATGCAACAAAGTTGCGCGCTACGTCGATATCCCCTTGCAACACATCGACGACTCGGTGTTATGGCGAATGCGGCGGGAAACGTCCCGGGCGCATATTGAAAGGTTGATCGACAAACTGCGTGCCGGGATTCCCGGCATTGCCTTGCGGACAACGTTCATCGTAGGATTTCCTGGCGAAACTGAAACGGAGTTTAAAGCGCTATTGAGTTTTATCCGCAACACTCGATTTGAACGGCTAGGCGTATTCAAATATTCACAGGAAGACGGCTCGCGCGCGGCGAAACTGCCGAATCGGGTCCCTCTGAAGATTAAGAATGCGCGTTACCGGCGTGCCATGTCGATCCAGCGAGAGATTGCGTACGAGATTGCCCGCGAAAAGGTTGGAAGCGAACTACAGTTATTGGTTGATCAGCCGCATGTTGCCCGGAGCGAAGCAGACGCGCCGGACGTCGATACGCGCGTTGTTTTATCGAAGGCGGCGTCAGTTGGGGAATTTGTTCGCCGCAAGATTAGTGGAACTCGTGGATACGACCTGTTGGCTTGAATCGAAAAATGCATTTAACAGGTGACAACGGCCTGTTTCGCAGAGTATTTTCTAAAATCTATCTTGCTTGATGGCTGACTCCAACCAACTGACGAAAGAGACCGTTTCTCTTGAGTTACCGCCTGATGTTATAACGAAGCCGGCTGCCGCGAATCCACAGCCGCGCGAAACGGTCCGAATTCAGTTGCCGCCCCGGCCGCCATCGCCGCCGCCGCCGACAGTCTCGACTGCATCGCCATCGGAAACGACGCCTGCACCTGCGCCGGTCATGACCGTCTCAGATCCGGTTTCTCCGGCACCAAACGATGAGACGGCCCGTCTCGGGATTGCGCCGGAGCTGAAAAAAGAAACGGCCCGCATTCCGCTAACGCCGGAGCCGCCCTCCAAGCCGCTTCCCACCGTGCAGATGAAAAAGACTCAACCGCTAGTCGCCATGCCAGAGGCTGCAGCCCGAGGCGCTTCAATCTCAGTAGCCTCAGGAGAAAAAGGCACAACGATCCGGATGCCGCTATGCTGGACGTTGCTCGGCGTTTCGGCCATTATTTTGATTATTCAGATTTGGATATACTTTTCCTAAAGTTATGGACAATTCCGCTACAGTTAATCTCGATGAATCCAATTTCGACCGCGAAGTGATTCAAAGCGACAAGCCCGTGATTGTCGATTTTTGGGCGGAATGGTGCGGTCCGTGCAAAATGATTGCGCCGCTTCTCGATGAGGTAGCGCGGGAGAAAAACGGCGCGGTCAAGGTCGGCAAGGTTAATGTGGACGAAAATCAGAGCCTTTCGTTCAAGTACAACATTCGCGCTATTCCAGCCCTCCTTTTCTTCAAAAACGGGCAGCTGCGGGATCAAGTCACCGGCGTCACGAGCAAGAAAGATCTGCTGAACCGAATCGAGGCACTGGGGTAGGAATATTTTCGCGTTGCGGAGATTTCTAAGTGGCGAGTGACGTAGTGAAAAGTCGCTTGCCTCTCTGTTCCTAAGCACTCGTCACTTGTCACTGGGCAGTTCGCAGGGCGGTTTGCGCCCGGCGGGGGTCGAACCCACAACCTCTGGCTCCGGAGGCCAACGCTCTATCCAGTTGAGCTACGGGCGCGGACGAGAACAGGAATTAGCCACAGATTGGGCAGATTTTCACAGATAATTTATGCATGTCCTCGTGCTGGTAATCGTGCTCATGCTCGAATTATCGGCGATGATTAGGAGCACGAATTCAAGTTGCAAAATCGATGCCTCCGGATGAGAGTGTGCGCCCGCAGCGCACGGCGCGCTACGAGCTTATGAATCAGGTCATCGATGCCATCGAGAAAGAGCAACAAAAAGCCGACACCAACACATTCAAGGTGGGCGACAGCGTCCGTGTCCATACGCGAGTTGTGGAAGGAGACAAGGAACGCATCCAGATATTTACTGGAGTTGTGATTGGACGCAAAGGCCGTGGACTAAACGAAACATTTACCGTGCGCCGCATCTCGTACGGCGAAGGCGTGGAGAGGGTTTTTCCATTGCACTCACCGCGCATCGCAAAAATTGAAGTGGAGCAAGAAGGGCGCGCTCGCCGCGCCAGATTGAATTATCTTCGTACTCGCAAAGGCAAAGAAGCGAGCGCCGTCAGAGAGTAGGTGTAGTGGCAGCTGTCTTCAGCCGCAAACCTCAAAGACTGCGCATCAGGACACGCGCCTCTACAATTTTCGCAATTCATTTTTTCATCTGCGGAAATTTGTGTAATCTGCGGACGCATGTATCGGCGCTGTGGTTTTCGCTACGAGAAAAAACTCCGTGCTAATGGCGTGGTTCGTGTAGCCGGGATTGATGAAGCGGGCCGCGGCGCTCTGGCTGGTCCGGTCGTCGCCGCCGCTGTAGTGCTCCCGGAAAAATTTCGTCACTGCCGCTTAAACGATTCCAAACAGCTCGCGCCGGAATTGCGCGAGGAGATCTATGTCGAGCTTACCAGTAATTCGCAAATCAAATGGACCATTGGCGTCGTCGATTCAATTGAGATCGACCGGATTAACATTCTGCGGGCGAGCCATAACGCGATGCGCTTTGCGATCAGAGCACTGATCGAACAGCCTGATCATGTTTTAATCGACGGTCTGCCAGTTATCCCGTTTCCGTTTCCGCAGACGGCAATCATCGATGGTGATTGCATCAGCTTGAGCATCGCTGCTGCCAGCGTAATCGCGAAGGTCACACGCGACAGAATGATGCGTGACTTTTGCGCGCAGTTCCCACAATATTCTTTCAGCCAGCATAAAGGTTACGGCACCGAACTGCATCTCCTGAAGCTCAATGAATTCGGCCCTTGCCCGATCCATCGCCGATCTTTCGAACCGGTGGCGCAACCACTTCTGGCGTTGGAGGAGCTTGCCCAAATCCGGTCATCTCCGGCGCGGCGCGCGCGGCGAGAAGTTAGCGTGCCGCTACCTCAAGCGTAGCGGTTACAAAATCCTGTTGCGCAATTTCCGCGGTCGCAGCGGCGGTGAAATCGACGTTGTCTGTCGTGACAATGACACGCTGGTATTTGTTGAAGTGAAAACGCGCGGCGGCGAGGATTTTGGCCGGCCAGTGGAAGCAGTGGATCGTGAAAAGCAGAAGCGAATTTCGCGCGGCGCGCTGGCCTGGCTGCGAATGCTCGATAATCCCGACATTCTTTTCCGATTCGATGTCGTGGAAGTCGTCGTTGCGGATGACGCGAAACCACGCCTTGAGTTAATCAAAAACGCATTCCCGCTCTCGAAGCCGTATCTCTACTGATCTGTATTGTGTAGCGCCAAAGGCGCAGGATTCATCGCGAAGCCTGGGGCAACGCCCCAGGATTCGTGGAAGCCCACACGCCAGCGCTGAAAGCGCGATTCAGTTTCAGTTCGTTCTATTTATCGCAATCAGCCGCTGGCTGAATCGCGCCTTCAGCGCTCGTTGACGAGGGATGATGGGATCCCTGGGGGCGGTCCCCAAGCTGGCATGAAAGAGCGCCTTTGGCGCAATCCAAATACGGTCTCCGAAGTGTCCCACGCACGGGACAAGCGCTGGAATCTACTTGCAATCCAAGTTCCGACGCCTGGATAATGCGCAAACTTTTGTGAACACGAAAATCAATCATTTCGCAGTTTGGCTCCTGGTCGTTGTACATCAACTCATCGGCTGGGGCTGGTACGCCATCTTCGGCGAGAAATGGCTCAATCTGCACGCCCGCACCATGACCGACATCGAGCGCACGCATAACGTTGGTGCGTACGTGTTCGCAATTGTTACGGCAATCGTCGTGAATTACACGTTGGCTTGGCTGATCTCACATCTCAATGCTAGCAACGCAATCGCCGGATTGAAGATCGCGTTGGTTTGCTGGTTTGGCTTTCTCTTCGTCGAACACGCCACGATCGCCGTGTTCTCCGCTTTTGAAACAAATCCCTGGCCGCTAATCTTGATCGACATGGGCCGGCCATTGGTCGCTTTCTCGATCAGCGGCCTCGTCCTCGGTGCTTGGCGCAAACGCGCGTAATGGTAGCGCGCGACCCTGGGCGCGCCAACGAATTCTACGGCGTCGCCACGGGGCTCGACTCGGCCGCTGCCGCTTCGATTTTCGTGGCGCTCATTAGGTAAGTCACCGTCACGGTCGATCCGACTTTAAGCTCGGCTGAACCTTTGGTCGTGGCGGGATCGATATCGAATTCGAATCGCTCCGTTCCTTTTTCCACGGTAACTTTGCTACCTGTCGCTTCGACAACCGTTCCGGTGATTTGATAAGTCTCCGCGCCGGCAGCGAACACTGTCCCGTTCAGCGCGAGACTAAGCG
>WNGQ01003768.1_pt1 | contig 21144 bp, 16 predicted proteins | sample 5407661 | NCBI WGS metagenome assembly WNGQ01 (sample SAMN13153382, study PRJNA577476) | soil metagenome | isolation source: 60 cm soil or saprolite under Garry oak tree replicate 2 | place: USA:California | collected 2016-06-15 | reverse complement strand
GGCCAAGTCTTCAAAGCCTACCGGCTGTCCCCATTCCGGGACTGGCCATTTGGTGAGAAATTTCCCGTTCGAGTCGAATACTTGTATCCGGCGGTTTATCGGATCGGCAACGTATACTCTGTTGTTTCTAGGATCGACCGCGACCGAGGTAGGATCGTTAAACTGTCCCTCGCCAGTTCCTTTACTGCCCCAGATCGACAGCACCAGGCCATCGGGGCTGAACCTGACGATCCGAGTGTGGCCCTGATCAAGCACATAGATTGAGCCGTCGGGACCGATGGCGATGCCGCGCGGTCCATAAAATCCAGGGTCGGGGCCTTTCCACTCGGCGACGAAAGTTCCGTCGATGGCTAGTTTCAGTGTCCGATGGTTGCCAGCATCTGCCACGTAGATGTTGCCACCCCGGTCAATTGCAATCCGATTAGGGACAGACAATTGTTCCTGGCTGCCGACCTTGTTTTCCATAGTGCCGAGAAACGCGCCGGTTGCCGCGAATTTCTCGATGCGCCTGTTACCGGTGTCAACCACCAGAATATTTCCCTCGCCATCAACTGCAATCCCTATCGGAGAATCAAATTGCCCCTTGCCTGCGCCCTTGCCACCTTGAAACATGTTAGTTACATCCCCAGGCAGGGAGGTCAACTGGGGAGTAGCAGGGAACGCCCTTACGCGATCCTGAAACTGACGAATGTTCTTGTTAGGGATGTTTAAAACATAAAAGCTTCGTACTCTCCCACCAAAGGAAAACGAAATGGAGTCCTCCGTTCCGAGATCGCGAAGCGATTGAAACATGTGGATTATTCTCTGTGTCTTTGGATCCGTTTCCCAGATCAGCTTTATCGCCTTGTTAGTGGGAACATAACCGAGGATGGCCCGTTTATTTGCGTTCCACACGTCTTGTTCTGTCATTACAAAAAAGAAAGGGAAACCGTTACAAAACGACAGGCCCTTGGCGTCGTCGTAATCATGCAAGAACAGATGGATGATTGAATAAGCGTCGTTTTGGCAGATGAACGTGTCGTAAGGAGGGTCAGGAATGCCTTTGATCCGATTGAACTCGTCACGTTCCAAATGAGGAGCGCCGGGGTGTTCTTGGCCGGCTACAACGTGTCTTAGGAAGCGCGAAACAGCGACCTCTCCCTGCGCATAGTGATGGATCGAAAGCGGACTTTTCGTTTTCGCATAAATATACCGAACTGAGGGTACCAATCCATCGAGAAGGATTAATCCTGCGAGCATTCCGAGAACAATTCGTACGCCTGGCCAACGCTTCAATTGCAAAATCCCAGCCAGGGTGAAGCTCATCAGGATCACCCAAAATGGGATCGGCATTAACAGCCGGTTCTCGATGCACTTTGCGACGAAAGCGCCTGCGACTGGGATTACAGCCAGCAGTGGGATTTCAAAACGCTTTTGCCAAACCGCTAGCGCAAGCCCAGGAAGGAGAACCCAGTAATATGGCAGTGGGATCGGTAAAGTATCGGGAATAAAGAACCGCTGGGCAGGGACACTGAAAAAGCAGCTTCGACATTGCTCAATGTACGGGTGAATACCACTCAGAAAAGGGCCCGCTTGGAGTGCGTGCCAGAAATCGCGAACAAAGCTGGATTCGTAGTAAGTGTAGGCGCCCCGGTTAAAAAGAATGTAGAACAGGAGCGGCATTGCGGCCGCCAGAAAACCGTAGACCACAACAGCAATTGACGTCCAAGTGACGGATGTGGTTGCCAGCCGCTTCCAATAAAACGCAGCATAAAGAGGTGTAGCGACCACGAGCGCCAGCAGATATTGCTTGCCCGATATTGAGCTAGCCAGGCAGAGCCCTGCGGCAATCCCACCTAGCGAAAGGTAGAAACATGAACGGGTCCTGCAAGAAGTCCAAGACAGTTTGCAGTCACGCCCCTGTGGGGCGTCTCCTTCATTCGGCAGAGCGCTTCCAGAACGGCGCACAGCGCCGTGGCTACAGTGCTCTGCGTTTATGAGGTGTGTCTTAAATCCTAGGTGCAGAAAGTAGAGAGATACCACGGCGAAAGCCGTTGCCATGGGGTAGCGGTACCCTGCGAAAGTATATATGAACGCGAATGGGAGAAAATTCAGGATCAGCGCGGCGATAGATGTGACACCATACGAATCGAAAAACAGGTCAACCAAAAGGAGAGTGAATAGGAACGTAGTCAGCCAAATGATGAAGAGCGCTACCTGGTAAGCCAGAATATTAAAGCCGAATAGCTTGAGAAATCCCCAAACATAGTAATGAAACAGAGTCTCTCGCGAGATAGGGAAATGAAACCACGCCGGCTGATATGGATGATTGATAACATAGGTTTTGAGGTACCAAAGGTCCCATCCGGACTCGTCGAAGAGCGAATTTCCGTTCCAAGGTGCCGTGTTGAAATTCCACAGGTGCGAGACTATGAAGAACAGGATCCAGAACAGAAAGAGTGCTGGTTTCGGGTTTACTAGCTTTCTTAATGGCGCAGCCATGTCGCGCACGCCTGGTACAAAAGCCAACAGCAAAAACGACATGCTGAGCAACCAGCCAATTGGCTGCCAGACATCTCCCCACGAGGATTGGCGATAGTGCGCTGCTGCGGCCAGGGCGCAAACGGCCATGGCGACAAATGACAAGCCGAGAAGCAGAACTCTCGGCTTACGAAGACTGGATTTCAGCTGAGGCAAATCCACACGCTCACTGTCTTTTTCGCAGAATCGAATCTCCGGGATTCATGTCACAAAGTTGGCACTGTAGCCGCGGCTCTGTGCGCCGCGTTGAGATGCCGCTTCGGCCTGACCTGAGTTAACGCCCCACAAGGGCGTGGTTACAACGTTTATGAGATAGCTTCGGTACAACACACTCATCGACGAGGCAGGCTTCTATCGGTTTAGAGATCGATGGCAGTTACGCGATTGCCAGCCATGTTTAGAACATATAGCTTGCTGTTTACCAAAGCCAAGGCCGACGGTCCGTCGAGCCTCTCCCCGGTCCGCGGCGTTAGGCTGCTAACCCTTTTCCCGTTCAAGTCATAGACGAGCAGAAAGTTCATGTTTGCACTAGAGGCGTATAACCGACCCGTTTTGGAATCTATAACCAAATCTTCGAATCCATGTGACCGGCCCCATTCCGGGATTAGCCATTTAGTTAGAAAATGCCCGTTTGAATCAAATACCTGAATCCGTTTGTTGATTGGATCGGCCACAAAAACTCTGTTGGTTTTCGGATCAACTGTTACAGAGGTGTGGTCGTCGAACTGTCCGTCCCCGCTGCCCTTGCTGCCCCAAAACGTCAGCACTCGTCCATCAGGACTGAATTTAACGATTCGCGTGTGGCCTTGATCGACAACATAAATGGAGCGATCGGAGCCGATTGCGATCCGGCGCGGCCCATAGAACCCGGGATCTGGCCCCTTCCACTCGTCAATGACATTGCCGTCGGGTGCCAGCTTCTCGACTCGGTGCCGGGCAGCGTCTGCCACGTAGATGTTGCCAGCCCGGTCGACGGCGATGCCGTTCGGTGCACCCAGTTGTCCGTAGCCGATTCCCCTAATTCCCATCACGCCGAGAAAGGTGCCGGACGGCGCGAATTTCTCGATTCGAGCATTATTGGTGTCTGCTACGAGAATGTTTCCATTGCCATCAACGGCAATTCCTGTAGGGCCGTCAAATTGTCCTTTGTCACTTCCTCTGCCTCCGTCAAACATGTTAGTCGCAGCTTCAGGCAGGGAACTAAGCTTGGCAGGGGGTGTCTCCGGCACTTTGTAGATTATCAGGCCGTTGTACCTGCTGTCCTCGAACACTTTTGGAAAATAAGCGGCATAGAGCTGTTCGTTGGGGCGCTTGATAAATTGAGCCTGGCGAACGGCGCCGTCGAATCCCACATACTTGATACCGTTCTCCTTTAGAAGGCGATACACCTTCCATGGATCCTTGTTCTCGAACAGTTCAATGTAAACTCTGTCGCGCTTACTAGCATCATAACCTGCGGACCATGCATAGTATGGCCAGCCATAAAAGACGCGCCGGCCGGCCATCAGGATAGGATGATTAACGAAGCGATCCGTGAGAAAGATTTCTCGCGGCGTAGTGTTCTTGTTCAGCCAGTCGATCAATGGATCGTTCCGATAAGTAACTTCGCTCCAGCCAGTATTATGGACCGGGAAGAAATCGATAATGCCTCCCGGAATGATGATCAGCGGGATAAGAATTGCGGCGAATTTACCTGGCAATGTCGTGCCGCCCAGCGAAAGATGCCATAATCTCCATGTGAACTGGAAAGAAAAGGCAACTGCAAGAAGGCTTAACACTGCCAAAAAGACGCGCCTTTGCAGGCTCGTGGCGAAAATCAGCGCCAGCGCGATCAACAACCACTTGGCCCCAAAAGTAAATCCAAGATACTTCACCACATTCACGGCGGTAGGGTGATCGATCGTGTAACCCCAGTGAAGGAGCTTTGGCATGTTAGCTCTACCGCTCCCCGTGCTTAGATAGAGCATCTGTGGGAAGGCGATGAGACCCGCTGTGACGCCCAGTGCAATCATTTGCAGCCGCCGCGGACATAAAATGAACAACAGGCCCAGGATGGCGGCGGCGGCGAGGAAGACTGCGCTGTTCCACATTGGCAATAGGCCAAGCAAAACGCCTGAAAAAATGAAGGCTGGCAAAGTAGTGACAAAAGCTTCTGTGCTGGCGGCGGTTTCCTGTCCACGGTCCGTTGTCAGCGAAGCGATGGGCGGGTTGGTTTGGTATTCTGGAAGCTCTTCAAGTTGCCCGGTATTACCGGAAGCGGAGGCAGGCCCGGTTTCGGAGGGGGTGTTCGACGGGGCTGTTATTGTGTTCATAACAGCCCGCGTCTCAGCCCGTTTAGCTGCTGCGGCGCGGTAACGGATCACCAGAAACACGAGGACAAGCAACAGTATCCCGATCGCGCTGGCGAAGTGCCGCTGATTGAGGTAAGTCACCTGCGACCACGTCCCCCAGGCGTCACCACGGTACGGAAAGATCGTCGGAAGATAGTCGCGCTGGTTTTTGATGGCTTGGATCGCAGCGCGTACTGAAGGTTGCTTTTGAAGAAATGGGATGTAAGACAGCGATCCGAAAAAGAAAAAAAGGACCGACCCTAGCCGCCCAACTGCCCGCGAATTGAACAATACCTCACCGAGCGTCATTACCACCACGAGCATGGCTACCAGAGTCATTATGCTGAGGAGATTCAGACTCCAGGCCGGGTCGAGCCCGAGGAATTCAAGATTTCCCGCCTGAAAATAGAACAAGAAATGGTAGCGGATGCGATCGCCGGAGTAGTGCGGATATTCGGTTGGAAAGTTGTGTCCTACTGCGAAGCTCTGCATTAGCGCAGTGTTTGGCCCGAAATCGCTGTACTCAGGGTTGGCGATCTGAAGCTTGCTGCCTTTGGAAGTGAAAGAAGCAAACATCATCCACGAAACGAGGAGGACGTATGCGGTGATAAGTAGCCAGTCCGCTATGCTCGAGCCCTTGGGCCGTGGCAGATACAAATCCGTCCGGCTCTCCTGAACTGTCGCCGAGCGAGCTTTAATAATTCTGCGTTTCCACTTAGGCCAGGACAGCAGCGCGATCGCTGCTACAAAGAATAACAGATTGGCCCACACCAGTGGTCGTGATGTCCAGAAGAAGGCGAGTCCTGTCAGGTAAGTGAACCACGAACTGATCAAGAGGCCTGCGAGGATGGCTGCTGCACATCGGTGCGCAACCGATTCGAACTGATAAAAGCGACGGCAGAAAAAGTCCCCGACGCAAGCGGCCAATATCAAATAAATCAGAGCCGTCATTCCCAAGTCTCCGCTGACTTAGGACCGACGCGTGCATTTGCACAAGGCTTCGGCGCGCAGGCCATAGGCGCAAATCGTAAACGCACGATTTTCTTCGTCAATATGGCGCTAATTTTCATGGCAGACGAAGTCGTCAATATGGCGCTAATTTTCATGGCAGACGAAGTAGAGAACTTGGCAAACTTCCAACCACAACGCGTTTGCTACGGCTGAATTTTGTCGGTCCAAAGATAGAGCCAGGCGGCCATTGCGTTGATGGCCACCGACACAGCGAAGAGTGCGCTCTCGGTGATCGTCAGTTTTGGTGGCCCGTTGCTTGTGAGCAAAAGGAACATCCATGGCAACAAAATCATGGCATAGCGATATGAGAACTGCCAGCCTCCTGGATTTCCGTGGCACCAGAGCACAAAAGTTAAGATGCCAATAGCGATCCAAGATACCGCCTTGTACGTTCCGCCGTTTCTGAAAATGAGAAAAAGAAACGGGCTGCTGAGGAGAATCGAACATCCAAAGGGAGGGAAGCTAATGAACGGAAAGTCAGGCTCGTCGTGGAATCCTTCAAACAGCATCTTTTGAAGGTTCCAGGGAATCGATTGGAGCGAAAATAGCCCGTGTTCGTACCACGGCTCGTCGCGGACTTCCGGGATGTGAAAGTAGCCAAAATCGAAAATTGAATGGAACCGCATGAAATTATACACGGCAGTCAGCAGCGCCAGAATTACCGGCAGAGTCAAGAAGTTGATCAACATTGGCGCGCTTTCACGAAGCAACTGCGTGAAGCTTTTCCAAGTAACCGCTGCGCCCGGCGGACACAGCGAGTGTGTCGTTGACGATTCGGAAATTGCAGGGCAACGGCTCCGGTCATCCGGCAGCCGATGCGTCTGCCTTACGTCGGCTGAGCGTCTCCAGAAAAGATAAAGATACAAAGGCGTGGTGATCAGCAGCTCAGTCCGGTTTCCAAAGGCAAGCGTGAAAAACGCCCCCGCGATGAAAGGCGACGGCCGCACCAATGTAAAATAGAGCGCTGCGGTTTCTCCCAGTAGCGCCAGACCCAGAGCGATTTGCCACGCGCCACCCATTCCAAGATTGGACCAGGTCCACGTTCCAAAAATTGGAAACAGCGCCAGCAAAATCCGCCGGGCGAGTGATTGTGGTTTGAGGCTGGAGTAATGAGGTCCGAATGCTTTGGCCAGTTGAAAAAAGAAGTAAACGCAAGCTCCGGCGATTAGCGCGTCCAGAACGCGCGCTGGAACGTTGTGGATCAGCGACATCTTTTGCAGAAGCGCAACCGGCACCATGCTGATCACGGCGCCTAGCGGAAACGCTGAATAATATTTGTTGCCATAAGGAATCATCTCATTGAGCCACTCGGGCGGCTTTTCCCGAAGCCCGAGATCGCCGCGCAAAAAGGCTGAGGCAATCTCGGTGGTATAATCCAAATCGCGTAGCGTCGGATTGGTGGAAAAGTAGAAAACGAGCGCCGCAAAGAGCGAGAGTCCGACCGCCGCCCAAAGTTCCCATCTATTGTTTTTCTTTGGTGCTTCGGCCTCCATTAGACTCCAGATATCCAGATTGTGACGATTGACCATTCGAAAACTGCCGATCCCGGCATGTTGGCCGATTCGCGTAGGCGAATATGCTCTCTGCTGTCAGAGTGTGAAACCAGCGGCAGCGGCATCGCGATGAAACATGCGGACTGTATCAAGCGAAAGTTCGTCGAGGTCCTTGCCAGCGAGTTCGCCGAATTTTTTTAGAATATCGTGCGGTACCGTCACGATATGACAGTGGCAGGCAGCAGCTTGAAACACGTTAAGAACCTCACGAACGCTTGCCCACAGAAGTTCAGCTTTCGGGAGATCGCTCACTATTTTGACCGACTTCGTCATGATGGGCAACGGATCGACCCCTGTATCGGCGATTCGGCCCGCAAGCACCGACACGATGGCTGGAACAATTGGGTCCAATGCGGCAGCAACCGCTTTTACCTGACGAGGCGTTAGCACCGCCGTAATATTTAACTTCACGCCTTCGCGAGCTAGCTGCGCGATCAATGGAATAGAGGATTCGCCACTCGTATTTGTGATTGGGATCTTAATGTAAATATTCTCCTGCCACTGGTGCATTTTGAGCGCTTGCCGGCGCATCTCGCTAAAATCATCAGAGAAAACTTCAAACGAGATCGGTTTCACTTTGACCTCGTTCAAGACTGCTCTTGCGAAGCTTTCGTAATCAGTGAGACCGACTTTTCGCATCAAGGTTGGGTTCGTCGTCACGCCGTCGATGTACGGCTGTCGCGCAAGTTCCGCGATGCCCTGGAAGTCCGCCCCGTCCGCGAAAATTTTGACAGGCAGTTCCAGCAGGCGATCGGTCATCCCTTCGAGGCTAATAAAGGCTCAGCGCCGATTGCAAGCAGTTAGACGCATGAATCGCGCAGAACGGCATTCACGGCCTCCTTGAAATTCGCAACAGTAACATCCGCAGCTTGGCGCAATTTTTCTTTGTACCCTCGTTCGATGAAGATCACGCGACAACCTGCGGCGCGCGCGCAATCGATGTCACGCCATCGATCGCCGATAACGTAACTCTCTTTCAGATCAATGTTGAGCTCGGCTGCTGCTCGCAGGATCAAGCCGGGTCGCGGCTTGCGGCAATCGCACGGCTGCCCGTACCGCTCGCCGCCGTGATAACAAATCTCAATGCGGTCAAGTGATGGAAGTGCCGATTGCAATTTCAAATGCATCGCTTCAACCGTCTCGCGGCTCTGGGTGCCGCGGCCGACATCAGGCTGGTTTGTAATAACCACCAGGAGGAAGCTCGCAGTCTTAAGTCGCGCGCACCCGTCCACGACATCGCCATAGAGTTTGAAATCCGTCGGGCTCGAAGGGGGATGAGGCTTTCCGTTCCGGACGACAGCGCGGTTGATTACTCCGTCGCGATCCAGAAATACGGCGCGCCGCGTTACCTGACGCTTTCCCATTTTGTCTCGGCGACTTTGAGACTAGGATGCGAAATCCACAAATGCCAGACCACCGCCTGGAATGCTTCCGCGTGCGGCGTGACATTTTCGGGATTCACGGTGGGAATCACAATCGCCACATCCGCAACAAGCCCCGTGTAACCACCATCGCGACCAACAATGCCAAGAATTGCGCTTCCCCGTTCCTTCGCCAGTTGCAGCGCGCTAACCAAATTCGGACTGACATTTTTTTCCAAGCTGCCGCCGCCCACGGATAGAACCAGCACTGCGTCTTTTTCGTTCAGCCGGCTTCCCTTGAGCCATTCGGCGAAAACTGAAATCCAGCCGTCGTCATTCGTGCGCGCGGTCAGTTCCGCGACATTATCGGTAGGCGCATAAGACTCGAGCCCAGCCAGGGTACGGAAGTCATTCACCGCGTGGGAAGCATTCGCTGCGCTGCCTCCGACTCCAAGGATAAAAAGCCGCCCACCGCGCGCGCGCACAGCTGCTAAAAGCTTCACCGCTTTTTCACAGTGCGCCGGATCAAGCTTTGAGATGATTTCAGCCGCCTCGCGAAAGTGTTCTTTCGAATAGCTCATGCCGGAATCGAAGCGGGTCTATTGCGCAACAAGGAATCAAGCTCAGCGAGACCTTCGCGCGAGCCGATCTGGTAAAAGCGTTGTTTCACTTCATACGCAGCCACTTGCTTCTCCGAGACCAGACGCGAGTAAACATCAACCAGATCGAACATCGCGTCGTCAGGAAACGAGCCGAATACTGACGCGCTCAAAACGGCGATGCCGTAGTCGATATATCTCATTTCCGATGTGCGAAGCTTTTTGCTGTAACGACGAATTTCTCCGCTGTCGAACCAGAGATTACTCGCATCCCAGCGGCCCTCGTTTTCGAACACTGTCATCAAAGCCGGTTTGCCGCTCACAACAAAGGCCTGAACGATAGCTGCGTAATCGACCGGCATGTATGAGTCTCCATAAATGACCAGAAATTTTTCACCGAGTTTTGGAAGCGCGCGCTTCAGGGCACCGCCGGTTCCGAGAAGCGTTGGTCCATCGAATGAATAATCGATGTGTAAACCAAGCGTGCTTCCGTCGCCAATATTTGCCTGGATCGCCTCGCCCAGATAGCCCACGCAGATAACGATCTTGCGAAATCCTTCGGAATGGAGGAGCCGCAATTGATGGACGAGGAACGGTTCACCCGCTACGCTCAACAGCGCCTTCGGCGTTTTGTCAGTTGCCGGCCGGAGTCGTGTGGCAAGGCCGCCAGCCAGGATGGCGACGGGCCAGTTTGCCAATATCATTTTTCCTGGGCCTGTCACTGGATGAGAATTTTTGTACCCTCGGGTTCAAACCGGAAACGCGCTTCCACCAATCCTCTCTCCCGCATTGCGTGACGCAGGCGAGCTTTATCTTCAGCGTAAAACATGAGAAATCCGCCCCCGCCGGCACCGATTAACTTGCCGCCCAGCGCGCCGTTCGCCATCGCGACATCATACGATTCGTTGATGAACTGATTACTCATAACTGCCGAGCGTTCCTTTTTCCTCTGCCAATGAACGTCCATCAAGCGCGCGAACTCGTGAAGGTCGTTGGCTTCCAACACGCGCTCACTTTGCCGACCGAGTTCTTTCACGAAATGCAGGTTCTCCAACATCGCGTCGTCGGATTGCGTGCTCTTGTCGTGTTGTTCCTGCAAAATCTTTGATGCTGCCCGCGAGTAACCGGTAAAGAACAGCAACAAGTTGTCCTCCAATTCAAGCAACGTTCCTTCGGAAATCTTCAGCGGCTTCGCATGCACACCATCATCGGGCAGAAACTCAAAACAAGTGATCCCGCCATAGGCCGCGATGTATTGATCCTGTTTACCGATTGGTTCACGCAGTTCTTCGATCTCGATACAGCAGGCTTGCTCGGCCAGTTCGGCGGGTTGAACAGGATTTTTGCGTAATGCGTGCAGGGCCTTTAGTAGCGCTGTCGTGAAGCTACCCGATGAGCCAAGCCCCGTCCCTGCCGGGATATCCGCCATGCTCGCAATTTCCAGATTACGTTCCTGTACTCCAGTCAACTTAAGCCCTTCTCTGATGATCGGGTGCTTTATCTGATCAATCGTCTCCGCTTCCTCGAGCTTCGAATACTTGAGCAGGAATCCATCCACAAAACGACGATGAACAGTGATGTAGACGTATTTGTCGATCGCTGCCGCAATGAGGAATCCGCCGTGCTTGCGATAATAGGAGGGCAGATCAGTCCCTCCGCCGCCCAGCGAAATTCGCAATGGAGAACGCGTGATGATCATCCTTAAGGCCGTGAGTTTCTGCCTAGAAACTCCTTCCATTTTGCCCGAGTCGCGTCTGGGACATTCATGTCGGCGTCCACCAGCCATGACACTGTGGTAAGCGAATTAATCACCACTGACACCGCGACCAGTCCGATAAGTAGATATCGTAAGTGGAAGGCAGTCTTGCCTTGGCGCAGAAAAAACAGGAAGGCGAAAACAAGAAACGGAAACACTTCCGCAGTGTAACGTTGACAGAGCCCCATGAATGACAAAATGGCGATCGCCTGAACAAATAAGATCGCAGCAATTGTGCGCTCCACTGCGTCAGAACCTCCGGGTCGAAGCAACATGGCCACGCCGATAACGGCACCGAGCACGATCCAGGATGAACACCATAACAGCGAAGAATAGGTTTCGGTAAAGGCCATGACATAAAGGGTCGGATGATCATACATCTCCCGTTCTGCCTTTAGGAACGGAGGTTCAGGTTGAAATTTCGGCCAGCGTAAGAAGAAATAGTCGGCAAAGCTGTAAGGTACACGCTCAAGACGAAAAAGGCCGTATTTTTCCGCGAACTCGCGTTGGGTTGGGTTGACAGAGTAACGCAGCGGCATGCCACTAAAAGTGCCGAACTTGGCATAAGTAAGACAGAGATAAAAAAGAAGCGCCGCAGCGAGCGGCAAAAACAACGCGACCAGATTGCGGATTGGACTCTTCCGAAACAAGCGAAGGGCAAGCGCCGGCGCAATCAAAACAAACGGCGCACCGAAGGTGACCCGGGAAAGTAATGCTGCGCCCGCGCTAAGGGAGAAGGCAAGCAGCAACCAGGTCATCGCGGCCCCTTCCGCTTCCCGCGAGCGCAAGGCGAAATAAAGAGCCGCAAGGGCCCAGGCGAATCCCCACACGATTGCTTCGTCGTAGATGGAGAGATTTCCCAGAAGCAACAGAAGCGGGGAGCCCAAAGCGAATCCAACCAAGGACACGTTGCCCAGGGCATCCTGCCATCGGCTCGGCAGATCAGACGAGCGTAGTGCCGTCCGGATGAGTCCGGCGAATGCAGCCAGGGCAATCATCCCTGCGCACAGGCCAGACAGGCGAGACCAGCACCCTCGGCCACTGGGATAAATGAAATTTAGAGGAATCCGAACGAAAGCGGGGAACGGTCCAAAGTACATACGAACTTTGTCGCCTACGATCAGGGACTCGTGGCGGCTCGCATCGGGGTCCACTCCAGGGTCGCCCCGAAGCAGGTGCTCGGCGTGAGAATCGTAGGCTTCGCTAAGCATCTCGTTGACAAAGATGTCGCGGCCTCCGGTCATGGTGAACATCCATAGGAGTGCCCCCAGTACCAGGACGACGGGCAGGAGTTTCGGTACGCGATTCGGTTGGCACATGTCGGGAAAGACTAATTTCAAATCAAGGACATAAAATACCAATCCGTCGCACCACCCTCATGGACCAGTTCAGTATCTCACTGGTCGAAGTCGGCTGTTTCCGCTATGGCGAAAAGCCAACCTGCGGATTTAATGCCGCGATCTCGAGATAACGCGTTTGGCCATTTCCATCAGCAGCGTGAAGCAGAATGTCTGGAATCCAAGCATGACCAGCAAAAGACCGAGAATAGCCGGATGAGAAATGGCTTCCAGTTGCAGTCCACGTTTCAAATAGTCAAATGCCAGATTCCCCAAGAGCACCAAACCCGCACCGATGAGGACAGCCGACCCGATCATCCCTCGATCGTATGTCACGATTTTTTGGAGCCGCTCCACGAATCGAGATTTTAATCCGTGCATGACGCGCGCTAGAATTCCGATTTGGATCGAACTATAACCCAGGGTCGTACAGGTCACGCCGAGTAGCATCCAGTGCAAGCTAAAGCCAATTTTCCAGATCCTTACAGGTCCCGCTGCCAATCCAAGAGAAAGGATTAGTCCAATCACCATAAGCACGAGGCCGGCCTTAAGCAGAAATGAATCTGCCGCGTAAACGAGCATCACCTTGAGGTTGACCCAGCCGGCGAGCCACGGAGATCGCCAGCCAACGCGCCGATGGTGACTCAATCGGCCCTCCCGGTCCCTGTAAAACTTAATCGGCACCTCGGCACTGGTGAGCTTTAGTCGAGCCGCCTTTAGGACCATCTCACTGGCATATTCCCAGCCCTCGGACGTGATGTTGATTCTCTCCAGCGCCTCACGAGTCACTCCGCGTATCCCGCAATGAATATCGGAATAGTTGCTGCGATAAATGCGATTCAGAATCCAATTAGTCAGGGGCGTGCCGAAGTAACGATGTAACTTTGGCATCGCTCCTTTTTCAATGCTGCCTCGAAAACGGCTGCCCATGATGAATTCCGCACCTTTTCGAAATTCCTGCACAAAAGGCGCGATCTCGCGAAAGTCGTACGTCAAATCTGCATCCCCCATTAAGATCCACTTTCCGCGGATGTAAGGAATGGCATCGATATACGCGCGACCAACGCCGCGTTTTGGCGTACGCAGAACCTCCCCGCCATGTTCGAGCACGATGCTGGGCGTGTTATCGGTCGAACTATCCACAATCAGGATCTGCCCGGATACTTGGGCTCGCTCAAGACCCTCCTTGCACCAGTCGATGAATTCCCCGACAGTGATTTCTTCGTTCATCGCAGGGATAACAATGCTTAATTCCACGGCGCGGTGGTTCGCGTTGTCGGGCAGAAGGTGCTCAATCGCTGCCGTGCCGTGACTGGGGGATGGCTGCAGTACCTGGATCACGGAAACGTGTCGCCAATCGGGCGCCGCGGACACAAGGTCGCGGACGTTATCTCTTAAAATCGAGCGCGCCTTTCTTGAGGGCGTACGCGTAGCCGACCATCAGTATGCAAATGAAGCTGAGCATGCTCCAGAAGATCGCGCTGCCTTGTTGAATGGAATCTCGATACACGACCGCCCAAGGATACATGAACACGATTTCAAGATCGAACAGGATAAAGAGCATTGCGACTACATAAAACTTAACGCTGAAGCGCGGCTGCCTCTCACCCTGGGGAATCATCCCGCATTCATAGGCGGTGTCTTTTGCTCGCGTGCGTGTTCCGCGCTTACCAACCAGGATGCTGACGAGCAGCGCCGAAAGAGCAAACAGAGCGACAACGAAGATTTGCAGGAGGATTGGCAAATAGTCACGCAGCATCCGGAAATGTCGCCTGAAGCCAATTCGTTGTGAATCGGACGGTTTACTTTACGCCAGCCAGATGACCATTCTGCTGAGCAATCGCCTGGGCGAGAGCCGAAGGCAACCCTTTGTATTTCTTGCCATTCTTCCTGACCGCACCGCGCGCCACAAGATTTTGCAATTTCTCGTAGGCTCGCAACCGCAGCATTTCCTCGCCGCCGCTGGCAGCATTTCGGGCGCGAAGATTCTCGTGCACGATGTCGAATAGCTGCTTAAACTCGAATGAAGAACGCTTTGAGAGGACAGCAACCAGCTCCTCAGTTACCAGATCAGGAACACGACGGGAGAATGCATTTTTCTTTAGAATAGCCATAGGGCCAACAAGATAGCAGATTTTTGACAGATTGCAGCAGTTTTCTTTGCTTTCGTTAGGGAAACAAAGAGCGTGCCGCAATGGCACAGGAGGGCCTTTTTCTGTTACGGCAGCCGTGTCGTTACACTCCCAAGACCCGCGCAGGCGACACGCCCGCCACTCCAGATGGCTTGGCTTAAGGCGTCAGGGTGGGAGTGGTTGTTGGCGGAATTGCCGCACGAGCAGGGCTGGAACCAATTTGTCGCATAGGCGCGCCGAAGCTGCTCAGAATAGCAAGCCCAATTCCCAATTGATCCAACGTAATGGGTCCGATTGACTCAGCTAAGTAACCGTCGCGCTCGTATTTTTGCGAGCAGATGATAGGACTCAGATGTTTCGTGATAACTTCCGCCGCTGGGAGTTTGCTTGCATCAATCGAGCCAGCGACTGCTGGGACAAACGCCGCAGCCATTAACAACATCGGCCGCAACGAAGCGTCGAGCCGCGAATACAACAGCGCTGTGTCTATATAGGCAAAAAAATTCGTGGGAGCCGGCAGTAGACGTGCAGCTGCCTGGTACGTTTGAGAATCTGCCAACTCGGACGAACTGCTACTGCCGTGTTTGATAGCCTCTTCCACGGATACCGGATTCAAACCAGCGATGAGAATCCGATCTGACAACGCAATTGTAGGCGTGATTGCCACAAAACTGGCCAGTGACTGCTTCGAAAAATAACGGACTCCATCTTTCTCTGTTTGGGCCCAGGTCGCCTCCTCGTCGGCGCGTAAGAGAGTCTCTACAATTTTTCCAGCCCGGGCCGTGTCCTTCACAGGTACCGTCACGAGCAATGACGGCCATTGCACGCTTGGAGGCCAATCCGCCAGGGAGCCAAGCTCGACTCCGAATGCCGCTTTCCAATCGGCTGCGGTGATCCCGCTGTCAGTAAGAGCCTGGAACATTTTTGTCCCCGCAAACACTGCCGCCTGGTTGAGAGTGTCCATTTTCTCCCCGAGATTGAGTAGCATCGCGAGGTAAAAAAATGTGTCTTTCGTTCCGAGCGAAAGCGATGATCGGGTAAGCGCTGTATCGTGCTCCAGCTTCGGCATGCCCAAAAAAAGCACATCATGTATTTTTCCGTTCTCGAACTGCATCGAACCCGTGATGCAGCGCATTTTCTCTAGCATGGTGCCTTCGCCTGGGGCGGGACTTGATCCGACAGCAGCACGAAGCGCTGCGAGTCGTTGCGAGAATGTCTTTGGCTGCAAATAAAAGAATGCCGCGTAATTGGAGGGCCGGCGCGAGATCGCTGCGCGATACGCGTCGTCTTTGTCGAGACTACTCTCTGGACGCGCTCCGCGGCGATCGGCACGATCGAGCAACGTTTCCAATTCCCGCACATCTGTTGCCGCGAGAAACCAGGGAGGATCATAAACTGTCGCAACAGAAAACGGAGCCGCTTTAACCACCTCAATTTCGTAGCGCTCGTATTGCACTTTCTCGCGCTTGAGGTTTGAATTCTGTCCCATTAAGGCCGAGCGCCATCCCCCGATAATTCGCTCCGCATCTTCCCGGCGGCCGCGAAAACGGAACCCGCCGAGGGCTTTAGGATTGTTGTTTTCCATCGAGGTCAGGGCGATGAAGGCGTTCTTTGGTGCCAGCTGTTCGATCTCCCGCAGAGTCTGAGAGACCGCATCGTTTTTCGGAACATTGCTCAGCGGCTTCCGCAAAAAATCCTGCACTGCAGGTTCCCGGTACAGCTGATAAATGTCGCAGCGCCGCCACTCTTCATATGCCTCGTTAAAATCCGGGATTTGCGCGATAAAAATTGTTTCCCGCGGCAAGAGCGCCGCTACTGGGGCGCTGGAGATCTTCTGGGACAAATTCCAATAGTACCAACCAGCGAACGCAGCAACGGCCAGCGCGATTAAAACCAACAGAATTCGCTTCATAAATACGGCTGCGTCACAAGAGCGGATGGTGGATACTCGATGGTGGATGGGCGTTCAACACAAATCCCGAATCCACAAATTCGGAATCGACATCCGCTTGGAAGCTAAGCGCGTGGGTGAAATTGCCGGTGCACGGCTTTGAGCCGTTGTTGGTCCACGTGCGTGTAAACCTGCGTCGTCGAAATATCGGCGTGACCGAGCATCTCCTGGATGATTCGCAGATCCGCACCGTTTCCCAGCAGGTGGGTCGCGAAGCTATGCCGCAGAAGGTGAGGATACACATTTTTTTCCAAACCACTGCGCCGCGCGTGCTTCTTAATGATCTGCCAAATACGCGCCGTTGTTAGTTTTGTGCCTCGCTCGGAAAGAAAAATTTCGCTGCCGCTGCGCGTTTTCACAAGATTTGGCCGCTCACCGGAGAGATATGCCGCAAGGGCTTCGCACGCTTTTCGACCGACCGGCACCAGACGCGTTTTATTTCCTTTGCCGGTCACGCGAATTATGCGTTCTTCAAAATTGAAATTCTCCAGTCGCGCGTTTGCCAGCTCGGAAATTCGGAGCCCGCTTGCGTAAAGCAACTCGATCATCGCCCGATCGCGCAACCCGTGGTTAGCTTTCGTGTCGATCTTTTCCAAGAACTGCTCCATTTGCAGTTCGTTCAACGTTTCGGGGAGATACCGCTCAATTCTCGGCAGCGCCAGCGGCTCGGACGGATCGCGATCAATGATTGCTTTGGCGGCGAGGAAGCGAAAAAAAATCTTCAGTGCCACTACGATCAGTTTGATGGAAGACGCTGAAAGCCCGGCGCGTTTGCGTTCGGCAAGATATTCGCTCATGACTGGCAGAGTCACACCGCGCGGCCGAGTGATTTTTTTTCTCGCAGCGCACCATTGCGCGAATTCGCTCAGCGATCTGTGGGTGGAAAGCTGATAATTTTCCGAAAGACCCCGTTCGACCGCAAGAAAACGAATGAACGAATCGATGAAGTCTTCCATCCAAGGTAAACGTAAATTAGGAGGAACTACTGACCAGTGGAAAATTGGTGCGCTGTAGCTCCCGAATGCTTCGGGCTCTTCTCAGCGGAGATCGCGCTGTTCCGGGCGTTGGCGCAGGGGCCCACACCCGTGAAGTTATTGACAAGCGAACATTAAGTGTTGGATGTTTCGTACGATGAGCTTGGATCTTAACACGATCACGGACGATTGGCCCTACGAGAGCGGCACCATCAAGGTGCGGAAAATTACCGGTCTCGACGGCCGCGAAAAACTGCAACTGCGCGTGGATCTCGGAGTTTTGCAAATGGAAATGACAGGTCGCCCCGATGGGCGGCGTCCGCACAATTGCGAGTCGCTCTTGGAATATCACCAGAAGCGTGCGAGCCGGGCTGAACAGAAAGGCGACACTTACGAACTGACACCGGAACAATGCGCGGAGCTGCAGCAGGAGGGAATCCAATATTATCACCGTTATCTGAGTCTGTTTCAGATCAATGATTTCGAAGGGGTGGTGCGGGATACGCAGCGTAATCTCGATCTTTTTACTTTCGTCAACGAACACACTGATCGCGAGGATTTTTCCTGGAGCCTGCAACAGTTCCGGCCTTACGTGCTCATGATGAATACGCGCGCCAAAGCGTCCATCTTTCTTGCGCAGGGAAAATTTGCCGACGCCATAACGGAAATTGAGCACGGGCGCGAAGCGATTGTGGAATTTCTGCAGCAGTCAAACTTTCCGGAACTATTGTCGAAGAGCGCTGAGATCGCGTTTCTCGACGAGTGGCTTGAGGAAGTAAAGTCGAAGCGCCCGCTTTCAAAGCTGGAGATTATGCAGCGCGAAATGGAAACCGCGATTGCAAAGGAACTTTACGAACGCGCTGCCGAGTTGCGCGACGCAATCAAGCTGCTCAAAACGCAAAAGCAGGCTTAAAGGGCAAGCTTCGCCATAGTTGTTAGTCGGCTGCACGGACGAGTCGCGGAACGGCCCACAGGGCCGTGGCTACACCGGCTCTAGAGGATATGTTCGCGATTATCGGACCGAAGCCGGATGGTCTTTATCTGTAAATCGTGCCGGGCCTGAATAAAACGTACCGTCTTGCTCTTAGCCCGCATGAGGATCGAATGCGTGATCGCCGTCACGCCTCCGCGCGCTCGCACACCAGTGAGCAGGGCACTGTCGCTGATGCCGGTTGCGCAGAAAATGATGTTCTGTCCGTTCGCCAGATCGTCCGCTGCGTAAATGCGATCGAGTTCCTTTTGATAGCCTTCGGCGATAAGACTCTTTCGCTCTTTCTCGTCGCGCGGCCACATCCGGCATTGCATGTCGCCGCCGAGGCATTTGATCGCCGCCGCCGCGAGCACCGCTTCGGGCGAACCACCGATGCCCATGTAAAGATCGACATCCCGATCGGGTAACGACGGCGCAATGGCTGCGGCGATGTCGCCATCGCCGATCATCCGCAACGAAGCGCCCGCCGCGCGAATGTTTTCCACGATTTCCTTGTGACGCGGCCGATCCAGCATCATTACCGCAATGTCCTGCACGCGCTTGTCCACCGCGCGCGCAACAATTGCCAGTATCTCAGCAATCGGCATGTCGAGATGAAGCGAATCGCCACGCTTCTTCATGTACTCGATCACGCGCGGCCCGTACGCCAGCTTTGACATGTAGAACGACGGGATGTCGCGCAGTGCCACTTTCACCCCTTCCTCGGGACTGGCTGCGGAGATGCAACTGATCGAGTTCGGCGCGCCCTTGGAAATATTCGTCGTGCCGTCAATCGGATCGATGGCAATGTGAAATTCGGGCGAACCGGGATACCAGGTGCCGAGTTGTTCCCCTTTGAAAATTCCCGGCGCGTTATCCTTGATTCCCTCGCCGATCACCACTTCGCCGCAGATGTTCATGAGATCGAACATGCCGCGGATGGCATCGCTCGCTGCCGCGTCCGCGGCTTCCTTGTCGCCGCGCCCGAGCCACCGCAACGAGTTCAGCGCTGCGGCTTCGGTCGCGCGGACGAAATCCAGCTCGATGATGCGTTCGATGTCCCGATAATCTTGTTTTGGCAGTCGCAGGGCCATGAATCGCTGATTTTCACGCAGCTCGCCCCCGATGACAAGAAATCAAGCATTGACGCCTTGCTTTCGGATCACCCTCATCAACGACGGCGGCAATTATCACCGATAAATTGGTGGGCCCGAGCGTCGTGCTCGTAGGTTCAACGGCTGCCAAAACGGTTGTCCTGAAACACGTTTAGTTGTGGCAAGCCGTCTTCGAGGGCGATAGGGATCAAAGACACTGTTGATATCTTAGCATCATCATTGAGACCGACTTCAAGTAACGCTCCGCGGTTCCACGAAGCGACTGTTGGCGCGCCATCGAAGACCAAGTTACCAAGGGAATAAACAATTAGACGGCCGTGGTAGGAATCCAGCGGCTGAACGCAATGTGGATGTGAACCAACAATGAGATCCACACCGTGATTAATGAGCCAGCGAGCGAGTTCGCGTTGTTCATCACTGATACTCTCGCTGTTTTCGGTTCCCCAATGAACCAAGCAGGCGACTAGACTTGCGTTGGCACGCGCATCGGCGATCGCAGCATTCAGGTCCGCGCGATTGGATGCCGTGGCGATCTCGGAGGTCGCATCAAAAGCACTGATCGCGAGCAGAGCGATCTTTTTCCCCTTGCAGACACCGAAGAAAGTCGGCGCGCAAGCATTGCTGGTCGGTGTTTTAATTCCAACTGGTTCGATTCCTTCCCGAAGCAGGTGCGCTGCGCAGTCGTGCAATGCGGCAACGCCAAAATCGAGCGCGTGATTATTCGCCAGTCCCAGCGCGTGAAAGCCGGCGTGGCGGAGCAATTGAGCAGATTGCGCTGGCGCGCGGAAGGCGTATCGACGAGTAGAGTCGCCAAGATTGGAAATTGTGCATTCTAGGTTTGCAGCGGCGAAGCATGCACCACGGAGGAAAGCCGCAATGCGATCAAATGGATCCTTGCCGTTTTCGATCTTCATCGCGCAACTGCGGCCCAGCATTATGTCCCCGCCGAAAATGAGCGTCGCGGAGGTTCTGGTGGACAGCACGCGGAACAAATCGAAACGACTTTTCCCGCGCTCTCTCAGGAGTTGCCCAAGCGTGACCATTTGCGGAGCGCCTGAAAGTTGGTGTGCGACAAGATCGTTTTCATCGAGAATGCCGACAGGCTGTCGATCCTCTATGACTGCTGCGACGTGCGTGCCCAGATGGACGATCGTGCCGCGCTGTAAATCCTCTCCGGTAATTGTTGCTGTACCCGGCGCAGCCGCCCGCGCGATTACGTCAAGATGTTCGCGCAGTTGCTTGGGGTCGGACCACGGAATCCCCGTGCCTTGCCGACGCATCGCGTAAACCACAAAATTTGCGCAATCCGCGCCGAGATCAGTCTCCGGGCCGGTATCCGAATTCTCAGACAATTCGAGGCTGCCGAAAAGGTACGGCAGGCCGAATTGCTCGCTGATCGCGGCTCGGAAGCCACTGGCGATGAATCTCCGCAATTCGAGGACCGGTGTTTCGCGAATTTTGCCATCGACGATGGCGCGGGCTCGCAAGCGCAGCGAGCCGCAGTGCAAGCTCGGATCAAACAGTTTGTCGACCGT
>WNGQ01002976.1_pt1 | contig 21144 bp, 17 predicted proteins | sample 5407661 | NCBI WGS metagenome assembly WNGQ01 (sample SAMN13153382, study PRJNA577476) | soil metagenome | isolation source: 60 cm soil or saprolite under Garry oak tree replicate 2 | place: USA:California | collected 2016-06-15 | reverse complement strand
GTCAGTTCCAAACCAATAGGAAAACGTTTAAGCCAGTTGTTATGAAGGTATTACTGATGATTACCCATGCACCGTTTATGAACCGGCTCCGAGCAAAAAGCAGTTTCTTGTCAGGGTTAACTGAGGAAGCGGGCTTATGAATTCAGAAATTGTGGCCTTTGCGATAGAATTCCTGGTCCAGGCTGCATTTCTAGTACTCGCGCTGTGGATTATGTTGAAACTTCAAAAACTGGAGTACAACGTGCCAGGATTATTTGGAGCGGCGGCGCTGGCTAGCGCCTTGGATATGATTCCTTATGCCGGCCATCCCCTTGCGGTGGGCGTGTTGCTTTTCAGCATGACCAAAGTGACTCGTTCAGATTATGTGGATGTCGCTTTCACGGTTTTTGTCGGCTACGCCCTCATGTTCGGAATGAATCTTTTCCTTCTGGGAACTTTGCTGGGAGATTTGAGGCCGTCCGCGAGGCCGGAAGAAACCATCGAATCTAAAATGCAACAGGAGGCGCAGGAAACAGCTCCCAGTGAGACAATCGCTCCAACCAATGCTGAAGAGAAGGCGGCGGCCATAGCACCTCCGCCCACCGCGACAAATGAACAAGCCTTGATGAAACAAAAACCTTCGTTCGCGAGCGGTTTCTCCTTAAGAGGCCTGACCAAGAATGGGAAGAACTCAGTGGCGATAGTTGATTCCGGGATGAAAACCTATACGATTGGCATAGGAGAAACGCTTTCAATGGACACACCCAACGGCAAAGTCAGCGTGAATTTGGAAATGGTGAACGATAACTCGGTGGTTTTGAATATTGGCGGAGAACAGAAGGTGCTTTCACGTTAGTCACCCGCGCTCCGACGCGCCATCGTCGGGGCGATGAACGAGCAAAAACCGTGGTAGAACAACTACTGCAATTTCGACGGCATTTCGGCAACGCGCGCGTAGAGCAGGGAAAGGGTATCGGCGGCGTGCTGAGCGCGCATATCCTGGCCAAATTGAAACGTAGCCGCGGCGTCGAAAGTGCGGATCATCATACAGTAAGTGCCGTTGGCCATCACCCCCAGCAACTCCCCGGTCTTGCTGAACACCAGGTCGCCCCGCGTGGGGTTGAATTTGCCGAACAGTCCTTTCAAAAAGCTGCGGTCCAACTTGACGTATTCCGGCGTACTCAAATCGATCTCGAACTTGCACTCGCCATAGTAGCCTTCCCTCGCGCCAACCAGCACCGCATCCTGGAACTTGAACGGGTCTGAGGAGACGCGGTAAACCTTGCAGCCAAGTTGGCGGCATTGGGCCGCGCTGACCGGGATCAACACCACGCGCGGGTCGTTCAGAAAGAAGGACATCGAGCCGACCGGAATGAGCGCCGCGCCTCGGCCAAGCGTGCCGGTGAGGCCCTCCCAATCCGTGCCGGGGTTCCACAGGGTCAGCGGCGTGTCTTGCACGTGGCACAAAGCGAAGATATTGGTGCCATCGCTGGCCAGGACTGTCTCAGTATCTTTGCTCCGGGTCGTCCCCAGCAGGCCGGATCGGAAAGCGTAGAACCGGGCCTCGACCCGGTTGCTGACAAACTCATTGAAGATGGTGTTCGGAGTCAGCGCGCGATTCTCGCGGATTTCCTGCGTTAATTCACCCGACTTGCTGGCGAGGGCCTTGACTCCCTCGGCCAATTTGGCCTTTTCTTCGCGCTCGACTTTTACCTCTTCCTGCATCCGGGTGGCGTGTTCGGTGGCGGAGCGTTTCTCGGCTTCGGCCACTTGCAGTTGGCCGGCCAACTGCTGCTTCTCGCCCAAGACGACCTGGTTGCTGCGCGCGAGTTGGGCCAGTTGTTGCTGCAGAGCGGCAGCTTGTTCGGCCTGCTTCCGCAATTCGGCTTCCATGGCCGCAAGCTTTTCTTTCGAGATCAAGGCATCGGCAGAACTGATCTCCACTTGTTGGTTGAGGTTTTGAATGTTGGTCTGGGCGGCGGCAAACTGCTGTTCGAGATTGGTCTGTTGCTGCTGCAGCCGCAGGGTTTCCTGTTCCCTGGCTTGGAGCTCTTGCTGGAAAGTCTGCGCCTGCTTTTCGCGCTCGCCCGCCGTCTCGCGCGTCCTGGCCAGTTCGCGCAGCAATTGGTCGCGGCCTTTGCGTTCCTCCTCCAACGCCAGCCGCATGACCGCCGCCAGGTCCTCCTGGCCAGAGGCAACTTGATTGGTCGCGAGGTCCACCTTGACGCGCCGCTCGACGCCCTCGTTAGTGGCCTTGTTGATATCCACCGTGGAAAAAGCCAGCAGGCTTACCAGCAGGAAATCGCAAATGACAATAAGAATGCTGCGGTTCATGTCGGCGTGGCGAACGCGCGCGCGGTGGCCGGCGCGACGGGTTCGGGGACGGCCGCTTCAGCTTGGAGCAGTAGTATGCGGCGGGCCGGGCGCAAATGGAAGATTTTGAATACCGACACGAATATGATGCCAAAGGACGTGGAAGAGTAGGCGGCCATCAGGCTGGGTTTGATGACGCCCAGCGAGACCAGGATTAGCGAAATAATCGTGCCCGCAAAACCCAGGTAAAGGCCGGCGTCAAAGAGGTGGTCCTCGTTTTCGAGCAGTCGCAGCTTGATGCGCGGCAGCACGTTTTGCCGGCCGATTTCGGCCAACTTGACCAAGCAGGCGATGTAGATCAGCGCCTGCAGCACGAAGAACAGGAGCAGGGTCAATAGACTTAGTTGATTCATAAGCGATGAATTCGCGCTGGTGATTCGAGCCGCAACCGCGCTGCCCACCGTGGGCAGGCGCAGTCGAAAGGGGAATTCCACTTTCTGGCTATCCTGAGCGAGAAACGGCTCGCTCAGAACCAGTACCACGAGCAGAAAACCCAGCGCAAACAAAACCTCGCGGGCCAGATGGAACCCGCGCACTTCCAGCGGCCGTTCCAGGGCCGATACCGCCGGTCTGGCAAAATGCAGGGCCGCGGCCAACAGGAACCCGCCTGACAGATACAAAAGCCATTTGATGGCCAGCGCGACCCACGGCGTCCGCCAGCAGTAATCTAACACATAAGAGAAAAACGTGCTCAACAGAGCGTTTCTGGCCACCTGGTCGCGCAGGTTGTTACCATAAAGCCGCTGATTGCGTCCCGCCAGCTCATTTACTCCACCCGCGCCGAAGCGGAGACTCGTCCCCAGGTCTTTCAGCCCGGTCTGGCTGAAGTTCATGACATATTTGACCGTCGCCGCCGGGTTGCCCGACAGTTGGATGGCGGAGAAGAGCAGCGGCAATTGGCCGTCGGCTTTGCGGACCAGATTGGCCAGCAGGCGGAGCGTCTCGGCATCCTCGACCTGGCCGACAAACACCACCAGTTGGCCCCAATTCAGTCTCTGGCCCAGCGACATGAGATCCAACAACATCTGTTCGAGCCGCTGCGATTTTCCGACCTGGGCCTCCGAGGCCAGCTCGAAGACCGTGTTGCTCAAAGCCGTCGTTAGGTGCCCTTCTTGCAGCAACAGTCCACAGATCGAAAGGGCGGCATCCAAAGCTTGGCCCGAGGCTGACTGCGCCGGAGAAAAGATGGCGGTGTTGGTCAGCGCCCGGCACCGCAGCAACGCTTGCACGCCCGGATTGCTCGAGGCGCGCAGAAACTCAAGCAGCTTCGCCCGATTTTCCTGCCGAATCGCGAATTCGGTGAACGGCAATTCGACGCGGGCCGACCCTGCTTCATTCGATAATGGGTGGCCAGGCGTCGAAGTTTCCTCGGGTTTGCCCGGCGGGGCGACCCGCGCGGCTGGCTGCCCCGGAGTAGTGCTCGGGACACCAAACAGGCTTTCCAGACGCGGCTCGGCACTGCCCCATACTTGTAGTTCGGGATGTTTTGTCGCCAAATCCAGCACGGCGACACCGAGTTCGCCTCGGTCGGGGAGCGCCTCTTCTCGGGCTGCCAGCAAAAGCAACTGCGCTGCCCCCAGGTTGTGCTGTCTTACTAGAGCCAGCCCTTGTTGAACCAAAGCAGGTGTGTTCCTGCCGGCCAATTGGAGGACGGTGGCGTCCACGGCCCGCAGGTGTGCAGGCACCAGCCAGCCGCAGGCCACCAGTACCAGGCCGACGGTGGCGCATACCCAAAACCATACCCAACGACTCATGCCAAATACATTGGCGCTTAACGCAGTTCGGTGCAAGTCCTGTTAGCCTCACTTGCTTGCAGTCGGTGCATCTCAGCCCTTGTGCGTGCCGGGACGGGGTGGAGCGTGAAGCGTGAAGCGTGAAGCGTGAAGCGTGGAGTGATGGTTCGACGCTCTGACGCTCTGACGCTCCACGCTCCACGTGTGCCCATGCGGTTGCTGCGGCGAGCGCTCCCCCGACCCCCTGAATCCTGACCCTGAACCCCTGAACCCTGAACCCTGCCTTTTCAATGCACATGCCCGTGCGGTTGCTGCGGTGAACCATCCTCGGTGAGCGCGCCAGGGCCGGGCGCGAGAATGGGCGCTACCGGGTTCGCACGCAGGTACCCCTCGACGTCTTTGGTAACCACCATCCGGCCCCACATCACCTGATAGTGTCCCGGGTAGGTGCAGACGTAATCATAATCCCCCTCCACCGACGGAGCAGTAAGCTTGAGCGATTCTCGCTGGCCGGGCTGAAGCATCCTGGTGGCGGCGACGATGTCCGAGATGCCGGGGATGTAAGCGCGGCCTTCGGCGTCGATTTCATCGGGTTTCATGGCTGCGGCAGCGACACCGACTTTTTCGCGGGCGTTGGGTTTCACCAGCACGAGGTTGTGCGGCATGAAGTCAGCGTTTTCAAAGATGATCTCGAACGGTTTGTCCGCTTCGACGACCAGACGCGGTGCATCGTAGCGCATTTGTTCACGCACTGTCCGAATGACGAACAATGAGACCCGGAGATCACGCAGGTCCTTGCGCAAGCCGGCCGCCTGATCGGCCGGGAGCAGACCGGCCAGGTCGTCGGCCAATTGCACGATCTCACTGTAGTCCTGGGTGGTGCGGCCGCTGGCCGGGATGGTCTTGGCCCAAGCCACCAGGGCGGTTGCCGCAGCGCCGGCTTGCGTTGCTGGCCATTTGGCGCGGGGAATGACCCGGAGCCCTTGAGCGGCAGCCGGTGCTTCCTCGCCCCGCTCGATGAGATCGGTCAGCGCCGTGAAAACCGCCGCTTGCTCGTGGTTCATGCTGACGATGGCGCGAATCGCAGCGCGGCGGATGCTGCCGGGAACATCTGCGCCGGCTGTGCCCACACGACCTGCAGGGGTCTCCTGGCCAACCAGTGGTTTGACGCTTTCGTAGGCCTTTGCCCGGAAATCCGGATCAGTCAGCAGTGGGATGGCGTAGAGCAAGTCCGCCAATGCGGCAGACGATTTCGCGGCCTCGCTCCAGACAGTGTCAAACGAGCCATCGGCCAGCGCCAAAGCTGCCCAGGCGTTCTGACGCAACTCGGCCGAAGCACCCGTCGAAGCGAAGTCGGCCAGCCGACCACGCACAGCTTTGAGCTTGTCAGGATACTGATAGGGCAGCAGGCGTGCCAGGGTCGCGGACGCGCTCGGGACCCTGGTGTTCCGTGCTCGGCGATTGGTGGCTGGTTTTTCGGCTTCCTTGGCTCCGACATTCGCATCCAATTCCGCAAGCAATACCGAGACGAGATTGGTGTTCCGCGCCGTTGCCAATTCACCCAGCGCTACCATGCGGTCGGCGTCGAGGGCGTCGGCGCGCGTGAGGATGGCTTCCAATGCCACGGGGGAACGCGGCAGCTTCAATAGCTCGGCGGTACTAATCGTCTCCAGGAGAAAGTGGCTGCCAGCAGGGTTGTCGGCGGCCAATGGCTGGCCGTTCTCGAGGGCCTTGCGCCACCACGGCTCGAGCTGGCGCAACGTTTCGTGGAGCGTGTAATCGAGATAATAATCGGTCGGCTGCTTCAAGGCGATGAGCGCGATGTCTGCAGCCTCGGCGGAGCGGAAGAAACTCGCGGCGCGCACCGCCTCCAGGCGCACGCGCGCACTCGGGTCTTCCGCCAGGCTCTTAAACCAACCCAGCGCGTCAGGCACACGGGCGCGCCAGTAGCACAGAACCCGAGCGGCGGCCGCGCGGGCCCGAGGTTCGGGCGAGCCCAGCAGGCGCTTGAGCAAATCGGTGTCCACCACGTTGTGCCACTGGTGCACCCAGAGAGCCTCCATCAAATGATGTTGATAGGCGGGGTCATGGGGATCGAGCGCCGCAGCCCATTTATTGACGGCGGCAATCACTGCTGCGGTATCGCGTTTTCCGAGCTCGATTTTGGCCAGTTCGCGCGTCTGGTTTTCCGGTTCCTTGAGCAACTCAAGCAACGCTCGAATAGGCTGGCCATCAATCCTGGCAGGTTTCAGCAATGGCCGCCCCTGGTAAGTGATGCGGTAGATGCGCCCATGCGCGTGGTCCCGGTTCGGGTCACGCAGATGATGCTGCATGTGGCCAATGATCGGGTTCTGCCAGTCGCAAAAGTAGATCGCCCCGTCCGAACCGACGTTCACTGCCGTCGGCCGGAAATTACGGTCACTCGAACTGATCAGATCTTCGAGCCGCTCGCCTTTGAGCCCCGAACCGTCCTCACTGACTTTGACGCGGTAGATGCCTTGGAATCCGATGACGTTGCAATTGAGGAAATTTCCCTGGAACTCCGGCGGAAAATGGCGGCTGCTGAGCAAGCCGGTGCCGGGGCATGGCCGCGACGGGCGCTCCCAGAACTCATTCAGGGCCCGATGTTTTGCCGGGTAATCAATGTGCCCGCTGAAGGCAGGGCCGAAGTAAGTGTTGTTGCCGGTGGCATCCGTGATGAGATCGTTGCCCCAATAATCGAAGACACGGCCATGCGGGTTGGCAAAGTCGTAGGCGACATAAGTCTCGAACTTGCCCGTGCGCGGCTCGAACCGGTAAATGGCTGCGTCGTTATTGCGCACTGGGCCGGCAGCGGTCTCGACTTGAGTGCGATGAAAGACGCCGTCGCTAAGATAGACGGCCCCGCCGGGTTCCAGGCACATGGAATTGGCGGTGTGGTGGGAATCGGCAGAGGACATGCCCATGAGCACCCGTTCCATCCAGTCGGCTTTGCCGTCGTGGTTGGTATCGCGAATGAACCACAGATCGGGCGCTTCCATAAGCAGCACCCCATCCTTGTAAAACTGGAAACCCGTCGGCGCATTCAGGCCGTCAATGAAATGCGTGCATTTATCCGCCCTCCCATCACCGTCGGAATCCTCAAAGACCAGCAGGCTGTCGCCGGCTTTGCTGTCGGGGGTGCGTTCGGGGTAATTTGGCCACACCGCGACCCACAGTCGCCCCTTGGTGTCCCAAGCCATCTGGACCGGGTTCGCCAACTCAGGAAACTGCTCTTCGCTGGCAAAAAGGTTCACTTGCATACCGGAGTGGACTGTCATTTTGGCGATTGCTTGTTCGCCACCAAGGAACGGGAACGACTCGTCCGGGTTCGGGCCCGCGGTGTTGGATTTGACCTTGGTCACTGGCGGTAGATTGGAGTCGTCCACCGTCAGGTTTCCCCCCTTGGCGACGGCCCGAACCCGCTGATCGCGGTTGGCGGTCAACACATCGCGCTGAGACATCTCGTCTTGCATCACTTTGTAATTGGAGACGTAAGGCGCAGGGGCGTTGCGGTCGGTGATGAAGCCGCCTTTGTCCGGCTGGTAAGCCAGCGCCGAGCGTCCCCCATAGACGTTGTTGCCGTCCACCGTCCGGTAGCGGGCATGCCATTGCTCGTTCTTGTCATTGACCGCCTGGCGGAGCTTTTGCAAATACTCTTCACCGGCGCGGTTTTTTTCCTTCTCCCCATCGGAGGCGGAGAGGGCCAGGGTGAGGGGCTTCCGTTCAGAGAGCGCGCTGGCGGCTGGAACTTCCTGGCCGAATAGCGCCTTGAAAATCACCGCCGCCAGCAACTTGTCACCCGCCTCGGTCAAATGCAGGCCATTAAGGGTGAGCGACTTTCCGTGTCGCGCGGCTTCGGCGTAAAGCTGCTGAGAGGGCTGAAACAGGTTCACGAATAGCGCGCCATTTGCTCGGGCCACCTCGCGCATGGCTTCGGTGTAGTCGCGAATGTTGGTGTTGTTGATGGTCGGGTCAACGAGGTCAGGGTCCTGGTTCTTCTCGTTGGCGATTGGGGAAAACAATACGATTCGGGGAGGGCCCTTGCCTGAATAGTTTTTCGTTGCTGTCTCTTTAAGATACTTGTCCAGGTCTGACCGGAACTTGGGGAGACCCGTTGGCCCCTGGAACGACTCATTGAAGCCAAAGAAGGCGAAGATCACGTCCGCCTGCGTCTTTTTCAGCCAGTCGTGCGCCGAACCGAAGTTCTCCGGGCGGTGGCGGACGGCAACTTCATCGCCCGCAACCGCCAGGTTGCGTATAACTAAATCGTGGTTCGGATACTGGGCATGAATGAACGTCTCAAGCCAGCCGGAGTGCTGGAAACGATCCGCCAGCGCATTGCCGATGACTGCCACGTGGTCGCCGGGCTTAAGTTCCAAAGCTGGCGCCTTTGGCAATTCGGCTGGGCCGACACTTGCGAAGGCGCAAGCGCAGAACAATACCGCCCAGGTCAAGATTCGTCTCATATTGGCTGTCGCAGCAGAACTGTACGCGAGCAATCCCGTCCTCGCCAACACAATTCGGCCCGTTGCTGTGAAGCGACGCCGTCTTTAGTGGTGGAGGTTGGTGCAGCTCCCGGCTTTGGCGCCGGCTGTTGGCCGGTCTGCAATCGCCCAACTTGCACGCAAGCCGCGACGATTTTGACCAAAGATTTCACGGATGACACGGATTAGAGAATCCGCAAGGCGGGAGGCGGGCTCGAGAGCTTGCTCGGGGTATACCTCTTGTCTAGCCTTGTGCTCACTTCATGTCCCGACGGCTCAAAGTCCTGATGTCAGCCTACGCCTGCGAACCGAACAAAGGCTCCGAACCCGAGGCGGGCTGGCAATGGGCCCTGCAAATGGCCCAGTTTCACGACGTGACGGTGCTGACCCGCGCCAATAATCGCCCAGTGATCGAGGCGGCGCTGGAGGGCATGAGCAAGGAGCGGCCATTACCGAAATTCGTTTATCACGACCGGAGCGCGTTTTTCCTGGGCCTCAAACGGCGCTTCAAGGCGATCCAGTTGTATTATTTGTTATGGCAAAAGTCGGCCCGGCAGGTCGTCCGACGGTTGCATGAAGCGCACCAATACGATTTGATGCACCACGTCACCTTCGCTAGCTTCCGGTATCCTGTGGCAATTTGGGGTCATGGAGCGGCTTGCATTTGGGGGCCTATCGGCGGGATCGAATCCATCCCCAGTCAGTTGTTGCCGTGGCATCATCCGGTTCCGCTGGCGTACGAATTGTTCCGGAACGCGAACAATCTGCTGCAAGTTACACCTTACCATGTCCTGCCGAAGCGCGCGCGCGCGACGACGCTGATCCTGGTTTCGACGCCTGAGATGCAAGAGGCGTTCGCCAAACTCGGTTTTGAAAGCCAGCTCATGCCGACGATCGGTTTGCAGACGGGCGAACTGCCCTATCAACCGCGCCGCGAGCACGAAGGGCCTCTCAGACTTCTGTTTGTGGGCAATATCATTACGCTAAAAGGAGTGGATTTGGCTCTGGAAGCCTTAAGGGAATCGCGGAGCGATGCTACGTTCACACTGGTGGGCGCCGGCAATTATCTGGAGGCGGCAAAAGAACAGGGAGAACGGCTCGGCCTTAGCGGCCGGCTCGCCTTTCGAGGTCACCGGCCACGGCAGGAGGTGCTGAGAATGTATGCGGATTATGACGTGTTCCTATTTCCCGGCCTGCACGACACTGGCGCCAATGCCGTGATCGAAGCCATGTTCAATGAACTGCCGGTGATCTGTCTAGACTGCGGCGGGCCGGCAGTGGCCGTCCAGGGCAATTGCGGCATCAAAGTTCCTCTTGGCCGGCGCGAAAAGGTTATCGCGGACCTGGCGGCGGCCATCGGTTGGTATAATGAAAACCGCGCCGCGGTGCTGGCTCATGGAAAAGCTGCTCGCGAAGCCGTTTTGACTCATTACGATTGGGACAAGAAAGGAGCGCAAATGAATGAACGTTACTTGGAAGCCGTTCAGCGGCACGGCCTGACGCACAAAGTTGGGGCCGGCGCAGCGGGTTGCACGGGAACGGGCGGCCTCACCAACTTGTACGCCTAAAGGCTCCGCCCCGGCAAGGTCCGCGCTACGAACGCTTCCACCGCCGTCCAGACCTCCTCCTCGGAAGCGTTCACGACGCAGTATGGGACAGCGAAGCGGCAGTAATCCGAACAGGGCTTGTAGGGGCAGGCCTTGCCTTCGAGCCACTCCGAGGCCGGGTGCAGCGGCGCAAACCATTCGGGCAATTGCGGCCCGAACAAGGTGAAGGTTGGCACGCCGCAGAAGGCGGCCAGATGACCCGGCCCGGAGTCGTTTCCGATGAAAAGACCGGCGCGGGCAACCAACCCGAGCAACTCGCGCACGGTGTGCGGGCAGCAGACATTTTTTTCCCCGGCTTGTAGCCACCAGTTTTGCTGGTCCGGATCGCAGGCGACCTGGACGCGATGGTCTTGGTGACGGAGCCTGCTGATCAGATTGCGGTAGCGGTCCAGCGGCCACACCCGCACGGGCTGGCCGGCGCCGGTGTGCACGAGGATTTCACCGCCGGGAGGAAACCTGGGGATAGGAAGTTTTTCACGTCGAGGCAGTTCGAAGCCCAGAGCTTGCGAGAGCCGGCGCCAATTCTCGAAGCGATGCGAGCGCGGCGCAGGCCGAGCCAGTGGCTGAGTCAATAAGCACTGACTGCCCAGGCGGGGAAAACCGATGCGTGTGCCGGCCCGGGCCAGCGTCAGTAGCAGATGGTCGCGCGGGTCCCAACGAGCGGACAGGCCCAAATCAAAGCGTTGAGCCGCCAATTGGTTGCGCAACCGGAACATTTCCCACCACGGCCAGGAGAACAGGCGGTATTTGTGTTTGAAAGCGGTCCACGGCGCAACGAAGGGAACCACCTTGATGCCCGGCCAGAAGTGGGCTTGCAAGTCTTTTGCGTAGGGTTTGGCCAACAGCGTAACCGCGTACTGTTGGCTGGCGGCTTGCAGGAAGGGCGTGGCGATGACCAGGTCGCCCAAGCCCCACAATTCCACCACTAAAAGGTTCGGTCTCACGGCGGGCGGCAAGCAATCAGATAGGCGGACCAACCGAGCCAGTGGACGCGCGCGGTAAACTTCTTGCGGCTCGGCGGCAAAAGAACGAACACAGGATAAGCCGCGGCAAACAGCCAATTGCGTGAAATCCCGCTGGCAAGCACCCGCAGCCCCGCTCGGCTCGACAGTTGGGCCAGCGCGCCGACCGCCACGGGCCGGACATGGGTTGGATCATCGAAGAAATTGAGGGTAAAGGTGCCGGCGGCGGCGCCTGCCGGACTGGACAGCGCGAGCGATTTGGGATGGGGCGTCTCGAAATAAATTCGCCCGCGCGGTTTGAGCAACCGGGCCGCCTCCTGCAGCAGCAGCGTCAAATCATGCAGGTGCTCGATCAAGTGCATGCAGGTGATTGCGTCCATGGAGCGGTCGGCCCAGGGCAACTTCTCCCGCTCCAAGTCAGCGCGTTGGAACTGGCATCCGGCAGGATAATTCTCCGGCCGACCCACTTTGTCGGCTGCAAAGAGGCGCAAGTCTGGGCGCAACTGGGCGAAGTGCCTGAGCGTTTCTCCATCCGAGGAGCCGAGATCCAGCAGGGCGGCGGCGGTCGGGATGGCGGCCACAAAAGCCGCGCGGGTATCGAGCCATGGAAAATGCCGCAGGCAGGCCCAATTCATAACGTCCTTTGCCGGACTGGTTGCGGATTCAGGTTCAGCGCCCGCTGGACCTGGGGTCGGATTCTGGGCCGGCGGACTTGGAGCAACTGCCTGCGATCCGGGTTTTGGCGGGTAAAGAGCAGATAGGAAAAAGGTTTCTGCAGATACATTCCCCCCAATAGCCGGCGCAGGCGGTGGTGGACGATGAAGGCCGGTCTGAGCTGGCGCGCCCACCACGGGGCGCACTGGGACAACTCCTGCGCTTCGCGCCGGGCGTTGGCGCCGGCGCTCATGTTCGAACCTGTCTGAGTGAAAGCGGAGGTGAAACATCCCAGGGCGGCCATCCTGACTCTGCGCTGGAGCAATCGCAGGATCCACTCGCCGTCACCCCCGGCCCGCCAGCGGGGATCAAAAGTCAAGCCATCCTCCGAGACGAGCCGGCGGCGGAAAAAAGTCGCGCAACTCAGCGTGGACAAGTGGCAGGTCCAGGTGTGGAACTTGAGTGGAGTCTGAACTTTCCGGTGATAAAGGTATTGGCCTTGAGTGTCAACCATCACCACGTCGCCGAACAGCACGTCGATCTCCGGCCGCTGCTCAAAAAAACCGGCAACGGCCATCAAGGCACCCGACAAATACTGCTCGTCACAGTTCAAGCAGGCCAAAATCTCGCCCCTGGCACGGCGCAGACCGCGATTGAGCGCGTCGTACATGCCCTGGTCTGGTTCGACGAACAGCTTGACGCGGCGGTCTTGGGGCAGCCAATCCAGCGTGCCGTCATCGGAGCCGGCGTCCTGAATGATGTGTTCGACTATAACGTGCTGGTCGGCCACCGAGGCGATGCAGAGTTTGAGCCAGGCCGAATTGCGAAAGCTTGGTGTAACGACCGAGATGGCGGGCAGCTCTCGCCGCGCTGTCGCGCCGTCGCAGCGGGTTGGGTTTGGAGTTTCGGTCATTCGGAATTGTCATCAACGAGCGACGCGCGGCGCCGACCACCGAGGACCCAACCGGGCGGCGCGCACGGAGTGACGCGCCCTACCTCCATTGGCCCTGGTTCACTGGTTGGGGGGCCTGTTGGTGCCGGCCTTTTGGAGGTCCACCAGCATCTGGTTCCACTTGGAGGCCAACCCGTTGAAGTCCTTGGACATCGCGTTGAGATTGGTAATGGCCAGGTCGCGTTGTGCGGCCGGGCTGGCCTTTTGGAAGTCTTCTCCCAAGCTGCCCCACCGCTTGGCCACTTCGTTGATGCTGCTGGTGATCTCGTTCAGATTGGTGACCAGCAGTGTGTGTTGCTGGGCCAGGATTTTGATCTCGTCACTCTGCTGCTTAATCCTTTCGTTGGCGGCTAGCACATTGTTATTGGCTTTTTGGAGCGCGTCTTTGTAAATCTCAAGTTGTTTGAGGTTTTTGTCGTTCTCGGTCGTGACTTTGTCGAGGTCTTTGGTGAGTCTGGCAATATCCAGTTGGTTGGACTTGACCATGTCGGTCAATTGGTTTTTCAGCGCATCCAACCGCTGAATCTCCACTTGGTCGCTGTGAATGGTAGCCTGGAGTTTCTGGATGGCCTCCAACTTGTCATGGACGCTGTCGGTCAGGGCCTGGACCCGTCTGCGCAAGTCAGTCTCGCGCACCCACTGAAAGGCAATCAGCCCGCAGAGGCAAAGTGCGAAAAAGATCAATAAATTTTGCAGGAAATTCTTCATGCCTGACGGTTTGTTCTATGGGCAGATTCTCAGTTTCCAAGGGAATTGTCAAAGATTGTCGAATTGGTGAGAACGAATCTTAGCACTGCCACCGATACGGTTCGCGGCAGACTCGTAGCGCAGACTGGCCCCGATTCCGAATTGGGGTTTCGCCGCATGGTATTCGCAGGTGAGCGGATTGCCAATCCGCGACATCCCGACGCGTCGGGACCAGTCTGCGCTACGGTGTCAGTGCCAAGATGCACCCGTGGCGAGGTGGCAGGGTCTTTTCCGTTGAGTTGCCGCCTGGGGCTGACTAGGTTGGCCTTATGAATGTCTTCGTCACGGGGGGCGCCGGCTACATCGGCTCGATTTGCACGGAGGAATTGCTCAACGCCGGGCACAAGGTCACCGTGTATGACGATCTCTCAGAAGGACATCGGTCAGCGGTTGATAGCCGGGCCCGGTTCGTGCTGGGCCGGCCGGAAGAGGACAACCACATTCTCAAGGCCGTCCAGGAGGCCAGACCCGAGGCGATCGTTCATTTCGCAGCCAACGCATTAGTCGGCGAATCAATGACGAATCCCGGGAAATATTTTCGCAACAATGTGTCCAATGGACTCAAATTGTTGGACGCGGCGGTGGAGGCAGGCGTGAAAAAATTTGTGTTCAGCTCGACTTGCGCCACTTACGGTCCGCCGGAAAGGGCGGTGCTGACGGAGGAATTGCCCCAAAGGCCAATCAATCCCTATGGTGAATCGAAGCTGATGTTCGAGCGGATGCTCCATTGGTATCACGAAGTTCACCGCTTGGAGTTCGTGGTGTTCCGGTACTTCAACGCTGCGGGCGCGAGTGAAAAATTCGGCGAACATCATCGCACCGAAACGCATTTAATCCCAAATGTGTTGAAAGTGGCCCTGGGCCAGGCAACCAGTTGTGAAATATTCGGGACGGATTACCCCACGCCGGACGGGACCTGCATTCGGGATTACATTCACATTGTTGACCTGGCTCAGGCGCATATCCTGGCCCTGACGTCAGGGGCGCAAGGCTTCTACAACCTGGGCAATGGGGACGGTTATTCGGTGCGGCAAGTCATTCAGACCTGCGAAACGGTCACCGGCAAAAAAATTTGCGCAATCGAGAAGCCCCGCCGTCCCGGCGACCCGCCCAGCCTGGTGGCCTCAGCGGAAAAGGCTTTCCGTGAATTGAGTTGGAAACCAAGGTATCCGAAGCTCCAGCAGATTGTCGCCACGGCTTGGGAGTGGCACCGGACGCATCCGCAGGGGTATCCGGACTAAGACTGCTTTGTCTTGGCGGGCTGGGTCGCTGGCGGTAAGGTGAGTGCAACGATGCAACGAGAGCCGTCAACCAACTGGGCTACCGATGGGGGCGCGCACGGAGTGACGCGCCCTACCGATCTATGAAAAAGGTCCTCCTCGTGGACGACGATCCTCTTGTGATCCGGATATATGCAGAGGGGCTGGCCAAACGCGGCTTCCAGATAGAGAGCGCGGGTGACGGCCTGGAGGCGGTAAAAGCTCTGCGCACCGGCAGCAAGCCGGACCTGGTGGTTCTGGACTTGATGATGCCGAAGTTCTCGGGTTCGGACGTACTGAAGTTTATCCGCTCGCAAAAGGACCTGGCAAAACTGCCGGTAGTGGTGCTCTCCAATGCCTATATGGGCGATTTGGCCCGGGAGGCCGTCGCGCTGGGCGTCGAAAAGGCGCTGCTCAAAGTGCGCTGCTCGCCGCCAATTTTGGCGGGGGTTATTTCCGACATTCTCGCCGGGAAAACCAGCGCTGAGGACTTCGCACAATGGCCGACCATCCCCGACGCTGAGCCGCTGATTCCGCACTCTGGCCCGCCTGCGCCTTCAGCTGCTCCAATGGCACACGCTGCCGCAGCCAGTCCGGCCGGGGAGGAAGCAGCCGCCCAGGGCCCGAGCGGAAGAGAAGACGGCGCGCACGGAGTGACCCGCCCTACCGACGGCACGGAATTGCGCGCTAAAACGCATCGGGACTTCCTGGAACATGCGCCTGCGACGTCCGCCGCCCTGCGCAGCCTGTGTCAGGCCTTGACCAACTCGCGGAGCGAAATGCAACGCGACTTCTGTTTGCAGAATCTTTACCGCAAGGTTCATTTCATTACCGCGACGGCCGGTCTGGCGGGAAGTCACTACATTGCACAGATGGCCAGCGCCTTCGAGGCGCTGCTGTTCGAGATCATGGGCAACCCGGTCTTGATGAGCCCATCGGTCCAGCGGACCATCGTGGTGACGACTGATTTCTTCGGGCTGCTCTTTGAGCGGGTCCGGGAGCCGTTTACCGAGGTGCCACCCACGACGCGGACCCTGGTGGTGGACGATGACCCGATCTCCAATCGTTTAGTGGTTTCGGCGCTGCGAAACGTGCAGCTTGAAGCCCGCAGCACAGAGGACCCGATGGCCGCGCTGCAGTGGCTTCAGCAAACCAAATATGACCTGGTCCTGCTGGATATTGAGATGCCGAAGCTGGACGGATTCGAATTCTGCAAGAGGATGCGAACGTTCCCAGGCCATCGAGAAACACCGGTCATCTATGTGACGGTGCACACCGATTTTGAAAGCCGCGCCAAAGGCGTATTGAGTGGCGGCGACGATCTCATCGCCAAACCGGTGTTTCCCATAGAACTGGCGGTCAAGGCCACGATGCACTTGCTCAAGCGGCATTTGACGGAAACTCAAAGACCGGCGGAAAATGGCTGAGCCGGAGCGATGGATTGTTGGAAACTTATTATTCCCGGCCCGCTGCGACGGCGCGACAGCGCGGCGAGCAGGAAGAACTTTTCTTTGCGGTTCGCCCGGAAGTATCGCACATTCGCCGCCTGAACAGGCGCCGCCCGCATCGGGAACGCGCCACGACAGCAAGAACGATGATTGCCGCCATCACAGGGCTGGTCGCAGGCGTGATCCATGTCTGGTCCGGGCCGGACCATCTGGCGGCGATTGCGCCGCTGGCGGTGCGGAGGCCGCAGGGGGCGTGGTCGCCTGGCGTGCGGTGGGGTTTGGGGCATTCGGCCGGTGTGGCTGTGGTAGGGTTGCTGTCGCTTTGGCTGCGAGACTTGCTGCCCGTTAAGCTGGTTTCGTCCTGGGGCGAACGGTTTGTCGGAGTGCTGCTGTTTGCGATTGGAGTGTGGGCGCTGCGCAAAGCATTCAAGGTGCATGCGCACGAGCATGAACATGAAGGCGCGCGCCACGTGCACCTCCATGCGCACGCGCCACACGTGCAGCACGAGCAAGTCCAGGCGCATCACCACACCCATGCGGCGTTTGGCATTGGGGTATTGCACGGCCTGGCAGGCAGTTCTCACTTTCTAGGCGTGCTTCCGATCCTGGCGCTACCGACGCGCACGCAGGCGCTGGCTTACCTGGCCACCTTCGCCGTCGGCACGATTGCATCCATGGGCGCCTTTTCCTGGGTGATGGGTTTGCTGGCCACTCGGTGCGCTGCCGGCAGCACGAAAGTTGCTAAATTGCCTCGGGCGCTTTGCGCTTGCCAAAAGCATTTCGCCGCAGGCATTTTCTGACATGGCAGCAACCAAAGAGACTGACAGTCTCGATTCCAAGTTTTACAAAACGGCGGAGGCGTTTTTTTCGGCTTACAGCGAGTTGGGATTGACTTACGACGACGTCACGTTGGCCACGCTTTACTCGGAGATTCTCCCGCGCGACACGCAACTGGACACGACCCTGGCCGAAGGTCTGCAGTTGAACATCCCGATTATTTCCTCAGATATGGACACGGTGACCGAAGCGCGCATGGCGATCGCGATGGCGCTCAATGGCGGGCTGGGGCTGATTCACTACAACATGCCGGAGCGCCAGCAACTCTCCGAAGTCAGCCGGGTCAAGAATAACGTTCACGGATTGATCCAGGAGCCGATCAAAGTGGCCCCGGAAGAGTCAATCGGCGACGTGCTGGGCCTGATCGAAAAGCGGCGGTTTTCGTTCAGCACTTTTCCGGTGGTAGATGGCGAGGGCAAGCTGGCGGGACTGCTTCCGGGGCACGCAGTCAAGCCGCGCTACGCCAAACGCAAAGTGGCGGAGGCGCTGACCCCTCGCAGCCAGGTGCACACCATCAACCAAAAGGAACTCGGCCCGGACCCCATCGCGCGCGCAGACAAGTTCTTCACCGAATATCCCGGCATCCACAAGTTGCTGGTGGTGGATGACCAGGACCGGTTGCACGGACTTTTCACCATGAGCGACGTGGAGCGGATCACTCAGGAACGTAACGCGCAATTCAAGCCCGCGCGCGATGCCCATTTCCGATTGGTCTGTGGGGCGGCAGTCTCGGCGACACGCAACGCCTTTGGCGAACTGGATCGGAAGCGCATCCTGACGCACGTGGGCGCGCTGGTGGAGCGGGGTGTGGACGCGGTGGCTGTCTCCACTGCGCACGGTCACAGCAAAGGCGTAGGGGAGACGGTGCGAATGCTGAGGGATGCTTTTCCCAAACTGCCAATCATCGCCGGCAACGTCAGCAGCGCCGCGGGCGTCGAATACCTGGCCAGTTGTGGGGGCAACGCGATCAAGGTCGGCCAGGGTCCCGGTTCGATTTGCACCACCCGCATTGTGGCAGGGGTTGGGATTCCGCAAATGACGGCGCTCTACGTCGCTTCACGCGCCGCCCGAAAGAGGGGCGTAACGGTCCTCGCCGATGGCGGGATCACCAAGTCGGGCGACATCGTCAAGGCCCTGGCGCTGGCCGATGCGGTGATCTGTGGCGGCATCTTTGCCGGCTGCCCGGAAACACCCGGAGAGGTGATGGAGATCAGCGGCAAGCTCTACAAACAATATCGCGGCATGGGCAGTTTAGCGGCGATGAAACAAGGCTCGGCCGCCCGTTATGGCCATACGGCTGACGCGACGCGCAAAGTAGCGCCCGAAGGCGTCGAAGCCTTAAAAGAAGTTTCCGGCTCGGTGGACCGCGTATTGGCCCAACTCATCGGCGGCATCCAGTCCGGCATGGGCTATCTGGGCGCCGCCAACCTGTCACAACTTCGCCAGAGAGCGCGCTTCATTCGAGTCAGCCCCGCCGGCCAGCGTGAGGCCGGGCCCCACGACGTGGTGGAGCTCAAGACCGGAAGCTGAGGAAATCGAGTGGTGGGGAATGGAGTGGTGGAGTATTGGAGTGACGAAATACTGTTGCCACCCATCACTGGGTTAGAACTCGATCGCCTCGTTCATCCGGCCACATTGGGCACAACGCGAGCGGTCCACGTCAGCGTCGTCGGTATAAACGTAGCCGCAACGCGCACAGCGGAAAATGTGATCTTCGCTGGGCCTGGGTTCAAAGCGGCGCCGGCGAAGCTCGCAATAAATGGCTGCCGCGATAAGCGCGCCCATGGTGAGGATGACGTAGGCTAAGATCAGATTCGGGATGGACATATTATCGTGCAGTAACAGGTGAACCAATAGCTCCGAGCTCCAAACAGACCACCAATCTCAGCGGCACTTAGGAGTGGATTTGCGATTTGGTTCTTTTGTTGGAGCATTGACCTTGGAGGTTGGTATCGGTAGGGCGAGTCACTCCGTGCGCGCCGGATTTGGAGCTACTCATGGCTGTGGGATTGCCGCCGGCGCGTTGGTGGTCGTGATCGGCAAAGTGTTCCATTCGAAGATCATCGTGCCCCAGCTTAAGTGCGCTGTGGGACTGGCCAGGCGTTGGGGGCCGCTGCCAGCCAGCGACTGGAAACGGGCAGCCCTGGCTTGTTCGAGGGCGTACTGGTCCGCCTGGCTCGAACCGCAGCCGGAAAGCAAGGTCACTGAAACAGGCTCGCCGTCGGCGTTCACGAGCAATTGCACCACACTGTTAGCCAGGAGATCAGGGTGAGGCCAGGACGGCAACTCGAGGGGCGCCAGCAGGCGACGCTGCGCCAGGTCCCCTTCGACACGCAGGGCGGAATGCTGCCGGGTGGCAGTCAACTGCAAAGGTTCCGGGGGCCTCAATTCGGGCTGCGAGATGGCCGAGGCCTGCAACGCATCAAAATTGTTGGTCTGAATGAAGCGATCGAAGGCCTGGCCAAGCTTGCGGATCGGCAACTGCAGCCACTGCGTCGGCTCCGACCAATCGAATGGCCGGAATGGCAACGGCGCAATCTTTATCCACGCCGGACCGGAAAAGCCCTGCTGATGCGGCAGGGCAAACAAGGTGGGATCACTCAGGGCCAGCAGCTCGTCGTAAGCATTTCCGGCCAGGCGAAATGAAGGGGCCGCCGCCGGCGGGCGCGGACGGAGCGGTGATTTGTCGTCAAACCAGCAGATCAATCCCACCTGCACAATGAAGACCAGCGCGATGCCGCACCCCCAGCGGCGCTGCGACCAACCTCGCGGTCGAACCGAGGTGGCATTCATGGAAAGGCGGGCGCCGCCGATGAACTGAGCGAGGGCAGAGTGGCCAGCAGGGCTTGAGCGATACCGGCGTCTCGCGCCACCAGGGCCAGACGGACCAGCATCTCATAAGTGACCCCTTTGTCCGGTTGCACCACCAGGGTCAGTGGTTCCTTTGAGTTGGTTACTGCACTGCGCAAGCGCGTCTTCAACTCGTTCTCCTCGATCCATTGGTTTTCGAAGTAGAGCCTTCCATTGCCATCAATGGCCACCGAAACGCTCGGGCCAGCGATGCCCGGCAAGTCATCGGCCGAGGGAATCTCGAGCCGGACTCCCGGGGTATAGACCAGCGAAGCGATCATCAAAAAGATGATGAGCAAGAAGAACACTGCCGCAAAGGGCGCCACATCCAGGGGGCCCCGGAAGATGCGGGCGTTGCGGGGAAATTTCATGGGGCTTTGAGCGGCGCACTCCCCTCGGTGACGATGTTGACGATTTCGGTGGCGGCCCGTTCCATGTCGAGCACAATGGAATTGACGCGGCTGACCAGATAGTTGTAGCCCGCGTGGGCGGGGATCGCTACCGCCAAACCCGCCGCGGCGCAGACCATCGCCTGCCAAATCCCGGAGGCAAGCTGGCCCACGTGGGCGTTCAAACCTTCTGTCTGCATGTCCGAAAAAGTTCGAATGAAGCCTAACACCGTTCCCAGCAGGCCAAGCAGAGGCGCAAGCTGCGCAATGGTGGCGAGCATATTCAATTTCTCCTCCAGCCGCGGCACTTCGGCCAGGCCCGCTTCTTCGAGCGCCTCGCGGACTCGCTCCCGGCCATGGTCACGATTGAGGATGGCGGTCTTGACCAGACGCGCCACCGGCCCGAACGTGGCATCACAAATCGAGAGCGCCTCGACCACATTGTCGCGCTTCAAGACATTGCGCACGCCATTGAGGAACTCCGTCGAGTTGATTTGCGCGCGATGAAAGTGCAGGAACCTTTCGATGAACACGACGACGGCGACCGCGCTGGCCAGCAGAATAAGCCATAACATCAGGCCGCCTTTGGATAGCAACGCCGGCAACAAGAGCATGTCTTCTTTATACGGGCCACAGAGCGAAGTTCAAAGGCCAAAGTTGGAGGCGCTTGGGCGCATCTTGGCACTGCCACCGCAGCGCAGACTGGCAGTCTGCCGTGTCGCGGATTGGCAATCCGCCCACCTGCCGAATACCATTCGGCGAAATCCCGATGCATCGCGATGCATCGGGACCAGTCTGCGCTACAAGCCAGCCTCGATCCGAATCGGTGGCAGTGACAAGATGCGCCCG